>OIWT01000606.1_pt1 | contig 48880 bp, 44 predicted proteins | sample 1587701 | NCBI WGS metagenome assembly OIWT01 (sample SAMEA3888904, study PRJEB22519) | human gut metagenome | biome: human gut; feature: human-associated habitat; material: faeces | place: Denmark | collected 2009 | reverse complement strand
CGATCGCGTTGCCGGCCGTCTGCGCCAGCAGCGCGGACAGCACCGCGTCGGGCGCGAACACCGTCGGCGCGCCGGGGTCGCCCATGCACACGCAGCCGCGCACGAAGCCGATGGGCGCGGCATCAAAATCGTGCTGCACCAGCCCGTCAGCCACCACGATGTCGCCGACGGCGAGGCCGCTTGCCAGCCCGCCTGCGATGCCGGTGTTGATGACCGCGCCGGGCGCGAACCGGTCGATGAGCACCTGCGTGCAGCGCGCCGCGCTGACTTTGCCGATGCCGCACCGGACGAGCACGACCTCCCGCGCGCCCAGGCGGCCCGTGCGAAAGACCAGCCCCTGTACGGTCTCCTGCGCGGGCTGCGTGAGCGCCGCGATGAGCGCGGCGAGCTCCGAATCCATGGCGCCGATGACGCCGATCCGGCCATAAGCCAAGAGAAACGCTCCTTTTCGGCAGCGCGGCCGCGCCGCACTGCGGTTTTTTCGTCTACCTTAATCCTTCTGCCCGCCAGTGTCAAGCCGCCGCTATGAAATTTATGAGTTGCTCATAAATTTGCGGATATCTTGTTTCTGCCGTGTGACCTGCTATCATGAAGGAAGCTTCAAAAATCACAGCAGGAGGAATGCATCATGCTCAACGAAAACGTCAAAAAACTGCTCAAGGAAAACATGTGGGACCTGGCCACCTGCAGCGCCGGTGTGCCGAATGCGGTGCCGGTCGCGTTCAAGGACGTGACGGACGACGGCAAGCTCGTCGTCGGTGACGTGTTCCTGGACACGACGCTGCGCAACCTCGCCGCGAATGACGGCCGCATCGCCATCTTCGTCTACGACGCCAAGACGCTCGAAGGCTATCAGATCCGCGGCACGGCCGAGCACGTTGCGGACGGGCCGGTCGTGGCCACGTTCAAGGCCATGGTCGAGCAGATGTTCCAGGGTGCGGCTACGGCGAAGGGCGCGCTCATCATCACACCGGAGACCGTCGTTGTCACGATGCCGGGCGCGGAGAACAAAAAGGTCTTGTAACGGCAATTTTCCATCGCTTTTTGATTCTTCTCTTTTTGCCCGGGGCGGGACGCGGGACGCGGTGCGCGTTTCGCGCCCGTTTCTGCACACTTGCATTCGGGGCGAAACTGCGGTATGCTGTAGGCAACAAACGGCGGAAAGGAGCCATTTTTATGCGCATTGCAGTTCCTTATGAAAACGGAAACATTTTTCAGCACTTTGGCCGCTCGGAGGCATTCAAGTTCTACGACGTGGCCGACGGTGCCGTCACGGCGGCGGCCGTCGTGTCCACGAACGGCAGCGGCCACGGCGCGCTGGCGGGCTTTCTCGTGGCGAATCATGCCGATGTGGTCATCTGCGGCGGCATTGGCGGCGGCGCGCAGTCGGCACTCACCGAAGCCGGCATCCGGTTTTACGGCGGCGTGAGCGGCAGCGCGGACGCGGCAGTGCAGGCGCTGCTTGACGGCTCGCTCGGCTATGATCCCGAGGCGCGCTGCGATCATCACGACCACGCGCACGGCGCAGGCCACACCTGCGGCGAGCACGGCTGCGGCGAACACAGCTGCCACAGCTGACGACAACGGCAAAAAAGCAAAGGCTCCGGGAAACCGGAGCCTTTGCTCGTTTTGCGGCGAAGAAAATTTCCAGTTTTCCCTGTCAGCGCCTTGACATTCCGGGCGGGATGTGCTACTTTTTTGCTGACCAGATGGTAAATAAAAATCTGGGTACATATTGATTCGATCAAGGGGAGGAAATACCATGACACAGTCCGTGAAAGACGAAGCAAAATTCCTGGATACCCGCCTCGACGACGAGACCGCCGCCGTACTGGAAAAGTGGAACCTGGTCATCCTCGGCGCAGCCCTGCTGCACGATGCCGACCACATCCGTCAGGCCATCCGCTGGCACTATAAGATCCCGATGCAGCTCTGGATCATCAACCTGGCTGTGTACGTTCTGCCCACCGTGGCGGAGTTTCTGCTGAAAAACAAGCGCACGTCCTCGTTCCTGACCGTTGCCGCCAACGGCATCGTCACGAGCGCGGCGTTTTTGAAGGTGCACCTGTTCAAGCCCACGACGGACATCTGGGGCGCCTGGAACTACAACTACTTCAAGCTCGCCAGGGGCGTGTGGCACGAGGGCCAGTTCATCAAGGGCATCGACTGGATCGACTGGGCGCTGCTGCTCGATCTGCCCGCCGTGGCCATCCCGGCGTGCATGACGGCGATCAAAAAGCGCAGGGAATTCAAGCAGAACCTGCTGGAAGCGGGCGAAGAGGCCTGATTTTTGAGGGGGAGCGCCGGCTGTGCGTTCCCCTTTTGACTTGGGGGCGAAGCAAATGAAAGACATCTCGCTGAGGATTCTGGACATGGAGTGCGCCGCGTGCGTGGCGCGGCTGGACCGCGCGCTGGAAAAGCTGCCGGGCGTGCAGCGCGCGGCGGTGAACTACACCGCCGCGTCGGCGCTCATCACCTATGACGAGGGCGTGACCGATCTCGCCGCGATCGCGGCGCGGGTCAAACGCGCGGGCTTTCGCGTGCCGGTCGAGGAGCAGGATCTGCTCCCGGCGGAAGCGGACGCGGAAACGGCAGCCGCCGCCGCGGCCGCGCTGCGCGCGGTGTTCGGCGTCAAGAGCGTGGCCGTGCAGGCGGACGGCACGCTCACGGCGTACCTGTGGCCCATCGGCGTGGACGGGCGCGATCTCGCCTCGGCCTGCGCGGGCGCAGGCTGCGCCGTCACGCCCGGCGAGCTGCGCGGCGGCGACGCGGATCAGGAGCTGGAAAAGCGCATGGATCTGCTCAAGACGCTCGTGACCTCGGCCTGCTGCACGGCGCCGCTCATGCTCGAGATGCACCCGAAGCTGCAGTTTCTGGCCGGGACGGCGCTGCAGTTCGGCCCCGGGCGGTATTTTTACAAGAGCGCGTGGCGCGGGCTGCGCAATCGCACGTTCGGCATGGACTTTCTCGTCTCGCTCTCGTCCACGCTCATCTATCTCTACAGCGCTTACGTGACGTTCACGCCGCGCCGCAGCTACAAGCTCTACTTTGCGTCCGACGGGGTGCTGCTCTCGCTCATCCTCTTCGGCAAATATATGGAGCAGGTCGCGGCCGGGGAGGCCAACTCCGCCATCCGCAAGCTCATGCACCTGCAGCCGCGCACGGCCATGGTGCAGCGCGGGGACACGTTTGTCGAGCTGCCGGTCGACCAGATCGCGGAGCACGACCGGGTGCGCATCCGTCCCGGCGAGCGCGTACCGGTCGACGGGACGATCATCAGCGGCCAGTGCGCGGTCGACGAGTCCATGCTCACCGGCGAGAGCATGCCGGTGGACAAAGCGCCCGGCGACAAGGTCATCGGCGGCAGCCTCAACCGCTCCGGCTCGGCCATCGTCTCGGCCGAGGCGCTGGGCAAGGCGTCCGTGCTCGAGCAGATCATCCAGATCGTGCGCCAGGCCCAGTGCGAAAAAGCACCCGTGCAGCGCTTTGCCGACAAGGTCGCGCGTTGGTTCGTGCCGGGCGTCATCGGCGCGGCGGCGCTGACGTTCCTTGTCTGGTACCGGCGCATTGCGCCGCGCAACCTTGAGCGCGCGCTGCTCACATGCTGCGATGTGCTGTCGGTCGCGTGCCCGTGCGCGCTCTGCCTCGCCACGCCGACGGGGCTCATGGTCGGCTCGGGCCGCGCGGCGGAGCGCGGCATCCTCTTCAAGAGCGGCGCGGAGCTTGAAAACGCTTACAAGGCCGACTGCGTCGTTTTTGACAAGACCGGCACGCTCACGAACGGTGCGCCCGCGCTCACGGACGTCTGCCCGTGCAGCGGCGTGCAGCCGGAGACGCTCGTGCGGCTCGCCGCCGCGCTCGAGCAGTGCTCGGATCACCCGCTGGCGCGTGCCGTCACGGCGTATGCGCAGCAGCAGTCCGACGCGCCGCTGCCGCCGGCGGAGGACTTTTCCTACGCGCTCGGCCGCGGTGTGCGCGGCACGGTCGCAGGTGCGGCCGTCGTCTGCGGAAGCCGGACGTGGCTTCGTGAGCTGGGCATCGACACGGCTGCGCTTGCCGCGCTGCCGGATCTGCGCGCGCAGGCCAAGACGGAACTGTGCGTCGCGCGCGGCGGCGTCGTGCTCGGCACGCTCGGCATCGCCGACACGCGCAAGAGCGAGGCGGCCGCCGTCGTTGCGCAGCTGCGCGCGGCGGGCAAGGAGGTCTGGATGATGACGGGCGATCATGCCCGCACGGCCGAGGCCATCGCGGCCGAGGTCGGCATCGACCACGTGCTCTCCGAGGTGCGGCCCGACGAGAAGGCCGCCGCCATCGAGCGCCTGCGCGCGCAGGGGAAAACGGTCTGCATGGTCGGCGACGGCATCAACGACACGCCGGCGCTCGCCGTGGCGGACTGCGCGGTCGCCATGGGCGGCGGGTCGGACATCGCCATCGAGTCGGCGGGCATCCTGCTGCCGTCCGGCAATCTGGAAAAGCTGCCGGAGCTGTTTGACATTTCCCGCGCGACCATCCGCACCATCCGCCAGAACCTGACGTGGGCGCTGTTTTATAACCTCGTCAGCATCCCAGTCGCGGCGCTCGGCGTGCTGCATCCGTCCATCTGCGCCACGGCCATGTCGGCCAGTTCGATCGGCGTGCTCATGCACTCGCTGCGGCTCAAGGACAGCGGCAAAAAGGAGAGACGTTTCCCATGGAAGAAAAAGTCCTGACGACGTATGTGCGCGGCATCTACTGCCGCCAGTGCCCGGAGTGGATCGTGGACGACCTGCTGCACACGCGCGGCGTGCTCGACGCGGCGGTGTCGTTCTGGCGCGCGGAGCTGACCGTGCGCTATGACCCGCAGATCGTCACCGAGGCGGAGCTGCGCCGCGTGCTCTCTGATTGCGGCTACCCCGCCTGCGAAAAAGGCGCGCCGGGGTCGAACCCGCTGCGCAACGCGCTCAAAAGTGCCCTCGGCCGCAGGCCGGAGGGGTGAGGGGCACACCTTTTTGCGCTTGACCAGTATTGCGGACAGCTTTTGCGGCTGCTTCCGCATAAAATAAAAGCGCTTGCAACCAATATCGGTCAGAAAATGCTGTGCGGTGGTGAGAAGATGGAGTACGTCGGGATCGCGATCTTGGCGACAATTTGCGCCGCCTGCGCAACGCCAGCGGCCTCTTGCAGGAGAAGCTGTGCGCCGAGCTGTAGCGCCGCCCCGGAAGCAGATCGCTTCCGGGGCGGTGTTTTCCGTTACAGGTAGAATTTCGGCTCCTTGCGCCCGGTGCAGTATTTTTTCACCGTGGCGGCCGCGGCCAGCCGCAGCGGCAGCGGCACGCCGCGGGCCGACTGCGGGCAGATCTGGATGCAGCGCAGACAGGAGATGCACTTATGCTTGTCCACCTTCTGCGGCGCGGCCTTCGGGATCGCGCCGGCGGGGCAGTTGTCCGCGCACAGGCCGCAGCGGATGCAGCGCAGGCCGCCGGTCGGCTTGAGCGGCAGGCCGTTGTAGGCGCGGTAGTCCGGATCGCCGGGCACGGCGATCTCGGCCGGGGCGTCGGCGGCGATGCGGGCCGCGAGCTGGGTGCAGAACCCTTCGATCTTCGCGCGGTCGGCTGCGTCCGGCCGGCCGGCGGCGATGTCCGTGTTGACCGAGTGCGGCGCGATGACCTCCGCCGCCGCGATCACGCGAAAGCCCAGCGGGGTGAGCGTATCGCGCATTTCGAGCAGAGCGTCGTCCACGGCGCGGTTGCCGAACACGGCCACGAGCACGGCCGGAGTGTCCGTCCCGCGCAGGGCGCGCATGCGCGCGAGACACGGCCCGGGCACGCGCCCGCCATAGACCGGGAAGAACACGAGCAGGCAGTCGTCGGCAGAAAACGTCTTCGCCTCGGCGTGCACGGTGATGTCGGTGCAGGCGTCGGCCGCGTTCAGATTTTCCGCGAAGAGCCTGGCGACGCGCTGCGTGCCGCCCGTGGGGCTGAAGAAATACAGGTGCAGGTTGCGCGGATGCATGGCATGGCCTCCTAATTTCAGATTGCCTTTATTGTAACGAAAAATGCCTGCGATTGCAATGCTTTTTGGCCACCGGTCAGTACAGCTGCAGCTCGGACAGGTAAGCGTCCAGCCGGGACAGCCGCTGCTGCGGATATACGCCGAGCGTGCGGCTGAACTCGAAGGCGATGGCCTCGATGAGAAAGTTCACGCCGATATAGGAGTTTGTGGGCGAGGGGCTGGACAGATCGGCGAGAAGCACGATGTCCGCATCGCCGGCGAAGGGCGCGGTGAGCTTGTCGGTGATGACGATCAGCCGGCAGCCGGCGTCGTGCGCCATCTCGGCCAGTACGCACGTCATGCGCGAGTAGCGCTCGGCACCGAGCAGGATCACACAGTCGTGCGGGCCGTAGTCGAGCAGCTTTTCTACGCAGCGGGTGTCTGCGTCGCAGAAATACTCCACGTGCCGGGTATACTGCGACAGCAGCGTCCCCAGGTGCCGCGCCGGCCCCGCCAGACCGCGGAAGCCGGAGACAAAGATGTGCTCACTCTCGAGCAGAATACGCACGATCTGCCCGTATTTTTCCGGGTCGTTCTTGCGGTAAGTCTCCTGCAGACAGTCTACGGCGAACTGCAGGCACTGAAACGAGCTCAGATCCTGATACTTTTGCAATTTGTCCGGCACCTGATGCTGCGGGATGACGTATTTTTCACGCTCGATGACCTGTGAGAGCTCGCTGCGCAGGCTCTCCTGCAGCTCACGGAAGCCGCGGTAGCCCAGCGTGCGGCACAGGCGGATGACCGAGGTGTCGCTCACGCCGAGCGCAAGCGCGATGTCCTTGGCCGTTAAAAAATATAGCGAGCCGCTGTGCTCGAGAAAATAATCCGCGATGACTTTTTCCGTCCGCGTCAAATGCGCACTTTGAATGCGCTGTTCCAGTTTACCGCTCATGGGAACACCATCCTTTTTTCTGGGGATTGTGAGCAGTGCCGCAACGAATGTTGTAGTAGCAACAACATTATACTGTATAAATTGTAGAAAATGCAATAGTGCATGAAAAACATTGAAAATTCAATTGACTTTTACGCATAAAAGAGCTAAAAATACCGCATACAACAATACCGGTGTTGGATTATTTGAGAGGAGGACCTCACAATGGAGAAAAACAAACGTATGCAATTTTACGGGGGCACGCTCGGCGCGTGTGCGCCGCTGCTGGTCTTCATGTGCCTCATGATCGTGATCGCCGCGATGAAGAAAGTGTCCCTGGTGTTGTTCTGCATGGCAGGTTTCGCCGGACTGTGTGTGGCATTCCTGCTGGCAAAAAACAAAAAGGAATTTGAACAGGCGGTCGTGGACGGCCTGAAAAACGACACGCTGTGTGTCATTATCTTCGCGTTCCTGCTGGCCGGCATCCTGTCGCAGGAGCTGCGCCAGAGCGGCCTCATTCAGGGCCTGACCTGGCTTGTGATGAAGCTCGGCCTGAGCGCGGGCTTCCTGCCGCTGGTGGCGTTTCTCGTCTGCCTGCTGATCTCGACGGCCTGCGGCACGTCCAACGGTGCCATCGTCGCCGTGCTGCCGGTGCTGCTGCCCGTCGCGGCGACCGTCGGTGCGAATCCCTCCGTCGTGGTCGGCGCCATCGTCAGCGGCGCGATCTTCGGCGATAACCTCGCCCCCATTTCCGACACGACCATCGCCTCCGCGCTCACGCAGGACGCGGAAGTGCGCGACGTCGTGCGCACCCGTCTGCCGTATTCGCTGATCGCCGGCGTCATTTCCGCCGTGCTGTTCATCATCGTCGGTATCAAGACGTCCACGTCCGTCACGCTGCCGGACGTCATCGACCCCGCCTATGCCAAGACGCTCGTCATGCTCGTCATCCCGGTCATCATGATCATCCTGATGCTCCGTGGCTGGAACCTCATCAGCACGCTCATCGTCTGCGATCTGGTCGGCTTTGTGCTGTGCCTGGTGTTCGGTTTCCTCGACGTGCCGACGCTGTTTTCGGCCACCGGCCCCATCGGCGCCGGCCTGACCGGCATGCTCAATGTCATCTGCTTCAGCTTCTTCATGTTCGCGCTGCTCGAGATGCTCAAGCGCAGCGGCGTGTTTGACATGCTGCTCGAAAAGCTCAACAACGCCAGCAAGACCCCGCGTCAGGCCGAGCTCGTCACCATCCTGCTGAGCGTCATCGGCAGCGTGGCCATCGGCGCTGCGTCCATCTCGATCCTGTTCGTCGGCCCGGTCGTGCGCAAGCTCCTGCAGACGCACAACATCGAGCGCACCCGCGGCTCGAACCTCATGGACGGCATTGCGACCGGCCTTGCCGGCATCGTGCCGTACAACCCCGTCGGCCTCAACGCCGTCAGCCTCGCGATCGCGAGCGGCGTCGTCTCGGAGTCGTTCTCGTTTTTGGATTACGTGCCATATAACTTCCACAGCTGGCTGCTGATCCTGCTGTTCCTGCTCAGTGCGATCACCGGCATCGGCCGCCACTTTGAAAAGGGCACCGCCGCCGCGCCCGAGACCCCGGCTGCGGAAGAGAAATGACGATTTCGGGTGCGGCCGCCGCGCCGCACCCGCTCAGATTGTTACATTTGGAAGGAGAAAACCATGCAAAATCTCAACGAAGGTCTGCTGTTTGATCCTGCACTGTCGGCGGAGATCAAGGATCGCTTTTACTATGTGGATGCGGATCCGGAATTCGGCCAGCGCCTGTTCTTTGAAAATTCCGGCGGTTCGCTGCGCCTGAAGGCGTCCGTCGAGGCGCAGGCAAAGTACCAGGCGTTCCCGGACTGCCCGGAGCGGCTGCACGATCGTTCCCGCGCGCTCAAAAAAGTGCAGCTGCACGGCATCGACGACATTATGCACATCGTTTTCGGCGCATCGGGCGGCGCGCTCATCTCGGAGATGACTGCCTCGCAGGCGATGTTCCAGATCGTCGGCGCCATCCTGGAAAACTGCCCCGGCAAGAGCGCGGTCACGTCCGTGCTCGAGCACCCGTCGGCATATGACGCGGTGAAATACTACTGCGACAAGACCGGCAAGGAATTTCGCGTCGCGCAGGCGAACCCGAAGACCGGCGGCATCGACGTCGAGGAGATCCGCCGCGTCGTCTCGCCGGATACCTGCCTGCTGAGCATCATGTATGCCTCGAACATCACCGGCAGCATCATGGACATGGCCGGTATCGTCAAGGCTGCGCGCGAGATCAACCCCGATATCTACATCGTCACCGACGCCGTGCAGCACGCGCCGCACGCCGTGCTCGACGTGGACGCCCTCGGCGTCGACGGCGCGACGTTTGCACCCTATAAATTCTTCGGCACCCGCGGTATGGGCTACGGCTACGTGTCCGATCGCGTGGCCAAGCTGCCGCACCGCAAGGTCTTGCAGCGCCCGGCCGACGTCTGGGAGCTCGGCTCGCCCACGCCCGGCAACTTCGCGGCCATGAGCGCCGTGGTGGACTATGTCTGCTGGCTCGGCGGCCACTTCATCCAGTCGGACGACCGTCGCACGTTGTTCGTGACCGGCATGGAGCACATCCACCTGCAGGAGCGCGCGCTGCTGCACACCATGCTCGAGGGCACGCAGAACGTGCCCGGTCTGCGCCACATCCCCGGCGTACACGTGTATGTTGACACCGAGGATCTCACGCACCGCGACCTGATCGTTGCCATGGGCATCGACGGGCTGGACATGACCCGCTGCGTCGAGGAGTACCAGAAGCGCGGCGTCACGACCTTTGAGCGCGTCAACACCAGCGTGTATTCCAAGCGCATCGTCGAGGCCGTCGGCCTCACGGGTGCGATCCGCGTCTCGCCGCTGCACTGCCACACCGTCGCGGACATCGAGACGTATCTGCGCGTCACTCAGGAGCTCGCGCAGGCATTTGCAAAGTGATCATTCTTTCCCCTCCCTTCTTTTTTCCTTATGCACAGACCCTGCCGCATCCGCGGCAGGGTCTGTTGCAGTTTTGCCATGTGTGCGGTATACTGGCGGCAGCAATATCGGAAGGGGGCGGCCGCCATGCGCGAATCCGCAACGAAAAAAGTGCTCGCCGAGAGTCTCAAGGAGCTCATGCTCCGGCGCGACTTCGCGGACATCACCGTGACCGATCTGTGCGCGGCCGCGGAGATCAACCGCCGCACGTTCTACCGGCACTTTACGGACAAGTACCAGCTCGTGACGTGGATCTACGACAAGGGCTTTCAGAAGGCCATCGGCGACGATGAGCCGGGCCTGTACGACCTCTTCGGGCGCGTGTGCACGTATCTGTACGCCGACCGCGCGTTTTATGCCCGCGCGCTCACGTTCACGGGGCAGAATTCGTTCCACGACTTTCTCTGCGCCCGGCTGCGGCCGTACCTGCAGGCGGACTTTTCCGACCTCTTTTCCGATCCGCAGAACGAGGCGTTCATGTCCGGGAAGATGTCGGATGTGGTCATGGATATTATTCAAAACTGGCTCAGCCGGCCGGATTGCCCGCCGCCGGAGGTGTTTGCGCCCTGGGCGCTGCACCTGTGGAAGGATATCATGGGCCGGTGGAAGGAGCTCGGCGATGCGTGGGAGCACACATTAGACCACAAAAACGCATAAGTGAGGCAAAAAGCCACGAAACTGCGGTTCCGTGGCTTTCCTTGTGGCGTAATTTGTTCTATGCTGAACATACCCCCTCATTTGGAAGCGTGCAGGCCCAGAGGTCTCTTTTCGATCTTTCACGGTACCTCTTCTCCCGTTGCGCGACGGTGTCCGCGCGCTTCCGATCTCGTTCTTTCGGCAGAGCATGCCTTCCTTTTATATGAACGCCCCGGACTGCATTTGCAGTCCGGGGCGTCTGCCGTTGGGGGCGTTCTGCGCGGGGCGCGACGATTTGGAAAGAGAAGCCCTGCACGATGATCGAATTTCAATCCGCGCACCCCGTGTGGGGTGCGCCGCCCGGGAGCCACCGCACCGATTTCAATCCACGCATTCCGTCCGCGTTGCCGCCGACACCGGCACGCTCTCTCCGTCGAGGCGCATCTGGATAAACCACGTCCCGCTTGCCAGCTTTCGCGGTTTAGGTACTTTCATCTTGTAGCCTCCTCAGTCCGGGCGATACACGTCTACGCGACCATCTTCGATTTCGCCGTACAATTCCAGCAGCTCGTCATAGCAGCGATACAGGCTTTCTATTGCGTCTTTCGCGTCATCGTAGGTGTAGACGCCCTCGCCCGCCAGATAGCTGTCCAGTATTTCCGCATTCACGCCGATGCCACTGCCCGGCCCGTCCAAAAGGCAAGCTGCGTCCGCTTTATTTGCCGCGTCTACACCAGCATAAAACCCGTCCTCATAATTTCGCTTGTAATCGTCCTCGCTGTAGCATTTGTCCTGCCAGCACCCGCACAAAGTAAGCGAGAGCAGCACAGCGGCCAGCGACGCAGCAATCCCGCGTTTCCGCATTTGCATATCCCCCTTTTTGTATATTCATTCCCGCTCGTTCCACCCGCGTTATTTTTCAATGGGTATGGCTTTGTTCCACGGGTACGGATTCGGCTCCGGAACTTTGTGATCGTGCTGGTAGCTTTCAAATGTTCTGCTGAAATTATACCGCTCTGCGTAACGCGCATACGTCGGGTACTGGATGTAAGTCTCGATGCGGTCGGCGTAGTCATCGACTACGGAATCTGCATAGCGGAGATAGGACGCGGCCTCTATGACCTGGCGCTGCGAGACGGAAAGGCTCTTTTGCGTGCACTGCAGATGATAGCCCATCAGGCAGCAGGAGACGGCCAGCGCGGCAGACAGCACGGAGAGCGCAACGACGGCCGCCTTCCTTGGCACCCGTTTTCGCTGTATTTCCGGCGTGGCATTCTGATAATTCACAACGCTTCCCCCTTTTTGCATATTGTTTTCCGCCTGTGACACAATACCGCAAGCGGCTTGCACCATCAAGATAGCACAGCTTTCCGCTTTCTGCAACAAAATCCCCGAAAACGGAAATTTTCCGGCCGGAATACCGGCCAAAAACGACACGCAGCCGCAAAAATGTGGTAAGGTAGTGCCAATATGCGGAACAACATACGTTGCTATAGATTATACAAGGGCGTAAGTCAGCGCTGGCTTGCGCAGAAAGTGGGGTGCAGCCATAGCACACTAGGGGTAATCGAACGCGGAGAAAGCGTGCCCAACGTATACCTTGCGATGCGGATCGCGCGGGCGCTGGACGCGACAGTAGAAGAACTATGGAGGGAGAACCATGACAGATGAGCAATGGACGGCGTACTTACGGGCGGAGATCGAGCGGCTGCTGGATGAAGCAAGCGAACAAAAGCTGCGGCTGACGCTGGCACTGCTGCGCGCAGCGTAAAGAAAAACAGAATAGCAAAGAAAGAGGAGCAGGAACTCAATCCTGCTCCTCTTTCTTGTTTTCCGCGGTGATCTGCCGGGCGAAGTCTTCAATATCTTTCCACCGTTCCTCCGGCAGCCGTCCGGTGGGGGCGCGACTGCCAGATTGCAGTTGGACACGGTGACAGTCCATGTGTTTCGATCCTCGCGCCCGCATGGGCGCGGCGGGGTCAGCGCAGGGCGTCCGGCAGGACGGTGTTCTCACCGACCATGACCCAGTTGCGCTTGTCGCGCGCATTCTGATTGTCAACCCGGTACCATGTACCGGGGAAGAACTGGTTGCCGTTGTTTTTGGAAGTGTCCCAATCGTAGGACATGAATGCATAAAACGGCCGGTCATATTTGGCGTTTGCATTGATGGCGTTGCCGGTGAAGGGGTTCGTCGGGTTGTCGATCAGCCCGCTTGTCGCCAGTGTCGGCACGTCGGCCGTGGTCATGAACGTGTCCGAGAACGAGAAGCCCTTGGCATTGAAGTCCTTGACCATCAGCAGGGGGAAGAAAAAGTCCGTATCGGGGCCGTTGTCGATAACGCGATCCCAATTGAGGTACAGGCCGCGTCCGTGATCTGCGACGAGGATGATGCGCGTGTTATCGTACACGCCGTTTTCGCGCATATAGTCGAACCATTTGCCGAGCTGCATCAGCGAGGCCACGTTGGGGTCATAGTGCGCAAACTGGACATCCTCCTCCATGGTGATCGACTTGCCGTCAACGGTGAAACGGTCCGCGTGCGTTTTGTCATACTCCGTGTTATCAATGGTGCCGGCAACGGAATAATCCGGCTCCTGCAGCAGCACGGGGGAGTGCGTGGTGTCGTTGGTCATGAACAGGAACGTGTTGTCCCCGCTCTTGGTGGTCTGCGTGATCGTCGGGAGATGGGTCAGTGCATGGTAGCCCTTGAGGAACGTGGCGTCCATGCCGGTGGCGGTGTGGGGGCTGGTGATCGTCTGCTCGACGAAATTTTCCTCCTCCTCCGTCTGCACGCTGCTGCGGTTATAGTTGCCGTTGTCATAGAGGATGGACTGCGCAGCGACGGGGCACACCTTCATGAGACTGTAACCGAAGAAATTGCGCATATTCGCGCTGACCCAGTTTTTCGGGCTCATGTCCGATTCAAAGGCGCCGAAGGTGATATAGCGGTGAATGTCCGGGTAATCGGAGAAGACGGACAGGTCGGGCACCCACTGGTAGTTGGCGTAGATGGGGTCGAAGACCGTGACGTCAAAGTCGTTCTGGTCAAACAGGACCGGCATCATCTTGAGCGCCTCGTTGTGCTTGTCGACCAGCTTTTCATCTTTGCGCAGGTTGATCTGGTCGACCGTGTATTCGTATCCACCCATGAGCGCGGGCGTGCCCATGTTCGTGAAAGCGCCGGTGGAGACGACGTTCGTATAAGCGGTGAAGCCGTCGAACTGTGCCTGCAGCTCCGGCTTTTCGTTGAAAATATACGGCAGGAATGCGCCCACGGCGCGGTCGAGCATGAGCACGATGACGTTTTTGCCGGTCTTGCTCATGGTGTATTCCGGCACACCGCCGCTCTCTTCCATCGTCTGGCGGATGCTCTTGATCTGCGAGTGGATGCTGCCGATATTGATCGGCAGCATGATGGCAATGGCCAGAACGAACGCGAGCGCTGCCTTGAATACATGCTTGCTCCACCGCCGATAGACCAGATACATGACGCCGGCGGTGGCCGCGATTGCGAGCAGGTTGCCCCAGAGCTCGGCCGGCGCAAACTGCATGCCGCCCTCAAAGCTGAGCGTGGACGAGAGCACACCGAGGTACTTGCCGAAGAACATGAAATCCACGATGGCGACGCCGACGAGCATCCACAAAACCTTCTCAAAGGCGACCTTGCCCTTCGGGCTGGCCAACCAGTAGAAGATGCCGAACCAGATGACAAAGGTGCCGATGGCGAGGCACAGGCTGTTGATGACGAACCAGATCGGGCTGTAGTACATCTGCACGTTCACGAATTCCTGCGCGGACGACGAGATGACGGACGCCGGGATATACCCGCCGATGAACAGCGCCAGGAACGCGGCGCAGCCAAAGAAGATCTTTGCGTTCGGCTTGGTGGCGGGCTTGCCGGCGGCGGGCTTCTTCGTGCGGATCAGCCCCACGATCAGGGGCAGCATCAGCGCCGCGCCCAGAAGCAGCAGCGCGGCTTTGACGACCGGCCGCTCGGAGAAGGAATAGCGCACGAGACCGAGCGCCAGCAGCGCCGCACCGGCGACGGCGGCCAGGATCTTGAGCACCCGCCCCGGATGCTTGAGCTTGTAGAAGATGGTCTTGATGAGGGAGAAGATGTTGTTGAGCGTCCAGTAAAACACCAGACCGGCGGGGGAGGTGTACAGGAAAAACAGGAAGAACACCGCCATCACGTACAGCTGGATCTTCGTCTTGGGCGTTGCGCCCTTCGTGAAGATGATGCACGAGACGAGGTTGACCGCCGTCATGATGATGGGCAGGAGGTTGATGTGCACGCCGGCGATGGCGATCAGCCCGTCGGCGGCGCCGAGGTCGGCGATCGGCCCGAAGGACACGCCCTTGATGAGCTCCAGCCCGGACAGGAAGCGGTAGGCGGCGATGAAAAACGGGATCTCCAGAAACAGCGACACCGCACTGCGCAGAACATACGTGGGCTTATAGTGGTTCTGGCGGTAGTAGGTCTGCAGGATCATCATCTTCTCGTCGCCGCGGAACGTCTTTTTGATGTGCGTCACGCCGCGGTGCAGGCGGGCCTCCATGTCGCGTTCCTCTTCCTGCAGCGCGTCGGCCCGCATGTACAGCGGCAGCACCAGAAAGTTCATGACCAGGCTCAGCACGATGATGGACAGGCCGGGGTTGCCGATCACGCGGTTGGCGTTGACATAGACGACCTCAAACAAAAGCTGCAGCGGCTGCAGCAGCAGGGAATCCAGTATCTGAAAAAATGTCACGGTTCTTTCTCCTCATGCGTTGCGGTAAGTTCCTTCACCTTCTGCTCGAGATAGTCCGCGGCGCGCACGGCGCCCTCGCCCGGATAGACCCAGGTCTGCGCTCTTGCCGCGTCGCGGCCCTGGGCGTATTTCGGGTCGGTCAGGCACTGCTGCACCATGTCGCCGAGCGTGTCGAAGTTGTCCTCGGTGAGCTGCTGGCCGATCTGCGGCAGGATCTCGAACGTCCAGTACGGCGTGTCGAGCCACCAGCAGTCGTAGGGGCTCTTGTCAAACTTCGTGTCCGCGTAGATGACGGGCTTGTCAAAGACCAGCGTGAAATCGAAGATGACGCCGGAGAAATCGGAGACGAGCAGGTCGGCGCGCCGGAGCACGTCGAAGTTATCGTTGTCGCGGTTCCACTCCAGATCCTCCGAGTCCGGGTAGGCGGCCATGAGCTTGTCGATCATGTCCTTTTCCGACTTGTACGACTGGGGGTGCGGGCGAATGATGACATGGTAGCCGCCGGCGAGCAGCTTGTCGATGATCTTGCCGCCGTATTTGCTGAAGATCGCGCTCGGCCCCCAGGACGGCGCGATGAGCACCGTCGTCCTGTGCGGCGCGATGGGGCCGGCGGCGTCCAGCCGCCGCTTCATCTCGTCCATGTAGGGGATGCCGATCTTCACGACCTCCTTGGCGGGCAGGCCGCGCAGCGCCTCGAGCGCGCGCAGGTCGCGGATCTGATAGTCGCCGGAGACGAAGACCGTGTCGTAATAGTCGATGCCGAACATCCGGTAGCCGGCGACCTCGTTGGCCGCGTGCAGGATGTGCACATAGCAGTCCACGCTCGGCGAGCGCTTCCACTGGTAGACATCCAGCCCCGGCGTGGTGGACAGCAGCACGTTCGCGCGCAGGAAGTTGAGCTTGGCAAAGGCCTTGTTGCCCTCGCCGAGAAACTCCGCGTGCACGTGCGCGTAGGGGTTTTGCAGCGCCGGATCGTCGGGCGACGCCGTCAGATACGCGACGTCCAGCCCGCGCCGGTCCAGCTCGCGGCACACGGGCTCCATCACGTTCCAGTAGCGCTTGTCGTCCACGAAGACGGCCAGCGGGTGCTTTTCCTGGTCGACGGCGGTCTTTTCCCCGCCGCTCAGGAGAAAGCGCAGCTTGATGATCCAGCCCCGCAGCGCAAAGTTCAGTGCGCCGATGATGCCGATCAGAATGGCAAAGAGCATGCTGCCCGTGCCGGGATCAATGTACAGTTTCATGTTTTCCGTTCTCCTCTGCCCGTAGCATCCACAGCCCGGCGAGCACGCTGCAGGCGGCACAGAACCCGGACACGAGCAGCCCGGCGCCGCGAAGGTCATCGGCGGGGAAAAGTCCGCCGAAGAGATTGATGAGCGCATGGATGCCCAGCGCCGGCACGATGGAGCGGTAATAGGCGACCGTCCCGCACAGGGCGAAGCCCGTGCAGGCGGCGCACACCGCCTGTATGCCGACGGCGCCCGGTGCGCCTCCGATGAGATTGACGGCGTGGAACACGCCGAACACGGCCGCGTTGAGCACGGCCGCCGTCAGCGGCCGCAGCCGCTGCGTATGTTCCCACAGATACCCGCGGAAAGCCAGCTCCTCCGCCATGCCGCACACGACGTACATCCCGCAGGCGAAAAACCCGTCCGCGGCGGCGCTGCGGACGCAGGCGGCCAGCACCAGATCGCCGGCCGGCCAGAGCAGCAGCAACAGCAGCCCCGGCCACCGCTTCCGCCCCCGGCGGCAGGCGCCGAGACCGTATCTGCGTCGGTAAAGGATCAGCGCCGCCGCGAGAAAGACCGCCAGCCCCGCGAAAGTGACGCTGTGCGGCAGGCCGATCCTGCGGGAAACGAACTCGCCCAGTGTGTAGATCAGGGCATATATCAGCACCAGGTAGACCATAGAAAGCAAACGCATCCTTTACAACATTTTTTCATTATATAATGTCGAAATCCGAAACACAAGGGAATCTGCACATATTTCCGACATGGTTTTTAAATGCGCTTGACAAATCCGGGGAATAAGTTCATAATGCGCATTGCATATCAAGAAAATGAACGCAAGGGAGTCTGACGATCTTGTTGACAAAAAATCAGTTTGCGCTGCTCAGCTACATTGCGGTCCGTCCCGCGGACGAGCCGGCGCTTTCGCAGCGCGCCATCGCGCAGGGCACCGGCAAAGCACTCGGCACCGTGAACGGGCTGGTCAAGCAGCTGGACGCCATGGGCTATCTCGACGGGACGAACCGCATCACGGATGCGGGCCGTGCAGCGCTTGCGCCGTACCGGGTGGACAACGCCGTCATTATGGCGGCGGGCATGAGCTCGCGCTTTGCCCCCCTGTCGTATGAAAAGCCGAAGGCCCTGCTGAAGGTGAAGGGCGAGGTGCTCATCGAGCGCGAGATCCGCCAGCTGCAGGCGGCGGGCATCGACGACATCACGGTCGTGGTCGGCTATATGAAGGAAAAGCTGTTTTACCTCGAGGACCGCTTCCATGTGAAGATCGTCATCAACGAGGATTACCACCGCTACAACAACCCCTCCACGCTCATGCTCGTCCGCGACCGGCTGAAAAACACCTTCATCTGCTCCTCGGACAACTACTTTGAGCAAAACCCGTTTGAGCCCTATGTGTATCAGGCGTATTACGCGTCGCTCTACAGCGCAGGCAAAACGGACGAGTACTGCATGGTCACGAACCGCAAGGGCCGCATCACGGGCGTGCAGGTCGGCGGGAGCGACGCGTGGTACATGATCGGACACGCCTATTTCGACCGCGGCTTCAGCGAGAAGTTCACGCAGATCCTCGAGCGGGAGTATGACAGCCCGGTCACCCGGGCGGGGCTCTGGGAGGATCTGTACGCCCGGCACATCCGCGAGCTGGAGATGTACATCCGCAAATATCCCGGCGGCATCCATGAGTTCGACTCGCTCGATGAGCTGCGGACGTTTGACAGCGCCTATGTCACCAATACCGACTCGTATATTTTCGACAACATCTGCGCCGTGCTCCACTGCACACCGGACAGCATCCACGGCATCATCCCGATCAAGACGGGGCTGACGAACCTGTCGTTCAAGTTCACGTGCAACGGCCGGGACTACGTGTACCGCCACCCCGGTGCGGGCACGGAGGCTTACATCGACCGCCCGGCCGAGGCGCGGGCGCTGGAGGTGGCCAAGGCGCTGGGGCTCGACGACACGTTTCTCTACATCGACGCGGCCAAGGGCTGGAAGATCTCGCACTATATCGAGGACGCGGCCATTCTGGACTATCACAACACCGAGCAGGTCGACACGGCGCTGCGTATGCTGCGCCGCCTGCACACGAGCGGCATACAGCTCGACGGCCGGTTTGACATCTGGGAGAAGATCAACGGCTTTCTCGACCTGTTGCAGGGGACGGACGTCTCCGACTTTACCGGCATGCAGGAGCTGCACGAGACGATGTGCGCGCTGCACGAGCGCCTGAAGGGTGACGCGGTCCCCCTGTGCGCCTGCCACTGCGACAGCTATAACCCAAACTTCCTGATCGACAAGCAGGGGAAGATGTACCTGATCGACTGGGAATATGCCGGCATGGCCGACCCTGGCTGCGACATCGGCACATTTATCGCCTGCTCGGACTACACGCCCGAGGAGGCGGAGCAGGTGATCGCACGCTATCTCGGCCACGCGCCCACGGGGGCGGAGCTGCGCCACTACATCGGCTATGTGGCCATGGCGTCCTACTTCTGGTTTTTGTGGGGGCTGTATCAGGAGGCGTGCGCCAAGCACGTCGGCGAGTATCTCTACATCTGGTATAAATACACAAAGCAATACGCCCGGCTGACGCTGGAGCGATATGACCATGAGGAGGAGTTTGCTTGAAACAGAAGACAGAGGCCCAGCAGGGCTCGATTGAACAGCTCATCTACGAGGAGACCGAGCGGCGGCTGGAGATCATGCAGTCCGACACCTACGAGTTCCCCAAGAAAATGACCCGGGTCGATTACGGCATCATCATCGCCAGCGTGGCGGCCAGTCTGGTGCTGATCGTGACCTGCATGCTGGGAGGCTGAACCATGACAGACAGAGAAAGCTATATCCGGCAGGAGACCGTTACGGGCGTTGTGCCCATGCTCAAGGGCGACCGGCAGTATTCCTTCCTGGATCTGTTTTTGTCCACGAGCGGCTTTGCCATCGCCACGTGGTGCTATACGCAGGGCGCCTATGTCGCGCAGTACCTCTCCTTCAGCAGAATGCTCATCAACATTTTCTGCTTCAACATCGTCTGGGTGTTCATCGAGTGCCTGCCCGTCATCTTTGCCACGCGCTACGGCATTGATCTGTGGATCTGGCTGCGCTCGGTGCTGGGGCGGCGCGGCGTGGCTGTGCTGTCCACGATCATCAGCGTGGCAAACTTTGGCTGGTACGCGGTCGCGGCGAGCCTGTTTTCCTCGTCGATGATCAACCTTGCGGCGAAGTTCGGCCTCGTGCTCAACGCGGCCGTCTGGAGTCCGGTACTGGGCTGCCTGTGCGTCGTGCTCGGCACGCTCATCGCGCTCGGCGGGCCGAATGTCATCAAGTGGACCAACCGCTTTCTGGTCACGGCGCTGCTGGCGGTCGGCGTGGTCGTCGTCGTGCTGTGCTTCACGGCCGTGCCGCTGCGTGAGATCGTGGCGGTCAAGCCGGTGCTGGACGCGGACATGACGCCGCTGCAGGCGTTCATGATCTCGGCCGAGGGCAACGTGGCGTTCGCGTTCTCGTGGTCAACGCAGGCGCTGGTCCTGCCGCGACTGGCCAAGACCGAGCGCGGTGGCTACTGGGGCACAACGCTGGCCTACGGCGTGGTCGCGCCGTTTTTCGTCGCCGCCGGCGGCGTGATGGCGCTGGCGATGTTCGTGCGCACCGGCGTGTACGAGAGCGATCCTACCAATATGCTCTCCTACCTCTGCGGCTCCGGCTTCGCGCTGCTGAGCCTGCTGCTGGTCGCGTTTGCGAATGTCGGCACGCAGGGTACCGGCTCCTATGTCAACTGCATGATCGTCAAGAGCGGCATGCCCAAGGTCAGCTATAAGGTGCTGGTGCTCATCGCCATGGTGTATGTCAGCGCGCTGACCGTCTGGGGCGGCGTGGAAGAGCACTTCGGCGCGTTCATCTCCATTGCCGCGTTCATTCAGGCGCCGATCATCGGCATGATCGTCGTGGACTATCTCGTCGTGAAAAAGCGGAAGCTGTCGCTCAAGGCGGCCTACTTCATCGAGGGGCACGATGCGTACCGGTTCACCGGCGGGTTCAACCTGGTCGGCATCGGCTGCGTCATCCTCTCGTGCCTGATCACGATCCTGTTCGTGTACAATCCGCTGACCGGCAGCATCCAGAGCCCGCTGTTTCTCATCTTCACGGGCAGCGGCTTCGATGCCATATGCGGCGGCCTGCTCTACTGGCTCGCCAGCCTGACCCCGCTGAAAAAGTACATGCTCCGCGACCGCGACGATCTCGAGATCGTCTGAGGCGGCCCGAGCGATCCGAAAACGTCCCCGGTGCAGATGCGCTCTGCTCCGGGGACGTTTTGCGCCGCGGCAGACATTTTTTGAAGAAAAAACTGGAACGCCCGTGAGCGGCACGGACTGCATAGACTACCGGATTTTGCAGAAAATAGGGTTGCCGAAACGCAAAACAGAGCAAAGGAGTTTTCCGAATATGAAGGCAACCGGAATCGTGCGCCGGATCGACGACCTCGGCCGCGTGGTCATCCCCAAGGAGATCCGCCGCACCATGCGTATCCGCGAGGGCGACCCGTTGGAGATCTACACCGACACCGACGGGCAGGTCATTTTCAAAAAGTATTCCCCCATGGGCGAGCTGTCCGAGTTCGCCGCGCAGATCTGCGACGCGCTGCACAAGACCACCGGCAGCATCGCCGTCGTGTGCGACCGCGACGCGGTCATCGCCGTGGCCGGCGGCGGCAAGCGCGAGCTGCTCGACCGGCGCATCAGCCGCGAGCTTGAAGAGCTCATGAGCACGCGCGGGCAGTATGCGGCCGACAGCTGCACGCTGCCGGTCGTCGACACCGACGAGCGCTACGCCGTCGCCGTCGCCGCGCCCATCCTCTCCGAGGGCGACGTGCTCGGCTGCGTGCTGTTCGTGGCCGCGCACGGCGACGGCCCCGCCGGCGAGACGGAGCGCAAGCTCGCGCAGGCTGTGTCGGGCTTCCTCGGCAAGCAGATGGAGAGCTGAGCGCGCGGAGCAGAAAAAAGCGTCAGAGCGTATGCGCGCCCTGACGCTTTTTTGATATGGAATGAAAAAGGCCCCCGGGCGCCCCCGGAGGCCTTTCGCTGCACGCGCAGCCGATATGGACACGTGCCCCGTACGCTGCAGGCCCGCGTCGCGATCACTGTGACGGGATGAGATATGCCATGCGGCGGAGAACAAAAAGGGTAGATAATCCGTAAAGAGAGATCAGATAAAAAGAGAAAAGAATGGATAAAAGAGATGGGGTGGGGTGCGAAATGGATAAAAAACCGTGCGTACGCAGACATCCCGACATCACCAATGATACAAACAGTTTAGCCCAGCAGTACCCGAAAGTCAAGCAAAATCACCGAATTTTTGAAAATTCAGGGATTGTCAGGAAATTCACGCGCCCGGTAAATTTCTGGCAAGGGGAAAAACCGTTGAACTCCGTCGGAATGTGATGTACAATAAAAGCAGAACATCAGCAGGCAAAAGGGGGTACGGTGCATGACCGTATTGGTGACCGGCGGCATGGGCTACATCGGCAGCCACACGTGCGTGGAGCTGCTTGAGCAGGGCATGGATGTCGTCGTGGTGGACAATCTCGTCAACAGCAGCGCGGAGGCGGGCAAACGGGTCGAACAGATCACGGGCCGGCCGCTGAAATTTTATCAGATGGACGTGCGCGACCGCGCCGGACTCGACCGCATTTTCACCGAGCAGAAGATCGACTGCGTCATTCACTTCGCCGGGCTCAAGGCCGTGGGCGAGTCGGTGCAGATGCCGCTGGAATACTACGACAACAACCTCGGCTCGACGATCACGCTCTGCGAGGCGATGCGTGACCACGGCGTCCGGCAGATCATTTTCTCCTCGTCGGCGACGGTGTACTCCGGCGACAACGAGATGCCGCTCTACGAGACGTCCCGCACCGGCAACTGCACGAATCCCTATGGCTGGACGAAGTACGTCTGCGAGCAGATCCTGCGCGACTATGTCGTGGCCGACCCGAGCTGGTCGGTCGTGCTGCTGCGCTACTTCAACCCCATCGGCGCGCACCCGAGCGGCCTCATCGGCGAGGACCCGCGCGGCGTGCCGAACAACCTCATGCCCTATATCTCGCAGACGGCCATCGGCCGCCGCGAGTGCCTGAGCGTCTTTGGCGACGACTATGACACGCCGGACGGCACGGGCGTGCGCGACTATATCCACGTCATGGACCTCGCGCGCGGCCACGTCGCGGCGATCGCCTACATGGCGGAGCACACGGGCGAGAGCATCTTCAACCTCGGCACCGGCAAGGGCTACAGCGTGCTCGAGATGGTGCACGCCTTCGAGACGGCCAACCACGTGCATGTGCCGTACCGGATCGCGCCGCGCCGTGCGGGCGACCTGCCGACCGTGTACGCCTGCCCGGACAAGAGTGCGCGCATCCTCGGCTGGCACGCCGAGTATTCGCTCGAGGATATGTGCCGCGACAGCTGGCGCTGGCAGACGCACAATCCCAACGGCTACGAAACTGCCTGACGGACCACCGTTCCCGGGCCGGAGCTTCCGGCCCGGGCAGCGCCGCGCCGCCTGCGGGCGGTGCTTTTTTGCGGCCTGAAGAGGCCGCACTGTTCACATAATGTGCAACAAAAATCAAATTGGTTATTGACAGCCTGTACTAGATATTGTACGATATACCCGCTCTCAATACAAAATAAAGCGGTTTTCCGCACAAGATATTGTGTTTTCGATTACGAGGGGGAGGAACAGAAAGATGAAGATCATCAAGCGAAACGGCGCAGAGGAGAACTTTGACATCTCCAAGATCATCATGGCCGTCACGAAGGCCAACGCCGCCGTCGAAGAGTGCGACCGCATGACGCCGCGGCAGATCCAGCGCATCGCCGAGAGCGTGGAGCTCGCCTGCCAGGAGCTGGGCCGCAGCGCCGCCGTGGAGGAAATTCAGGACATGGTCGAAAAGCAGATCATGGCCCACGGTGCGTTCGAGGTCGCCAAGGCCTACATTACTTACCGCTACACCCGCAGCCTGGTGCGCCGCGCCAACACGACCGACGACCGCATCCTGAGCCTCATCGAGTGCAACAACGAGGAGGCCAAGCAGGAAAACTCCAACAAGAATCCGATCGTCAACAGCACGCAGCGCGACTACATGGCCGGCGAGGTCAGCCGCGACATCACGAGCCGCCTCCTGCTGCCGAAGGACATCGTCGAGGCGCACGAGGAGGGCATCATCCACTTCCACGACGCGGACTATTACGCGCAGCACATGCACAACTGCGACCTCGTGAACCTGGAAGATATGCTCGAAAACGGCACGGTCATCACCGGTACGCTCATCGAGCGGCCGCACAGTTTCTCGACCGCGTGCAACATTGCGACCCAGATCATCGCGCAGGTCGCCTCCAACCAGTACGGCGGGCAGTCGATCTCGCTGACGCATCTGGCCCCGTTCGTGCAGGTCAGCCGCGAGCGCATCCGCCGCGAGGTCGAGGCCGAAATGCAGGCCATCGACGCGCATCCGGGTGAGGAAAAGCTGGCCGAGCTCGTCGAAAACCGCGTGCGCGAGGAGATCCGCCGCGGCGTGCAGACGATCCAGTATCAGGTCGTCACGCTGCTGACCACGAACGGCCAGGCCCCGTTCGTGACGGTGTTCATGTACCTCGGAGAGGCGAAAAACGAGCAGGAGCGCCATGACCTCGCCATGATCATCGAGGAGACGCTGCGCCAGCGCTATCAGGGCGTGAAAAACGAGAAGGGCGTGTGGGTCACGCCGGCGTTCCCGAAGCTCATTTACGTGCTCGAGGAGGACAACATCCACGAGGATTCCCCCTACTGGTACCTCACGGAGCTGGCCGCCCGCTGCACCGCCAAGCGCATGGTGCCGGACTACATCTCCGAGAAGAAGATGCTCGAGCTCAAGGTCGACAAAAACGGCGAGGGCCACTGCTACACCTGCATGGGCTGCCGCAGCTTCCTGACGCCGTATGTCGACGAAAACGGAAAGCCGAAGTACTACGGCCGCTTCAATCAGGGCGTCGTGACCATCAATCTGCCGGATGTGGCGCTGTCCTCCGGCGGCAACATGGAGAAGTTCTGGAAGATCTTTGACGAGCGGCTCGAGCTCTGCCACCGCGCGCTCATGTGCCGCCACGAGCGGCTCAAGGGCACGCTCTCGGACGCCGCGCCCATCCTGTGGCAGTACGGCGCGCTGGCCCGCCTGAAGAAGGGCGAGCCGATCGACAAGCTCCTCTACGGCGGCTACTCGACCATCTCCCTCGGCTACGCGGGACTGTATGAGTGCGTCAAGTACATGACCGGCAAGTCTCACACCGACCCCTCGGCCACGCCGTTCGCGCTCGAGATCATGCAGCACATGAACGACGCCTGCGCCAAGTGGAAGCAGATGCACAACATCGACTTCAGCCTCTACGGCACGCCGCTGGAGTCCACGACGTACAAGTTCGCCAAGTGCCTGCAAAAGCGCTTCGGCATCATCCCCGGCGTCACGGACAAGGGCTACATCACCAACAGTTACCACATCCATGTGACCGAGCATATCGACGCGTTCAGCAAGCTGGCTTTCGAGTCGAAGTTCCAGGCGCTCTCGCCCGGCGGCGCGATCAGCTACGTCGAGGTGCCGAATATGCAAAACAACATCCCGGCCGTGCTCGAGGTCATGAAGTTCATCTATGACAACATCATGTACGCCGAGCTCAACACCAAGAGCGACTACTGCCAGGTCTGCGGCTACGACGGCGAGATCGAGATCGTCGAGCACGACGGCAAGCTCATCTGGCGCTGCCCGAACTGCGGCAACACGGATCAGGACAAGATGAACGTGGCCCGCCGCACCTGCGGCTACATCGGCACCCAGTTCTGGAATCAGGGCCGCACGCAGGAGATCAAGGAGCGCGTGCTGCATCTGTAACGTGCAAAAACGAAAACCGGCGGGCGTGTCCATGCGATACGTCCGCCGTTTGTGAGGAAACTGCTATGTATTATGGAGAGATCAAGACCTGTGACATTGCCAACGGCGTCGGCGTGCGCGTGACGCTGTTCGTTTCCGGCTGCACGAACCACTGCTACAACTGCTTTCAGCCGCAGACGTGGGATTTTCACTACGGCAAGCCGTTTGACGCGGCGGCCGAGCAGGTGATTTTTACCGAGCTGGAAAAGCCCTTTATCCGCGGCCTGACGCTGCTCGGCGGCGACCCGTTCGAGCCGGAAAACCAGCGCGCGCTCGTGCCGTTTCTGCACCGGGTGCGCGCGCAGTATCCGGACAAGGACATCTGGGCGTATTCGGGTTTCACGCTCGACAAGGAGCTCGCGGTCGACGGCACGCACCCGCGCTGCGAGGTCACGGACGAGATGCTCTCGCTCATCGACATCCTCGTCGACGGGCGCTACGTGGACGCGCAGCGCAACATCAGCCTGCGTTTCCGCGGCTCGGAAAACCAGCGCATCATCGACATGAACCGGACCCGCGCGGCGGGCCGCATCGTACTCTGGGAGGGCATGAACGGATGGAAGTGAAGATCCAGAAGCTCCGGCCCGGCGCCGTGACGCCGCGCCGCGGCAGCGCGGATGCTGCCGGCTATGATCTCTATGCCTGCCCGGCGGACGGGCAGTGTGTCACGATCGCGCCGCACGCGACGGCCATGATCGGTACGGGGCTCGCCCTCGCCATCCCGGCGGGGTATTTCGGCGGCGTGTTCGCGCGCAGCGGGCTGGCCTCTAAGCAGGGGCTGCGCCCGGCCAACTGCGTTGGCGTGATCGACGCCGATTACCGCGGCGAGTGCACCGTCGCGCTGCACAACGACACGGACGAAGTGCGCACCGTCGCGCCCGGCGACCGCATCGCCCAGCTCGTGATCCTGCCGTTTCTGGCGGCGGAGTTTGCAGAGGCGGATGCGCTCGACGAGACTGACCGCGGAGCGGGCGGCTTCGGCAGCACCGGCCGGTAAAGCAACAAAAAACGCAGCCCCCTTCGAGACGCTCGAAGGGGGCTGCGTTTTGCTTTATTCAGCGGCAAACTTGCTTTATTCAGCGGCAGTCTGCGAATACGGGCGAGAATTCGTCGAGCTTCTCGCACGTGTAGCGCCGGGTGTTGTCCTCGCACACGGGCAGCATCTGCTGCGTGAATGCGGCGCAGCGCGTCCATTCGTCGGTGACGGCCTGACTGTGCGCGGTGTTCAGGTCATAGTGCTGCGCGAGATAGTCGGCGAGGTAGGGCGTGAATTTCTCCGCGCCGAAAATGTTCAGATGCTCGGCGTTGGCGAAATCATTGAGCGGGTCGAGGCCGATGGCGTCCATCTGCGTGTCGAAGTTCGCAAAATCATACCCGTACTCGTGCACGACCGCCTCCAGCTCGGCAAACACGGCGTCATAGTTTTCAATGACGGTGCGGTGCGGGAAGCGGGCAAAGAGCACGTTTTTGATTCCTCGTGGCTTGGCTGTCTCGCAGAAGGTGCGCAGGCTCTGCTCGTTGAAATCGTCGAGCGATTGCTGGCGCACGGGGATCTCATCCGTCTCCGTGAGGAACATGGAGATGGACAGAAACGGCTTGGTGTACGAATAGCCCGCGTCGCGCGCCTGCTGCTGCAGTGACAGCGAATTGCGGATGAGGTCCAGCTTCCTCCAGTTGTCGTGGTACTTGAGCAGCGGTACATAGTATGACAGCCGGTCGCCCTGCACGCACTCGTTAATGGCCTGCACCTTGTTGCGTGAGAGCGGCAGCGTGTCGAGCCATTCGCGCGTTGCGGCCGTGCCGAGCTCATCCCGCTCTGCCTCCGTGTAGAGAAAGCCGTTGACCTCGACCACGTAGACAGACGGATTTTGCCGCTTGGCGCTCTCGCGCAGCATGGATGCATAGAGCGTGCCCTGCGCGGCCGACACGGCCAGCGGGTAACTTGTAAACCCGGCGTGCTGCCATGCCAAAGGTGCGCAATAGTCGGTAAACGTCTCACTCGCACCGAGGATCATGACGTCGAGCGAGTTTTTCGGCTCCAGATAGAAGCTGCGGATGTACTGCTGCTCGGTGGCGTTGTTGATGGTCAGCAGCCGCGTGAGCGCGCCGTAGACCAGCGCCACGATGAGCAGAAACGCGATTACGCGCAGGACGGTATTTCTTTTTGCGTGTTGTTTTGGATTCATTGATGTTCTCCACATGCTGTGTTAGCGCCACGCGGAAAATTGCGGCGATGGTCTGCTGCGAGCCCGCTTCGCGGGCTTGGGATAGCGGGCGCTGTTTCCCGGCTTAAAACTGCATATACACGAATTCGGATGCCTGCACGCCGGGGCCGTAAACGCCCATGAGCACGACGGCGAAGATGCCGGCAAGCAGCACGGCCCAGCGCAGGGCGAGACACTTCTCGTCGAGGATCTCGCGGATGGTGCGCTGCGAGCGCTCCTGAATGACGGAGGCGGTGAAAATCACGACCGTGCCGAACAGCAGCACGCACCAATCATACCGCGTCAGAGGCAGCGCCTCGAGCACGGCGCCCGGCCGCAGCTGCGACAGGTGCAGGTCGGTCACGGATTTTAACATCATGCCCATCGCGGCGCGAAACCCGTCGGCGATGTCAAAGTAATAGCCGATGAGCACGACCACGAACGTGCGCAGCATGGAAAACACCTGATACCACGCGCTCTTGCGCTCAATGTGCAGCGCGGCGACGACCTTGTCCGACACCGGCTGCAGCAGCGTGGACACGAGGATGACCATGCCGTTCCAGAAGCCGAAGGCGACGTATTTCCAGCTTGCCCCGTGCCAGATGCCGATGATGAGAAACGTGATCAGCGAGGCCACGGCCGTCGGCAGGACCTTGCCGATATGATTGCCGAGGTGCTGCTTGGCGTGGCGGCCCCAGTTGAGAAACGCCTTCGAGATCGACAGCGGGTAGAACAGGTAGTTGCGCAGCCAGTCGCCGAGCGAGATGTGCCAGCGGTGCCAGTACTCAGTGAGCGTGCGCGAGAAGTACGGCCGGCGGAAGTTTTCGCCCATGGTGATGCCGAACATCTGCGCCACGCCGCGCGAGATGTCGATGCCGCCGGAGAAGTCGGCATAGAGCTGCAGCGCGTAGACGATCGCCGCCAGCAGCACGTACGTGCCGGCGTAGTCGGTGTACGCCCCGGCGACGGTGTGGATCATGCCCACGGCGCGGTCGGCGATGACGAGCTTTTTAAAAAAGCCCCACAGGATCAGCTCCGCGCCGTAGCGGATGTTGTCAAAGCTGTATCTGTGCTCGGCATAGAGCTGGTGCGCCAGCTGGTCGTACACGCCGATCGGGCCCTGAATGATCTGCGGGAAGAAGGACACGAACAGCGCGAGCTTGCCGACGTTGCGCTCGGCGGGCACTTTTTCGCGGTAGACGTCGAGCACGTAGCCCATGGACTGGAACGTGTAAAACGAGATGCCCAGCGGCAGCAGCAGCCCGATGTGGCCGAGCGAGACCGTCAGCCCCACGGACGCAAAGAGCGTCTCCATGGACTCGGCAAAGAAGTTATAGTATTTGAGCACGGCGAGGATGCCGAAGTTCAGCAGCAGGATGGCGATCATGAGCGCCTTGCGGCGGGACTTGCAGCGCTTTTTGTACGCCTTACGCTCCTCGCGCTCCCAGTCCTGCTTGTGCGCGGCGACGGTCTGCTCCATGTGCGCGGTCATGGCGTCCATGCCGCGGGCGCCGAAGTAGGTCGTGAGCGTTGTGATGACGATAAAGCCCATGTAGCGCAGGCACACGAACGCGTAAAACGCGTAGCTGCCGATCAGCAGCACCACCCACTGGAACCGCTTCGGCACGAGGTAGTACAGCACCAGCAGCGCGAGTACCAGCAGGTAAAACGACAGCGATGTCAGCGTCATGCTTCGTCCTCCGGCGTCCGGCAGGTGTTGAGCGCGTCGGTCGCAAACCGGTCGCGCACGAGCGTGAAGTTCCCGTCGCGGTACAGCGCGACGCGCGGCATGTCGCGCGACAGAAACACGGCCACGCCCTCCGTCACGGAGTACGCGCCGCAGCGGCCGAGGGCGATCACGTCGCCCACGCGCAGCGGCGGCAGCTGCGCCTCGCGCACGAGCACGTCCGCCGTCGTGCACAGGCTGCCGCAGAGCATCCACGGCTCGGGCGCGTCCGCGCTCTCGCGCAGGAGCGTCAGCGGCGGGGCCTGCATGCCCATGAGCTGGCCGTCATACTTGACCTGGTGCATGCCGCCGTCGCATATGGCGTAGTTCACGCCGAGGTTGCACTTGGCGTCGGCCACGCCGGTGAGAAACGTGCCGCAGGGCGCAGCGAAAAAGCGGCCCATCTCGATCGTGAGCGGGTACTTTTCCCCAAAGGCGCGGATGTGCGCCGCCGCCGCGTCGAGCAGCGCGCAGTCGCGCGCCTCGGCGTCGTCGCGGAAGCACTCGGCATTCAGCCCCGGGCCGTATTCCACGTGCTGCGCCGTGAAGCCGTAGCGTTCGTGCAGCATCGTGAGGTATTCGTCCAGATGCGCAAGCTCCTTGGCGATCACGGCGTCCTTGCGCTTTTGCGTGCCGGAAAAGTAGTGGATGCCGACGATCGTCACGTTCGGGAAGTCCGCGCGCCGGGCGACGAGATCGGCCAGCGCGTCGGGATCCATGCCGAACTGGCTGCCGGCGGTCAGGCGCGGCAGCACGCGCACGTGCTTTCCCTGCGCGGCCGCGGCCGCGCAGATAAGGTCAAAGTGCAGCGTGCTCTCGGCCGTGAGCAGGTCTGCGCCCAGCGCGACGGCGCGCGCAACATCGTCCGCGCCCTTGTTCACGCCGGAGTACAGGATGCGCTCCGGCGGGATGCCGAGCCTTTCGCAGATCGTCAGCTCGCCGGGGGAGCACACCTCCACCCAGCGGAACACGTCCGGCAGGCCGCGCAGCACGAAGGGGTTGGCCTTCATGGAGTAGCACAGATTTACGTCCGAGCCAAACGCGGCGCGCACTCTTTGAGCGCGCGCCGTGAAGGCCTCCAGATCAAACAGATACAGTGGCGTGCCGTATTTCGCGGCTGCCGTCCGGAGTGCAGTCTTGTCCATCAGTCCTCGTCCTGCAGGCGCTGCACCATGGCCAGCAGACGCTTGGCGGAGTTGAAGTTCTCCGGCACAAGATCCTTGGCGCCGATCTCGATGTCGAATGCGTCGTTGAGCGCCGCGACGAGCGACACGATGTCGAACGACTCGAGAATGTGGTCGTCGATGAGGGCGGTCTCGGTCTCAAAATCCACGTCCGGGCGCAGATCGGTCAGAATGTCCATCAGTTCCTGTTCCATGATAAATATACCTCCTGAAGTGAGTAAAGTAAGCAAAATCAGTGCTTGGCCGCAGCGGTGATGCGCTCGGCCAGCGCGCGCATGTTCGTCTTGCCGTTGTCGAGCCGGGGCATGGCCGCGAGCTGCTCAATTTTGCGCGGCACCATGAAGCCCGGCAGGTCGGCGCGCAGGGCGACGGCGATGTCGCGCTTGGTCACGCCCTCGCCGGTGTAAAACAGCCAGATCTGCTCGTGCGCCTGGTCATAGAGCGCGCAGGCGTCCTCCACGCCGGCCACCTTCGCCGCGGCGAGGTCGATCTCCCCGAGCTCCACGCGGTGGCCGAGGTGCTTGACCTGCCGGTCCTTGCGGCCGTGGAACATGAGGTTGCCGTCGGGCGCGAAGTGCCCGAGGTCGCCGGTCTTATAGATGCGCTCATCGTATGCGTGGTTGAGCGGGTTTTGCAGGAAGCTCTCGGCCGTTTTCTCGCGGCTGTTATAGTAGCCCAGCGCGAGGATGGGGCCCTTGACGCAGATCTCGCCGATCTCGCCGTCGGGCACGGCCTCGTTGCGCTCCGAGAGCAGAAACACCTCATAGTGCGGGTACGGCCTGCCGATCGGCAGCACGTCGGTGTCCTCCACCAGACCGGGCACGACGTAATACGTGCACGAGGCGGTCGCCTCCGTCGGGCCGTACTGGTTGACGAACCGGGCCTCCGGCAGCGCGAGCTGCCACTGGCGCAGGCAGCTGCACGGCATTACCGAGCCGGAGAAGCACACCTTGCGCAGGTGCTGCGGCACGCTGCACTCGAACGCGCCGAGCGCGGCCGGCACGGTCAGCGCCGAGACGCTCCAACCCACGGCCGTGACGCCCTTGTCGTTCATGTACTCGAACAGACGCTCCGGCGACATGAAAAGTTCCTTCGGGATGATGGCCGTCGTCGCGCCGAAGCGCAGCGGCAGATAAATGTCGCGCACGGCGGCGATGTAGTCCAGCGGCGACTGGTTGCCCAGCACGTCGGCACGCGCGATGCCCATCACGCCGGCGTAGTCCTCGATGTAGCACATGAGCGAGTGCTGCGCCGTGATGACGCCCTTGGGCGTGCCGGTCGAGCCGGAGGTGAAGATGATGTACAGCGGGTCGAGCTCTCGGGCGCGCGCGCGGCAGTCCGCGAGCAGCGCCGCGTCCTCGCTGCCCGCGAGCAGCTCCTCCGCGATCAGGATCGTGCCGGAAAAGTCCAGCGTCTTCGCCTTGTCGTAAAACGCGCGCTGCACGATCATCAGATCGGTGTCCAGCGTATTTAAAATAGAGTTGAGCCGGTGCACGGGCATCGTCCCGTCCATCGGGGCGTAGCAGCACCCGGCATACACCGCGCCGAGAAACACGGCCGGCGTGTGCGCGTTGCGCCCGCTCATGACGGCGATGGGCCGCTTTTGCCCGGCGCGGAACTTCGCTGCCGCCGTGCCGATGATGCGCGCCTCGCGCCGCACGTCGGCAAAGGTCACCGCACTGTCCTCATCGAGAAAAGCGGGTTTGTCCGGACAGGCTGCGGCGGTGACTTCCAGCCAGTCGAGCACGTTGGTTTCCATGCTTGCCAGCTCCTTTCCGATAAATGTCCATAATCGCCTTATCCTATCATGTTTTTCGCGCAAAAACAAGACGGAACGTGTCATATTTAAGAAAAAGGTAAGAATGTGGCGCGCCGTTTTTCCGTGCGCTGACACCCGGCTCTGCCCGGGTGGTTTGCCCTTGACGCATCCGTGCCGGAAAAGTACAATGGAAACCATCATCAATCGGCGCTTCGCAGCACGACGCAATGGGCGCGCCCGCGGCATATTCGCAGCCGGATTTGTCTGCTATTGCCAAAAACGCGCCTGGAAAATTGTGAATATTTTTCCTTTCTCATTTATGGCGCATGTGGTATACTTTAGGAAACCGCGCAAAAAATTCCGTATGTGGTTCCGACGTATTTTGCGTCTGTCGCGTGTTATGATCGTTCCTGTTTCCGGTTTCCGGACACGGGCCGGTGTCTCCGCGGAAAGGAGGGGGAGTGCAGCGGGGCGGAAAGGAAGGTCACAGATGTCAAAGAGAGTTCAAAAGGTGTGGAACGCTGTCACCACCGTGCTGGTGATCCTGGTTGTCATTCTGGCGCTGCTTCTGGTGGGCGTGCGGCTGGTCGGTCTGCGGCCGATGTGCGTCCTGTCCGGCAGCATGGAGCCGACGTATCACACCGGCTCGCTGATCTATGTCAAGCCCTGTGCGCCCGAGGACGTGCAGGTCGGTGACGCGATCACCTTTGTGCTCAATGAGGACTTGGATGTCGTCACACACCGCGTGATCTCCATCGATGCGGAAAACGAGCATTTCTACACGCAGGGAGACGCGAACGACGCGCCCGACGGCGCACCTGTCTATTTCAAGAACCTCATCGGCCGCCCGGTGTTCACCATCCCGTATCTGGGCTATGTTTCGCACTGGGTGTCGAACCCACCCGGCATGTATCTGGCCATCGCGCTCGCGCTCGTGCTCATCATCCTGACGTTCCTGCCGGACATGCTCCGCAAAGCGTCGGAGGCGGACGCGCGTGACGCTGCCCGCCGCGCACAGGCGGACAAGCCAGGCGATGCCCCGGATGCCAAAAATTCCGGCGAAAATATGGGGAAATAATGGTTTTGTGAAATATTTTCGCCCGTTCGTGCATTAACTTAGTGATTTCTGGCAGCGCCCGGCACGGTGCTGTTGGACATAGGAAGCTTTGAACAAAATTTAGGGGAGGAAAACGTTACATGAAGAAGAAAACTCTGACCGTCGCCATCGCGCTCGTGCTCGTCGTGGCGCTGGCGGTTGGCGCGACGTATGCGTATCTGACGGCGAAGACCGAGGCGGTTACCAATACCTTTACGGTTGGCAAGACAATTGATGATCCGGAAACCAACTTCATCCTGAAGGAACACAAAGTTGCCTATGATGCCAATACGGCTACTTATAAGTATGTCGACGCCGAAGGCAATGTCACTACTGACAGTTCCAAGTATGTTGAAGTCGCTGGCAATGAGTACAATGAAGTCACACCGGGCATGACCGTTGCGAAAGATCCGTTCGTTCAGATTAAGAAGGCTGTTGAGACTCCGTCTTATCTGTTCGTGGAAGTCTACGGCAATGCTGCTGGCCTGAATTACGAGCTGAACGGCGACTGGGAGGAAGTTACTGGCCTTCAGAAGCAGCTTCCGAATGGCGGGACGCTTTATGTTTATAAGACTCCGATGACTTCTGGCAATTCCATTGGTACCTATCCGATTCTGGATGGAAACCAGCTTGCCGTTGATTTGACCACTCCGCTTGCTCAGAATTCCAGCCTGCAATTCAATGCTTATCTGTGCCAGACTACCGGCTTCAGCAGCGCAGCTGCTGCGTTTGATGCCTGCTTTGGCAAGTGATCACCCCTTGCTTTTCCCATGTAATATACGCACAGAAGGCTGTGCGGGAAAATAGAAAAGGAGAAGACTACATATGAAGAAGAAAACCATTCTTGTGGCTGCCATCGCAGTCATGCTCGTCGCGGCGCTTGTCGTCGGCGGCACCCTCGCGTACTTCACCGATACGAAGTCCGCGGACAACACCTTCACCGTCGGCAATGTGAAGATCGACCTGCTTGAGTCCAGCCTGCACCGCGAGAATGCCGGCTATGCCAACGGCACTACGGTGGATGATGTCGATCCTAGAAATGTGGAGCTGTGGTCCAACGTCGATAAGCTGGGCACTGGCAATACCAGCAAGTACAAAGCCGGCGATACGTTCTACACCGATGACCAGATCAAAGCCAACGCGAGAGAGTATAAGTGCGACAACGTGAAGCTCAATCCGGGTGAGTACTACCACAAGATGCCCTACGTCGTCAACACTGGCAAGAACGCCGCTTACATCCGCATCCGCGTCATGATCCCGGCTGATCTGGACACTGCCATTCTCAACAGCAGCATGTACACCACGACGGCGCTGAACAATAAGGAGTTCACCATGGCCTATGACAGCACCGGCACGGTCGAGCGCGACGGCGTGATGTACAATGTCTACACCTTCACCCGCATTGATCCTCTGGCAGCTGGCGAGATGACCTACTGGAACGTCTGGGGCACCATCCACATGGATACCACTGCTACCAACGAGCAAATTGCGCAGCTGCTTCCGAACGGCACGTTCAACGTCCTCGTTGAGGCGGACGCCATTCAGGCGGACGGCTTTGCGAATGCAACCGATGCCTTCGCTGCATTTGGCAAGTAATTCCCCAACATTTTGACCCCAAAGGGGCGGCGAAATCGCCGCCCCCATCGGGGACTCTGGCTCGGCTTCAGTCCGGGCGCGGGCGGCGGCGCTGCCGCCGTCCGCGCGCAGATTGAAATGATGATTCCACAAAAATTTCCTGCGTGCGCCCTCGGGCGCAGAGAGAGTGAGAACTCGGTACTCAGAAACATCCTATCAGGGAGAAAGGTGGTTTGTGCATGAAGAAGAAATGGACCATCGCAACGGTGCTCCTCCTGGCAGTGGCACTGCTGGCGGTCGGTACGTGGGCGTACTTTTCGGCCGTCGGCACGGCGGATAACGTCATCACGATGGGCTCCGTCAAGCTTGCACTGCACGACGAGGACGGCGCTGGCCAACCGTTTACGACGGTGAGCGCCATGCCCGGCAGCGTCGTGAACAAAGTGGTGTATGTGGAGAACGTCGGCTCCGGCGCTTTCTACACCCGCGTGAAGATCACGCCCGAGATGGTCGGCGCCGATGGCGAGATCATCCCGCTCGATGCGAGCGAGCGGCTGCTCACGCTGGATCTGAACGACACGGACTGGATCGCCGGCGAGGGCGGATACTATTACTATCGTGGTTCGGTCGACCCGAAGACCGCCACGTCGAAGCTCTTCAACCACGTCACGTTCAGTAAGGACATGGGCAACGAATATCAGAATGCCACGGTGCACATCTACGTCACGGCCGAGGCCGTGCAGACGGCGAACCTCGAAAAGTACGCCGCCAATGATGTCAGAGATGTGTGGAAGCACGTCGGTACGGTCGAAGCGAGCACCTCGAGCACGCAGATCGACCCGATCCCGACGCCCTGAGAAAGGAGGACGACTATATGAAAAAACGCATTCTCTCGCTCGTCCTCTGCGCAGTCATGCTCCTGAGCATGTGCCTGTTCATGGGCGCGGGCGTGACCGGGGATGCGGCTGCGGATATGGCTGAGACCGCAGGAACGGTCGAGGACACGCAGTCGTCTCCGGCGGTGGGGCCGATTCTTCCGCTCGTGGTGACGCGGCCGCAGACGTCTCCTTACCGCGCCGCGCGCGCGCCGTCGCTTGCCGATACCGGTGAGACGCAGGATGATGGTCTGGAGCTGACTAAGACGGTTACGCCGAAAGCCGACGGCGGCTATACGGTGCATCTGGAAGCGTACACGACCGGCACGGTCACGACGAGCACCACAACGAAGCCCTGTGACATTGTCCTTGTGCTCGACCAGTCCGGCTCGATGGCGGACAATTTCAGCGGGGAAGAGACGGACAATGAAGCGGACACTCGCCAGTACGCAATGAAGCAGGCCGTCAACACTTTCATTGATAATGTGGCAAAAAAAGCCAAGGATGAAGACGTGGAACACCGGATCGCGATCGTTAAGTTTGCGGGAGATTCCACGAACACGGTCGGCGATACTACGTATAAGGATGGCATATATCGTTATAATTATTCTCAGATCGTGAAAGAACTGACTGCGGTCAATGATGCCAGCGGAGAAAATGTGACCGCGCTGAAAACGGCGGTTAACCAGCTGCAGGCTCAGGGCGGCACGCAGACGCAAAACGGCTTGAACCATGCGCAGAGGCTTCTGTCGAGTGTCGATTCCGCGCGCGACAGCAGCAAGGTCGTGATCGTGTTCACGGATGGCATGCCGGGCGATTCCGGTTTCGATGCAAATGTTGCGACCAGCGCTATTGCAAGCGCAAAGTCGATGAAGGATGCCGGTGTGACCGTGTACACGGTTGGCATTTTCACCGGGGCGAACGTTGACCAGCTGTATGGCAACACCGGGTTCTCAAAAAACTCGAACGGAAGCGTCGGGAGTTATTGGGCCAACAAGAACACAAGCAATGGTATCGATGTTCCGGCTGGGAACCGCTTTTTGAACTATGTGTCCAGCAACTTCAAGGCTGCCTCGGAGATAGGGTTAAAGGATTATGAAGATGAACACTGGTTCTCCGCCAGTTATTACGGCTGGGAAGTGACGCGAAACTTCACCCGCGACAAAACCGGCTATTATATGACGGCGAGCAACTCGACGGCGTTGAATAACATCTTTACCTCCATCAGCCAGACGATTGGCAGCGCCAATATTGACCTTGGCAGCGAGACGGTCATCAAAGACATCGCGACGCCGTACTTTACGGTGCCGCAAAATGCCGGTGCTATTCGTCTCTCCACTGCAGCCTATAACGGCAGTGCATTTGGGGCTCCGGTCGCAGCCGATCCTTCTGTGGCGGCAGCGATCGATCCGGCAACGCGGGCGGTCAATGTGACCGGCTTCGATTTCAACCAGAACTATGTCTCCACAAACGCTAAGGCGGATGGCACGTTCGGAAAGAAACTGATCATCGAGTTTGACGTTTCCGTGCGCGACGGCTTCCTCGGCGGCAATCAGGTGCCAACGAATGATGGGCAGTCCGGTATCTATGCGAAGGGAACCATGATCAAGGCGTTCGATGTGCCGACGCAGGACGTGGAAGTAAAAAGCATCACGCCGACGGCGGATGACAAGGCGATCTACCTTGGCGATTCTGCCAATTTGCAGGAGCTTGTGCACCAGAATGCCACATTTGACGGCACAAATAACGCTTTTGTGGATGTGACCTATACGGTCAAGGATGAGAACGGAACGGTTGTCGGCACGTACACAGTTCCCGCCGGAAGCAGCAGCGGAACATGGGTGTGGAGCGATCCGGCAAGCAACGGCACCGTCGCTCCGGAGCAGACCACGACCTACAAGGTGACGTGCACGGTTTCGCCTACACAAACGGGAACGTATGTGGACGTTGAAAAACCCGCGGAGTTCACCATCACGGTCAACACCTGCAGCCTGAAGATCACCAAGACCGTCGAGGGTAAGGGTGCGAACCCGAACCAGACCTTCGTGTTCAACGTCATGAAGGGCGACGATCTCGTGACCACCGTGGTGCTCAAGGCCGGCGCGAGCACGACCATCACCGGTCTGGCTGTCGGCGACTACACCGTGGTCGAGGATACCGCTTGGTCGTGGAGCTACACGGCTGACAAGGATGGAAAGGCAGACGTCACGCTCAGCAGCACAACGCCCAACGGCGAGGCCGGGATCACCAACACCTATGTAAAGCACGACTGGCTCACGAGCATTGTCGACGTCATCAACAAGTGGACGGCCAACGATGGCAAGACGACCATCAACAATTCCGACCGTGTTCCGGGCGCGAACTGAATAGGAGGGATGACATATGAAACGTATCTTTAACGGTTCAGGCGGGAGAAAAGCCGCGCTCATCCTCTCCCTGTGCCTGATCTTCGCGCTGGCCGTCGGCACGACGCTCGCTTATCTCAAAGCGAACACGTCTCCGGTGACGAACACCTTCACGGCGGCTAAGTCCGACATCAAGATTGATGAGAACGTGGAAAACGGCGAAAAGTCCAGCATCCAAGTTGAAAACATCGGCACGGCCACGTCCTATGTCCGCGTCAAGCTGGTCATGAACTGGGTCGATAAGAGTGGAAACGTCGTCTCCGGCGGAAACCTGCCGGAAGTCACGCTCAACGAGCCCGACTGGTTCATGAAGGACGGCATTTACTACTATACCAAGCCGGTCGGACCGAAAGATTCGACTGCAAACCTGCTGAAAGATCCCATCACGCAGCCGAATGCGCCCGAGGGCTGCCACCTCGAGGTGACGGTGCTGGCCGAGAGCATTCAGGCCGCGCCGAGCAAGGCCGTGACAGATAGCTGGGGCGTGCGCGTTGACAACAACGGCTATCTGACGCAGCCGACCACGACACCTTAAGGAGGGCAACGGTATGAAACACAAAAAACTTACCATGATCGTCGCCCTCGTGCTGGTGGTCGCGCTGGCCGCCGGACTGGGCATCTGGGCGACGGGCGAGACGAACGTTCCCACCGTCACGTACTATGACGGCTCGGACGGCAACGGCGCGCGCTTCACCTTCACCCACACCGGCGACGGTTCGGACACGAACCTGTTCCCGAACTTCTCCAACTGCATGCCCGGCGACAGCCTCACGCAGACCATCCGCGTGCAGGCTGACGGCCAAAACGGTGTGCAGGGCGCAAAGATCTATCTGCGCGCCGAGATCGACGGCGACGCCTCCGCCAAGGAAGGCTCCGCCATCTCGTACAACGATGTGCTCGATCACATCGGCATGACCGTGTCGAAAAACGGCGTTGCGCTCGCGTCCAACAAGACCGCGAAGCTCTTCAGCCAGCTCGATGCGGCCGATGGCCTCAAGAGCAACGTCTTCATTGCCGAGGTCGGCCCGAAGACCGATCCGGTCGATCTGGACGTGACCATTGATGTTGACCCCGCGATGGGCAATGCGTTCCAGGAAGCGGCTGCGCACATCACGTTCGTGTTCTCCGTCGAGGACAACGAGCTGCCGCCCCCGCCGCTGGAGCTCGACAAGCACGATGCGTATATCTGCGGTTATCCGGACGGCACGGTGAAGCCGGAGCGCCAGATCACACGCGCGGAGGTCGCAACGATCTTCTACCGTCTGCTTCAGGACGAGGCCCGCGAAAATGTGTGGTCTCGCACGAACAGCTACTCCGATGTGGCAAGCGGTGTCTGGTATAACAGCGCGGTCTCGACGCTGACCAACGCCGGTATTCTCACCGGCTATGAGGACGGCACGTTCCGCCCGGACGCGCCGATCACGCGCGCGGAGTTTGCGACGATCGCGGCGCGATTCTACCACGCACCGGAAGTTACCGGTGATGCATTCTCGGATATCTCCGGCAGCTGGGCGCGCGAGTATATCAACCGCGCGGCGGCGCGTGGCTTGATCGATGGCTATGAGGACGGCACATTCCGCCCGAACCAGAACATCAAGCGCGACGAGGCCATGAAGATCATCAACAAGGTTCTCTTCCGTACACCGGATAAGGAGCATTTCCTGCCCGATATGATCAAATGGCCGGACAACAGCAACACCGACGCCTGGTATTACACGGATGTGCAGGAAGCGACCAACAACCACGATTACGAGCGCGTGGACAAAACCTCGCCCGAGACGTGGACGAAGATCACGCAGGCCAGAGATTGGAAGGCGCTCGAGGCCGAGCTGGCGCAGAAATATCCCAACCGGTAAGCGCGCGGCGCTGACGGTAAACGAAACAACCATAGCGAACACCCCCTGTGCCACGGCACAGGGGGTGTTTTTGCGTATGGGGAAAAAACGTGCGCCCCGGCGGCTGCCGGGGCGCTGACGTAGGGATACATGCAATGCGTGGATGCGTTATCAGCCCAGATACTGCTTGTCGTAGTTGTTCTGGATGCAGGAGATGACCTTCGTGATGACGGTGTTGAACGGGGTGGGCACGCCCAGCCGCTCGCCGTAGCGCGCGATGGCGCCGTTGAGCACGGAGATCTCCGTCTGGCGCTGGTGCAGCACGGCGTCCTGCGCCATGGACGGATAGTAGTTGCCGAGGTTGGCGACGATGTTCGGCTCTTCCTTTTCCATGAGCGGCCAGAGATCGCCGATGCCGAGCGCCTGCGCGACGGCGCAGCCCTCTTTCCACACATGCATGACGATGTCGTGGCCGTAGGGGTCGGCGAAGGTCTCCTTCACCTTCAGGCGCATGACGGCGCTCACGCCGTTATAGCCGCTGTTGGCGATGACTTTCTTCCAGATGTACGGGCGCACATCCTCGTCAAAGCTCGCGTTGCAGCCGCCCGCCTGGAAGCACGCTTCGAGCGCCTTGCCGGCGGCGTCGGCCTTCGGGTTGTTGTGCACGGCGCCGAAGTGCATCTGGATGCCCTTTTCCGGCTTGCTCACGCACACGCCGGGGCCGGCCAGCTCCGTGCCGATCAGGCCGCTGCCGTAGAGGATGCGGTCGGTCTCCACGAACTGGGCGAGCACCTCGTCGTTGCCGAGGCCGTTTTGCAGCGAGACGACGACCGTCTCCGGCCCGATGCAGGGCATGGTGTCGGCCATGACGTCCGCGGTCTGCGTGGCCTTGACCATGAGGATGACCATATCCATGGTGCCGATGTCGTGCGCGGTGGCGCTCGTGTGGAAGCCGGTGAGCACTTCCTCGCCCTCCGGCGTGCGGAAGACCAGACCGTCGGCCACGATCTTGTCCATGTGTGCCTTGTACTTATCGACGAGCCAGAGCTCGGCGCCGCCCTTGCGCAGGTAGGCGGCGAACACGCTGCCGGCAGCGCCGGAGCCGATCATTGCGATTTTCATGCGTTTGCCTCCTTAGCAAACTGCCGGCCGGTTGTTGGCCGGCCGGCAGAGAAAACTCGGGGTTTGAAATTACTTCAGGTACTGCTTGTCGTAGTTGCCCTGGATGCAGCGCACGACCTGGGACAGGACCTTGCACACCGGGGTGTCGATGCCCAGCTGCTCGCCGTACTCCGCGATCTTGCCGTTGAGCACGTCGATCTCGGTCTGGCGGTGGTTGAAGAGCATATCCTGGCACATGGACGGATAGTAGTCCGCGATGTTGGTGACGATGTCCTTGTGATCGTGGGCGATGAACTCATCGGCGTCCATCGGCACGCCCTTGGCGGTCGCGACCGCGCAGGTCTCACGGATGACGCTGTGGAACAGCCACTGGCCGAACGGATCCGCCTCGACCTCGCCGATCTTCAGACGCAGGACGGCGCACACGGTGTTGACGGTGGCGTTCACGCAGACCTTTTTCCAGATGAACTTGTAGATGTTATTGTCGGTGCCCGGCTCGCCGTCGCGCCAGTAAGCGTCGCAGCCGCCGGCACGGTAGCACTTGAGCATCTCGGCGCAGGCCGCGTCGGTGAGCTCCGAGCGGACCGCACCGCCGAAGTTCATCTGCACGCCGCCGGCCGGGGTGGACACGCAGTGTGCGGGTTCGGGCAGAGCCGTGCCCAGCACGCCGGAGCCGATGATGCAGCGCTCTTTCGGGAAGACCTTGAAGAGGTTGTCATCGTTGCCGAGGCCGTTGATGAGGGAGACGGCGACGGTCGTGTCGCCGACGACAGGCATGGAGTCCTGGATGGCCTGCTCGAGCTGGGTCGCCTTGGTCATGTAGATGATGACGTCGACCTTGCCCTCCGCCGCGGCCGCGTCAGCAGCGGTGGTGTAGGTGCGGAAGCCCTTGAGCTGGTAGTCGTAATCCTTGTAGCCGCCATCTTCCTCCTGATGGATGGTGAAGTGCATGCCTTCCTCGGCGACTTTCTTCATGTGCGCCTCGTAGCGGTCGATGAGGATGATGTCCGCACCGCCCTTACGCAGGTAAGAAGCGAAGACGCTGCCGGCTGCGCCGGAACCATACATTGCAAATTTCATAACTTTTTCTCTCCTTTTCTGATTCTGTTTGCGATATCTTCGGCCGCTGCAGGCGTATGCCTGACGGCGGATTACCGAACGGTATTGGTGAGGGTGCCGATGCCCTCGATGCTGCACGCGATCACGTCGCCCGGGTGCAGCCACTTCGGCGGGTCAAAGCCCATGCCCACGCCGGCCGGCGTGCCCATGGAGATGATTGTGCCGGGGCGGAGCGTCATGCCCTGGCTGAGCTCGGCGATCACGTACGGCACGTGGAAGATCATGAGATCGGTCGTGCTGTCCTGCCGGAGCTCGCCGTTGATGCGGCTCTGGATTTTCTGCGGCCTGCGCACGTCGAACTCGTCCGGCGTGACGATCCACGGGCCCATCGGCGTGAAGCCGTCGAGGCTCTTGCCGCGGTACCACTGCTTATGCTGGTTCTGGATCGTGCGCGCGCTCACGTCATTCAAAATGGTGTAGCCGAACACGTAGTCGAGCGCGTCTGCCTCGCTGACGTTGTACGCCGGGCGGCCGATGACGACGGCCAGCTCCGCCTCATAGTCGAGGTCGGCGACCAGATCGCTGTGGCTGAGAATGTCGCCGCCGGGGGCGACGGCCTCGTTCACGCGCTTGGAAAAGTAGATCGGGAACGTGTCCGGCGCCTTGACGCCCTTGCCGGCGACGGCCTCGCTCTCCTTGGCGTGGTCAAAATAATTGATGCCCAGGCAGATCACGTCCTGCTCCGGGCGGGGGATGGGCGCGAGCAGCCGCACGCGCTCGAGCGGCAGCGCGGCGCTGCGCAGCACGGCGGCAGTGTCCAGAGCCGGCCAGATGCCGATGAGCGTCTGCATGTCCGCACAGCCCGGCACGGGATGCACGGCAGTGCCGGCCGCGTTGAGCAGGCCGACGGCGCTGCGGCCGTCCTTTTCAAATGTCACGAGCTTCATAACGTGCGCGCTCCCCTCAAAATCGACATTGGGCAATGGATGTGTACGCAAAATGATGGTTAAAAATTCATCAATCGCGTTTGCCGAGCCTGCTGGCCTGTGTCAAAAATATGCCAATCTCGCTTGTCAGAAATTCGACAAAAGATTTGCACTCCCAGCGTTGTTATGATAGCACGAAAGTGTAGACGCCGCAACTGTTTTCTTGCTGTCAAAGCGCTAAAATCGCATAAAATATTACAAAAGCGCCAGAATCAGAGTGCATAAAAATACATGCAAGATTTTGTGCAACTCGACAATTTTCAGAAAATGACTGAAAAAAATTGGGGATTGGAAGAGGCTGTTATTGACTTTTGTGTGTGAGAGAATTATAAATTTACTATCCCGAGTTGTTAACGACTTGTTCATAAATTAACACATGGGTGTGGATTTCGAGCCCTGTCCCGGTTGGTAGGAGAGCACGAGGCAGGATTGAAATAAAAAAGAGAGAAAAGCAAAAAAAGAGCAAAAAAGAGAGAGGTAAAAAATGGATAACAAAAAGCTCAAGAGCAGCTGGGCAGCCGCCTTCACCGTGGCGTCTGTCTGGTTCGGCACCCACGTGGGCGCCGGCTTCGCGACCGGCAACCAGGTCGTGAACTACTTTGTCCAGTATGGCTGGACCGCGGCGATCTTCCCGCTGCTGGCCATGGGCATCCTGGCCGTCGTCATGTACATCATGATGAAGTTTGCCAAGCTCAACGGTTTCGACAACTACAAGGACACCTATCGTGCCCTGTATCCGAAGCCGTGGATGGAGGTCTTCTTCGAGATCTTCTACATCATCATCATCCTCGCGGCGGTCGCTTCCTGCGTTGACGGCGCCGGCGGCATCGTCAAGAGCCTGATCGACCTGCCCGATATCATCTGCAACCTCGTCATCATCGCCCTGCTGATCCTTCTGTCGATCTTCGGCGTTGACCTGATCATCAAGGCTTCCACCGTTCTTTCCACCGCGATCCTGATCGTCACTGCGATTCTGGTCATCATGGGCTTCGTCGTTCCGATCGACGCAGTCGCTCAGGAGCTGGCCACTGAGAACGCGGCTTATGCTTCCATCCCGGCCATCGCGGACGTCACCTCCCAGAAGGGCCTCGAGGGCGTCTGGCGCGGCGTGTTCGTGTACGCTGCTTTCCAGTGCGTGTCCGTCCCGGCCATGATTGCTGCTTCCACCGAGCTGACCCACAAGGGCGTCAAGCGCGCCAGCATCCTCGGCTGGCTCATGAACGGCGGCGCGCTCGCCGCTTCCGGCGCCATGCTGCTGCGCTGGTACCCGATCCTGACCGCCATCAAGAGCGTTGGTGTTGACTCCGTCGCCAGTATCGCCGCCCGCCACATTGCCGACGTTATGAAGCTCCCCAACCAGAGCGTCGTCACCCTCATGGGCAGCGGCTACACCTGGCTGTTCGTCGTGTACACCATCCTGCTGTTCTGCGCGTTCGTGTCCACGTCCGTCACGCTCGTCTACTCCATGATCCAGCGCTTCGAGGGCCACTGCTTCCCGAAGGCCATCAAGAGCAAGGCTGTCCGCAGCGTGATCGTCGGCCTGATCGTCATCGGCCTGTGCTACGCAGTTTCCCTGCTCGGCCTGTCGACCATCATCTCCAAGATCTACGGCTATGATGGCTACTACGCTCTGATCGTTGTTGTGCTCCCGGCGTTCATCTGGGGCATCCCGAAGATCAAGAAGCTGTCTGCCGACAAGAAGGCAGAGCTGTCGGAGTGATTTGACTGCGGCGCAACTCTCCAGCGTCCCAACAAAAAATACTGACCGCTGCGTTTGCAGCGTAGAGAGGCAACCCCGCAGGCTTCGGCCTGCGGGGTTGTCGCTGTCTGCGGTATGTTAGATGCGGCGGGAGACGCGACAGAGCAGCAGGAGAGCCAGAGGGGGCAAGGCCCGCCTCGGGTGCAATCAACCGCGGAAACGCGGAGGCACCCACGCAGGCATCGGCCTGCGGGGTTGTCGCTGTCTGCGGTATGTTAGATGCGGCGGGCTCCCCTGCTGCGCAGATGCCTTCAATGCTGCGTCATTCGTTCGGCAAGGAGCGGGTATCGAAAAAACCGCCCCGCAAGTTACAGAACTTGCGGGGCGGTTCTATGCAATGTGCGTTTCCGGCTGCGGGCGGCGCTTATTTCCAGCGCCACGTGAACGGCACGAACAGCAGCAGCAGCGGGAAGATCTCCAGACGGCCGAGCAGCATGCAGATCATGAGCACGATCTTGCTCAGCGGCGAGAAGATGGCAAAGCTTCCGGTCGGTCCGACGAGGGAGAGCCCCGGCCCGACGTTGGACAGGCACGAGAGTGCGGCAGTGAAATTCGTCGTGAAGTCCAGCCCGTCGAGCGACACGATCAGCCCTGCGATGAGCATGATGATGATGTAGAACGTGAAATACGTCAGGGCGTTGTAGACGGTCTGCCCGTCGACCGGCTTGCCGTCGAGGCGGACGTTTTCCACGCAGCGCGGGCGCAGCATCTTCTTGACCTCGATCGTGCAGGATTTGAACAGCAGCATCACGCGCGAGACTTTCAGACCGCCGGCGGTGCTGCCGGCGCAGCCGCCGACAAACATCAGCAGCACGAGCAGGAACTTGGAGTATTCCGGCCAGAGATTGAAGTCCGCGGTGGCAAAGCCTGTCGTAGAGATGATCGATGTGACCTGGAAGAACGAATAGCGCAGAGCATGGCCGACGCCGCCGTAGAGATTGCGGATGTCAACTGCGATCGTGAGGACGGCGAAGGCGATGATGCCGAGGAACCAGCGCAGCTCCTCGTTGCGCAGCGCGGTGCGGATGTTGCCGAGCAGAATGAGGTAATACAGGCTGAAGTTGGCGCCGAAGAGGATCATGAACACGCCCACGACGATGTCGATATAGGCGCTGTTGTAGTAGCCGATGCTCAGCGCGCGCGTGGACAGGCCGCCGGTGCCGGCCGTGGCGAACGAATGCAGCAGTGCGTCATAAAAGCTCATGCCGCCGGCGATGAGCAGAACGGTCTCCACGAGCGTGAGCGCGATGTACAGCAGGTAGAGGATGGAGGCAGTCTTGCGGATGCGCGGCACGAGCTTGCCGACCGTCGGGCCGGGGACTTCGGCGCGCATGATGTGCATCGAGCGGTTGCCGCTCATGGGCAGCACGGCCAGCACGAACACGAGGATGCCCATGCCGCCGATCCAGTGCGTAAACAGCCGCCAGAACATGCCGCCGCGCGTCATGCTCTCCGGCGATGTGACGACGCTGGCGCCGGTCGTGGTCAGACCCGAGATCGTCTCGAACAGGGCGTCGACGTAGTTCGGAATGTCGCCCGTGAGCACAAACGGGATCGCGCCGAGCAGCGACATGGCGATCCACGACAGGCCGACGATGAGAAAACCGTCGCGCGCGGTGATGCCGCCGGACTTGGCGCGCACGCGCCACATGACCAGCCCGATGCCGCCGGTGATGCCGATCGTGATCAGAAACGGGATCGGAGATTCGTCATAGATCACAGCTGCGATCATCGGCAGGAGCATCAGCGCGGCCTCGATGCACAGCACGCGGCCGACGACCTGCCCGATCATTCGAAAATTCATGGTTTTGCCCTCTCTATGCTTTCGTTATCCGAATACGGTATTATACGCCGGTTTGTCCGGTTTGGGAAGCCCCCGGCGCCTAGAACATGCCCAGGGATTTGAACAGGAAGATCCAAAAAAACATGGTCAGGATACTCGCGGCCGATGTCGTGACCACAATGTCGCCGGCGAGCTCGGCGTCGCCGCCCATCTGCTGCGCCATGGTGAAGGAATTGACGGCGGTCGGCGAGGCGAAAATGCCGATGAGCGACACGAATGCCACGCCCCGGAACCCGAGCAGCGCGCCCAGCCCCAGAAACAGGCCCGGCGAGACGATCAGCTTGGCGATCGACACGGTCACAAGCTCGCGGCGGTAGGTCTTCAGGCCGGAGAACTGGAAGAACGCGCCGAGCAAAAACAGCTGCAGCGGCGATGCGATGGCGCTGACGCTTTGGATGGTCTGCTCGAGGATGTGCGGCAGGCGGATGCCGGCGACCAGCGTCAGGATGCCGAGCACGGAGCCGATGACGAGCGGATTTTTTGCGATCTGGCCGAGGATGTGCAGCGGCTTCGGCTTCTGTCCGCGGAACACCTCCAGCACGACGACGGCCAGCATATTGAACAGCGGCACAATGACCGCGATCAGGATCGAGACGGTGCCGAGCTGATCGGCGCCGAGCAGCGCCGTCGCCACGGGGATGCCCATGATGACGTAGTTGCTGCGGAACATGCCCTGGATCAGCACGCCGCGGCGCTCCGGCAGCTTTTCGGTCAGCAGCGTGTAGCCGAGCGCGAGGCCGAACGTCAGCAGCACGCCGCCCACGGCATAGGCCATCAGCAGCGGGTCAAACGAGCCGGACAGATCGGAGCAATATATATTATAATAAAGCAAACATGGCAGAAAAATACGGAAAGCGATCTTGTTGATGGTGGAGATCTCCTCACGGCGGAGCCAGCCGAGGCGGCGCGTGCCGTAGCCGAGCGCCATGACCAGGCACATGGGCAGCACGGCGTTTGCCGAGATCATCAGATTTTCCATATGTCGCCTCCGTTCGTCAGGAAATCACTAAAGTAACAGTTTACCCCATGCGGCGCAAAAACGCAAGTACCCCGGTTGCCGCGCTGCGCGGAACGTGGTATAATCGCAGCATCTGATTTTTTGCGCGGGAGGTGCGGCGATATGACAATTGAGCAGGCCATGGAGCTGATCCATGGCGTCGCGTGGCGCGGCTCCCGCCCGGGGCTCGCGCGCGTGCGCGAGCTGCTGCACCGCCTGGGCGACCCGCAGGACGGGCTGCAGTTCGTGCACATCGCGGGCACGAACGGCAAGGGCAGCACGGCGGCGATGCTCGCATCCATCCTGCGCGCGGCAGGCTACACGACGGGGCTGTTCACATCGCCGTATCTCGAGCGCTTCGCCGAGCGCATGCAGGTCAACGGCGTGCCCGTGCCGGACGCGGAGTTTGCCGCCGTGTGTGAGGCGCTGCAGCCGTGCATCGCCGCCATGGACGACCCGCCGACGGAGTTTGAGCTCGTGACGGCGGCGGCCATGCTGTGGTTCCGGCGGCGGGGGTGCGACGTCGTGGTGCTGGAGGTCGGCCTCGGCGGCCGGCTCGACGCGACGAACGTCATTGCCGCGCCGGCGTGCGCCGTCATCACGAACATCGGCCTCGACCACACGGAGATCCTCGGCGATACGCTCGAGCAGATCGCGCGCGAGAAGGCGGGCATCCTCAAGCCCGGCACGCGCGCCGTCAGCTATCCGCAGACGCCGGAGGTGCGCGCCGTCCTGCACGGGATCTGCGCGCAGCGGGGCATCCCGCTCACGGAGGCGGACGCAGCCGCCATCGTGTCGCTGACCGACGGCGTGGACGGGCAGACCTTCACCTACCGCGGCGCGGAATATACGCTGCCGCTGCTGGGGGCGCACCAGCTGCGCAACGCGGCCGTCGCGCTCGAGACGGTGACGGCGCTGCGCGCGCGCGGCTGGCGCATCCCGGACGCGGCCGTGCGCG
>OIWT01000604.1_pt1 | contig 48978 bp, 87 predicted proteins | sample 1587701 | NCBI WGS metagenome assembly OIWT01 (sample SAMEA3888904, study PRJEB22519) | human gut metagenome | biome: human gut; feature: human-associated habitat; material: faeces | place: Denmark | collected 2009 | reverse complement strand
AGACTGTAGATCTAAGGGTCGCTGGTTCAATTCCGGCAGTTCGGATTTTTTCTTTTTCACAATTCTGTAACCCATGAGCAAGGAGAGCATTACGCCTGGTTTTTGTTTTGTTAGCACCTAAACAATAGCGTTTAATACGTTTGCGCTCGGAGTGGAAGTGGAGTGCGACAGTCTGGCGGAAGTGTCGAAAGCCTTCTCGGACACGTGCTTTGTTGTTTCTAATTTAATAATGCTAATCGCTAGAAGGATACGAGTCTGGATCGCGATGTTGGCGACCTGTTGGATGTGATTCGATCGGATATCACGTCCTTTGTGCCAAAGACTAATTATATAGCCCTGGGAAGAAACGGTGCCTTTCTGCTTGTGTTTTGATGTTCTAGTTCAGAAGGCGCTGAAGAAGTGCAACGAATTCCCTGAACTCTTTGATCAGATGAGCGTACGAAGCAGAATGCAACAGTGACGTATAGAAAGAAAGAGAGGAGCGTTTGAAGACAGTCCGCCTCGCTATCGAGGAGGAGAAGAAAGCCCTGGATTTGCAGTTCCGTGCGAGAGCACAGGAGATGAAGAAGGCGTGCAATGCGCGGCTTTCCGAGCTGGAATTGCAGTACTCTTCCTGTCCTCCTTCTTGAAGACGCTCGGCAGTTGCAACAAACAGGAGAGTAATAGTACAGAGGAAAGAAACTAGCCTCGCAACCGCGTGCGGGTGCGACGAAGCACGCCCAGACGCACATTCTCGGACAACCCAGCTTTGATGTAGTTGTTCACAGCAAATCTACCCATAACTCCCATCACATACAGCTACGTTCTCACCTGCGACACGACACACTCGTTCAGTTCACTCAACAGCCATGCGATCGACTTCTTCTGGTTGTCGTTCAGACGATACCCCAAGGCGGTCAGATCTGCGTAGTAGTAGCAAATGTGGCTGTCGCCCTTATACTCGATTGAGACAAGCTCAAACAGCGAAACGCCCTCTTCCAGCTTCTTCTTGTAGCCGAGGACGAGCAGGGTGGACGGCAGGCGCGGAATGAACTTCCGGATGAAGCCGTAGGAGTCCATCTGTCGATGAGGAAGGAAAGCGAGCCGTACGGCAATTAGCATTCTAGCGACCATGTTCTCTCCCTCTGGGTGCTGCGCGATGTTACTCAGCTGCGCGTCACATCCGCGTCACAATCATACGTAGAGCTTCAGTGAATCCTTGTACTGCTTCAGGAGGAGAGAATTGAATGCCTTTCGTCCGATACGCAGGTTGTAGCGAATAAAGTTGATGTGGATGATAGCACGGTCTACGGAACACAGCCATCACGCTCCGTACTCTTCTGGAAGGTTGTCACCGACATAATGTAGTTGAACGTTCCTTCCGACAGATCCGGAATGGTTGGCATCAGATTCTTTCGGTTGTTGGCGCGGAGAACAGATAAGGGTCCCAGGTTGAATAACAACGCAAAGGACGTTGCGATAATGTTGACGATGGAGCAGATGATGGTGTGGTAGTAAAACAAAGTACCGTACATTCCGAACTCGCTCTAGGAGTCATTTTTACCATCCTTCCACCACCTTGAGTATTTCGAAGCATATGGCAACTAAGCAAAGGCTCACACGGCAGGAAGTGGATATGTTCTTGAACCGCATATGAGGAAACACGTTCAGTACGATCCCCAACTAGGAATGAGTTTATTTCATAGTATAATACCCAAACGAAGGTGAGAAGCCACTCTCCCAACATCAACACAAAGCCATAGAATTGGAGATCGAACGTGTTAATGCAGGCAACACTTGGGGGAGACTAGGTGATTACACTACATAAGTGGGACAATACCCAATCAGGTGTTTGGGAAGGAAGAGTCGCTAACCGCTTCGTGAAAACAGCAGCAACCATGTCCCGGGTTCCCGTCGAATGCAAGCAGCCGCAGAGATAACAATAGAATGGACAATCGGGTTATGAATCGCGCCGATTTTGTTCGAGAGTTTGTGGAGAGTCTGAGGAACAATGCGTCTGTCGTTTCAAAGCGAGAAACAGCCGAAGGAGCGTAGGCAGCATCCGTCGGGGAGATTCCGTTTTAGATACGAATCCTTGCAGTATGCGTTCCCTCATGTGAGTGAGCAGGGGATCCGGCCGCTTGTTCAAGCCCTGACCGAGTCTCTCACGAAACCGTCACCGCAGTCCTTCTTCCCCTCCTACTTTACACTGAATCGCGATTTCATCGACGGGGTGGAGTACTGTGTCAACAGGTTTGCAATTCGTCCATCTGCTGACAGATCAGCAAAAGCTACTCCCCGGACGCGCACCAGTCCTTTGTGGATCTGCTTTTCGTTGTGTATGTGCTTGTTCCCTATAGTCTACTGAAGTGGTGTTGCTTCTTGGACATCATTCATAGGAATTCAGTAAAGCCCTATCGGATGAGTGAGCTCCTGAAGGATGTTGACCCCTCGACGCATGGTATTGGAATGGTATCTCTGTTACGTAGGGGGGTACGAGCTCTGCAATGTCCTTATCCAGCGCATCAACAACGGAGTCGTAAAAGGCGTGAGCGACGCGTACGCAAAACAGATCGACTTGTACGCCCTGCTCAAAGAGTTCCTCCTCCTGCTCCTCTCCCAGAAGTGATCGCCCATCCTCATTGTTACGACTAGCACAAGCAACGCCGTCGCCTCCTCCTGGAGTGAGTTGCTCTTCTTCCTCCGCGACTACACGCTGCTCCACTCGCGCTGCATGCAGCAGACGCTCGACCTCCTCCTCTTCTTCCTCCACGGCTTCAACGGCAACGCTCCCTTCGACTCCCCCCACGTCCCGCACGGGGAGTGGCAATTCGACATGAACTTCGCCGTGCTCGCCGTGCTGCGCCACTTCTGCTCCTCCTATGGCCCTCCTTCACCATCCTCTTCACTCCTAGAAATCGTCGTGCAGCAGTCCCCGGCAGTGTTACGCGCGCTGGAGGCGGCGGTGCTGGAGTTCGTGCGCTCCGCCTTCCCCTTCCTGCAGCTGCAGCTCACGCAGTGTCTCGCTCTTCTGCAGGAGGGCGTCGGCAAGTGCGAGGCGTCCATCGCCTATCAAGTCGTCGCCGACGCCCTCCACGTGCTGGACTTCTTCGCGTCCTTCACTCACGAGGCCGACCCCTTCACGCCCCTCGCCTCGCTCGGCGTCACCTCCTTCCTCTATCAGGTTGTGCAGCCCTGCTTCTCTCATTGACAGATTCTGGCTTCCTTTCCGCCTACCACACGCGTCGTCCTCGTCGCCCAGCACGTGGTGCTCGCACTCTGTCTGCGGGTAGGATTGCGTGGCGGCCCTCACGGCAGAGCGACAAGGCGCTCGCGTTCTTCTCCAACATTCCCGCGGTTTCGGAGGCGCTTGCCGAGCACGCCGTCGTCCCCGCCGAGCGGTCGTTCGCCTCCTCGCTGTGGCGGCTGCTGCAGGAGGAGGTGGACGCCGCTGCGGAGTTGGAAGTCATTCTCTGTCATCTGAAGCCTTCTCTGTGTGTGGATTGTGATGGGAGGGAGAGCGAGTAACGAGTAGACTGGACTCGAGCGGGAGATGCGTTGGCCCTCACGGATTCGAGGGTGTTTGTGCGGATGCTGAAGGAGGAGAAGAAGACGGTGTTGTGCCGCTTCTTCGGGCTGCTGCGGGGGAGCGTGCAGGAGGCGCTGAACGAGGTGGAGAAGGAGGAGAGGGAGTTTGAGTCCGTGGCTACGGGCGAGGAGACGAAGGAGAGGAACTTCGAGTTGGAGAAGGAGCTGCTGAAGCACGTGATGGACAAGGCGAAGAAGATTCATGGGTTGTTTGTGTATGGAAGCAATAAGTGTGACTAGCGTTGTGTGTTTGAAATGGACTTAGCGATGATTGGAATAGGCATAGCATTGCTGGAGAGCAACAAACAGAGCCGACGTGACTAAGCACAACAAGGACAGTTACAACAGCGCGCGAAGCATATCCTCTGCGATCTGCTCCTTCGTCCGCACGGACGGCGCGGGCTTCTTGTTGCCCTTCTCGCGCATCTTCTGCCTCCGCAAGTCCTCCGTTTCCTTCTAGTCCTCAGCCCTCCTCGCCTCGCCCACATCAATCTCCGTGAAGTAGTCCCGCTCGCTCTTGCTCAGCTGGTCCTCCCACGTCATCTTCACACGGGCCGCGCCTGATCGTCATGCATCGTAATAGCCCCTACGACTCGTCTGAATCTTCCGCTCCGGATTCCTCTCCTCGTCCTTCCCCTCGAGCTGCTGGCGGATTCGGTAGGAGCTGCCGATGAAGTTCATGTGATCGTCGCTCCCGCGCGGAACCCACCGCAGACGACCGAATTCGTCCTCGATGAGAACCTCGTTGTCCTTGTGCGGTGCCTCCAGCATCTCCCTGTAGCGGTCCTTTGCCAGGTCCATGGGATTCACAGCGTCGCTCTGCTTCTCATTCGCCTCCGGGAGCTCCTCCTGGTAGAAATCATACATCTCCTTTCTTCGCTTGAAGTCCACCAGCGTGTTGGCATCATCCACCTCGATTTCGCCTACGGCTGACAAGCGCATCCCATCTCTACCCCTCTGCATGGCATGGAAACGCTCCGCTTTCTCCTCTAACCGCTTTAGTTTTTCCTTCATCGATTGGGATTTGAGTTCTTCGAGATCCCGCCTGTTGCGTTCTTCCACGCCCGGATTATGGGATTCTTGTCGGTGGGACTTTGGGTTTGTGATTCTACGTGTTCTCTACTCGTAATCGTGAGGACTCTCGCCATGCCTTTCTGGGGTTAATATCTTCGTCCATCTGGTCTTGTTGTCGCTCCTTCTCCGCGATTACCGCCTTTAGACCGACGACCTATGGATCATGCTCCCACTGCCACAACCCACGCTGCTGGGGTCCACGTTGATCGCCTTCGACTTCTTGGGGATCAGCGCGGACTCGGTGAGAAAGCCAAGCGACATTGCAAACAAACACTGCTACACAGAGCACAGCTTCACCAGCGCCTTCCACTTGGCGTCGCAGTCGTGGATCTTCAGCTGCGATCCCTCGTCCACGCCACACGACTGAAGAGTGATCCGCTCCAAGGCGCCTCCTCTCTTCGCCAGCAGATACAGTCCCGAGAGACGAAGGTCCAGCACGTCTTTGTTGTCCTCCTCGAAGAGTGTGGAAGCAAGCGCATTGAGAATCGTCATCGCCTCCTCACTCGCGTCCTTCCCCTCCTCGCTCACACTCACCACCTTGCAGCAGTTGCCGAGGAAGCAGAATTTGGCGAAGCGCGCCAAGAGGTCGTCGCTCCTCATCTCGCTCGTCTCCTGCACCAACGCCACCAACTCTTTGTTCTCCCACAGCATCGCCTGTGTCTCGGGACAGCACATCGCTCCCAGCGCGATGAGGCTCTGCTGGCGAAGACAGTCATCACAGTCGCTGCTTCGCGCGACACGCACAAACAGAGCGAGAAGGCGAGTGACGAGCTGAACGGAGTGACTGCCAAAGTCATGGAGATGCGCGCAGAGGAGCGGGAGAGAGGGGATGAGCACCGTCAGGAGGTCGAAAAGGAGGGGCCCCTCTCCCTTGGTCATGGCATGGGATTCGAGGAAGGCGCAGCACCTGTCGGCTGTGTGGAAGGAAGGCGTGTTGGAGAGCGTTCTGCTGTGGAGAAGACAGGCGGCTTTGACAAGGGGAATCAAGTCCGGGTTGCCGACACTGCGCTGGCGCAGGCTCGTGATTGCCAACTCCTGCTTGAAGTGCTTCCACGAAGAAAGGGAATTGGTGTCCACGACAACATCGGTCTTCTTCTCTGGAGTGGGTTGTGAGGAGAATGAAGTGGGTTGAGAGAATGAAGTGGGTTGTGGGGACGAAGTAGACAGTGGAATGGCCTTCGTGATGCCCATTTGCTCGAGGAAAGGAGCGATCGCTTTCCCCTGAGGCGTGTTTATCAATGTCTACAATGAAATCGATGCAGTCACAACTACTTGTGGAAGATTGATGATCTTTTCGGGAATGGAGTTGCCCGTCAGGAACTCAACGAACTCGTTTGAGAAGTTGTTGCAGTTATGGTTCAGAAGGTCGTAGCTCTCGCTCGTGTAGCGCGGACGGTTCTCTTCGATGAACATGTTCGCGAATTCTTCCGGCACTTCCGTTTCGCCCATCGGAGTCACTTCAATCGGCTGCATATCGAATCGGTTCTCCACCTACAACCATAACGAACTGTTTCAAAGGGAATACTTCATCCGGACGCATCTTCTGAATACCGTCCGAGTAGAAGTACTCGAATCCGTAGACTCGGACACCTGTGTGATAAATGGCTTCCACGCTGATTCCGAGCAGACCACTCAAGTACTGCTTGGCCATTCCGCGGCTCAGGTCGTACACAGCCAACTGCACAATTTGCTCGCTGCTCATTCCCAGACGAAAAAACAGATGCCCATTCTTCCCATTCTTCCCATTCCTTTCTCGCCTGTTTGCCATCTTTCCTCGGAAAGAGAACATGGAAGGGAAACAGAGACTTCTTCGTGCCGCTTATCGTGTTGAGGAGTGTTGCGGCGCTCGAGTGAACACGATTCAGAAATCGATTGACACCATGCTGAGAAAGACTATGAATGCTGTCTCGAGTCTTGACCACAGGTGCAGCAAGGCCATTCAGAAGTACACGCCTCTTCCACCCGTCAGACGTAGGCTGAAGTTATCAGACGATTCGGAGCACGCACTCGCTATTCCCGCACTTCTGTTTGGCCGTCATTGCGTCCCCTTTCTGATTGTCCTTTCTTTCCTACTGCTTCGCTTTCACTATGCATGCTATTACGGTCTGTCGTGGTAGCGTCTCCTCCTCCTCTTTCCCGTAGTCTCCTCACTGTTTTGGTCTCGGAAGGACTGAAGAATATCTTCTGCCGACCCAGACCCCGCAAGCAGTCGGTTGCCGAGCGGTCGCTTCCCATTCGGGACGATGTCACCAACCCCGCTTTCCCATCCGGCGATAGTGCGCAGGCGAGTGTTGCGGCCGCTTGCCTATTCTGCCTGTACGGATGGAAGTGGGCTTTTCTCCTCCCCATCCCAACCATGTTCAGTCGCGTGTACTATGGAGCTCACTGGATTGGAGACACCATCGGCGGCTACCTGATCGGAATGCTGATCACTCTCTTCGTCACTCCCTGCGTCTTCCATCTCGTCAAGCTGGGATTTGGCGACTATCTACCCACTGCGCTGTTCATTTAGTTTCTCCGTTGTTTGTTTCTCTTGCGTTGTGAATCAAACAAATCCAGTGCCTTCCTCCTTTTGCCTTGATCCCGTCCAGATCGATGCGGTTGACGAATAGGAGTGCTATTTGCAGAACGGGAAGTGTGCTGTCGCACATTTGCTGGTATTTCCTCTTCTATGTTGCTTTATTCATTCCGCCGCTGCTCTACGCGGAGTTTTACAATTCAGTGACGTCTGCGAGAGAAATTGTGACGACACTCCGTTTTTCGCCAGCCGTGAAAAAGTCTGCTCGCTTGAGACACACTCATATTGTACGCTCTACAGATAATCCTATTAAGGGTCTATCCAACGATAACAACACGGTGAGTGTCAAATCGCGTAAGCAGGAACAATTACCCGACATGACTATATTGAAACGGAATAACACAATGACGGACCCTTATTCGCCGGAGCTGCCTCCCTATCTGAACGACACATCGGCAGATTCTGCCATTGAGCTTCTACGTGCGAAGCTGCTGCAGCTGAAGAAAATCGTTCGTTCCGGGAATCGAACCACTCCGGAGAGGACTCGCTACGGGAGACTGTATCAGCGCTACCAACTCCTCACCGGCCAGAAGGACCTCGCCCATCCTCACCCCGCCGTGACGGAGATGCCGTCCGAGCCGGGGAGCGATATCTACTTCGACAGCACCTACTACTACCCCTTCCAGGAGTACCGCCTGCTGTACCACAAGCCGTAGCCCTTCCCCCTCCTCTTTCCCGTAGGTTCATCGCCCCGCTGCGCGCCTTGTCCTACCAGCGGAGGCCGCAGCACCCCTTCGCGGAGCAGGGCATCGTGTACTTCCTGTACAGCAGCCAGCACGCCGTGTGCAACGAGACGGACCGCTACGTCAAGCAGACGCTCTTCTACACCTCCCGCGCCAAGCGCCTCTCGCCCTCGGTGTTCTCTCCTGCTTCCCGTCACGGCTAGGTGAGCATCGCGCTGGTCACCAACTGCCATCTGCCGCGCGAGCTCTTCCGCATGGTCGACGTCGTCGTGCCCATCGCGCCGGAGGACCTCATCCCCATCAGCGGCCAGAACCAGTTCACCACGCGCATGATCTACAACGCATTCCCGCCCTTCGAGACCAGCCTCGTGCTCGACACGCACACCAACTGGTGCGCCGGCGGAGACCCCGAGGAGGCCTTTGCGCTCTTCCGCGCCAGCGACGTGGACCTCGCCTTCTCCACGCGCGTGGTCAACCGGTGGGTCACGAGCGGCTTCGCCGTGCTGTACCGCTACAACGCGCGCACCTTCGACTACTGGCAGCGCGTGACCAAGTTCAACAATCACTACCGCATCCATGGCGACGATCAGTACGGCATGCGCGTCATCGCCACGGACCTGCTGCGGCGCAACCAGCTGCGCTTCCGCTGGCTGAGCAACAACTGGTTCTTCGCCCTGCACGGCGTGAACCAGCGCGGCGAATTCATCGGCAGCGCCGACTGTTACCGCGCGTCCGTGCTGGTGAACGGCCGCATCCGCTTCATCCACGCGGGCATCTATGGCCAGTGCGAGCTCATGAACCGCGGCAGCAGCAAGCAGCGGGTACGCACGCAGTTCGCGCCGGGAAGCTGCGCCTTCTCGAAGAAGAGCGTCCCGCAGCTGGTGTTTTCGCAGAAGAAGATGGAGGAGCTGGTGCGGCCGTTCAGCCCGCCCCGGTACAACTGGACGCTGCTCGAACAGGAGGACCCCGATGCGCTCTTCTGGTTTGCGGATAAGGGCTTCATATGATCATTTCGCTTTCTGCGTTTTTGGTTTTGTTTGTTGCCTTCGCTTGATTGTAGTTGGCGTAGACATGAAGATTACGCAGATCACGACGACCTCTCGCTATGCAAAGCTGACGGACGACACATCCTTCTTCATTCAGTGCGACGCACAGCTGACGGACGTGGAGCGGAATTCGAAGTGGAGCGTTGCTGTGGGGTGAAATGGCGCTGTGTGACGGATAGTACTGCCCCGATCTCGTGTTCATGGACAACAGCATCCAATGCAACGTAGGGTGTGGAAGATGACCTCTACAAATAGGTGACTGTGGAGTTTGAGCAATCGCGAGTGATTCTCCACGTAAGCATTGGAATATTGCTTTTCCGTAGATAACGAACTTCAAGGAAACACTGAGTGCCTATTCCACAATCGCTTTGCGCAATGTCGGATGTTTCGTGATTCAGCGGGACTACCAGGAGGATTCCGAGAAGGTGATTCTCGTGGTGCAGACCTATTGCGACAATGACAAGGAGGAGGAGCTCGAGAGGGCGATCGAGCAGGTGATGTGACTCGTTTTGTTTTAGTTGCCTGTTTTCTCCAAAGCCCCATTCCCTCCCTCGTTCGACTCTCGCTCCAAAAGAAGCGCCGATTTTCTTCTCTTTTCGATTTCCGCAAATCGAAGGAAGATGGAGGAGCTCACACGCTTGAAGAAGGACTACGAGAAGGCTCTTGAAGAAGGCGTGGGTTTTTTACGGTTTTTCTTCATCGTAGAGTATTTCGCGCTTGAACGATATTTTGGACCATCTCATGACGGTTTCCATCACTCTGCCACAGCTCAAAGTAATATGTCGTTCCATTCGGTGATCTGCAGCAAACCGGAATTGTCGCCACGCTGAAAAAGATAAAACACTGCGAAAACAGCGACGTCGCCAACAATGCAGAACTCCAGAAGAAATGCAGGTCAACCTGCTGGCTCCCTCTGAATTGTAGCACCGTGGTTTCAAAGTGGAAGAAGGAAGTGAAGGAGCGGATGGAGAAGAGCGACCGAAAACCGGAGGAAGAGTAGCTGCGCAGAGACGTTTCCATTCTAGATCCACTCCCGTTTCAACCCCCACCACGAGCGAAGCAACCCAGGAGCATCCGCAACCGAGTTCGGACACTCCGGAGTAGTGATAGGTGAGGGGAGTGACGAAGAGACTGGCTCCTACGGGAATGAACGCAACGCGTGTCAAGTTCCGCAACTTGCTGTTCAGCGACTTCAAGGACAAGGTGGTGGACATGAATTCGAGCGTCGACCAGCTCATACGCTGCATCGTGGACGTCGAGTCCGCGCTGAACTCTCGCTATAACAAGGGAGACGCCATCAGCCAGGACTACCGCAGCCGATTCCGAGACATCCGCTTCAATCTCCAGAAGAACAAGCGGCTACTCGGCGATTTGCTGTTCGGAGAGTTGGCTGGAGAGAAACTCGCGGGAATGACGTCGGAGGAGATGCTCTCGGACGAGATCAAGAAGGAGGTGAGACCCTATAGGCCTCCTAAGGCGTAGAGAGAGCAAATGAAGGAGGAGCTGTTCGAGGCCTCCCAGACCGACTGGTACAAGAAGCACGTCCACATTTCGGGCGGCTTCAAGGTTTGGAGTAGAGACGCGGTGTGATGCCTAGTGCCGTCGCTGCGGATCGGACAAGACCCAGTACATGCAGAAACAAACCCGCAGCGCCGATGAGCCGATGACGGTGTTCTTCGAGTGCATGAACTGCGGAAAGCGCTGGAGGGAATGAGCTGTTTGTTTCAACAAAGCAACCCGTTAGTGCTTCCCCTTGTGGCCATTCTTGGCGGGCTTCGGCTCTTCCTCCTTGAGCGCTTTATAGGCGGGCAGGTTGTACTCCTTCCGTACCAAATCGAGATCGAGTCTCAGCGCCATGCCGTTCTCCCCATCGGCGTAGTACTTCACGTCCACATCCGCGACTCTATCGATTACACCCCAAGCACTGATGCACTTGAAGCCGAGAACGTCCTCGTACATGTGGCGAGCGGCGTAGTTGCTCTCGCGCACGTGGAGCGCGCACGTCTTGCAGTTATATACTTCACACATTTTGATCTGCGACTGCCGCATCAGCTTGTGGGCCAGGCCCAGGCGGCGATACTCGCGACTCACGGCCACCGAAGTGATTTGTCCCATTGTGCTATCGTCCTCGTTTCTACGCAGTGATGCAGAGGGAAGGCGCGAACATCTTCCCCAACACGTAACCCACGACCTCTCCCCGTTCGTTCTCCGCAACCCAGGAAAGGTCCGGCCACGACAAGAAGTGGTAGTAGTAAAAGTTCATATAGTAATTCTCGGGGAGAGAGAGCAGATTCAGGGTTTGTATCGACAGAATGTCATCAATCTACGCGGTCACTCTTCCCTTCGTCTCAGAAGTACCTGGGCCTGGCGAATGGACGCCATCTCTGCGCGTTTTCCTTTTTTGGCCCTCGCTCCCAATTCCGGATTCCAGAAAGATAGGAGATTTCGGTTGCTCTGCGTCCAATGCAATTCAACTGCTTCTGTAGCGACTGCTGCTCGTCTCCCTTCTGTGGCAAGGTAGGACCGGTTTTGGTGCGCATGATCTGCAGATCTCGCAAATTGCCTTTCTGCGGCACAACTTTCATCTCCATCAGAGGGTGCGTGTGAGTAGTGTGCTGGTATCGGTGTTCACTGCGTAGCGGGGAAAAACGGGAATGAGGTGCTCCTTTCCATCGTCCCCAGTAGGAGCATTGCCGACAGCGATTTGCTTCTCTCCGGTGTGATCATGGATTGCATCGGTGCACTGCATGGCGAAGAGGTGCTTGTAGATGCAAATCCTCTGTGTGGAGACGCTCCTTCCCTCCAGTCGTTGGAGTTGGAGCTGTCTCCGTGCGTGAACTATCCATCGCTTCCTCTGGACGATCTCTCCAAGCTGGGTGGCTGTTTCCCTCCTCTTTGAACTGAAGATACTGCCTATTCCCTGTCTACTGTCGTACACCTCTTCCACAATGGCTCCATTCTCTCCGAACACTCCATTCTCCTCCTTCCCATCAATGGCAGCTATCTCCAGGCGCGCCCAGTTCGCCTTTCAGCACCCAATGCGGTCATCACGGATGCCACCTCCATTCGCTTCACGACCTCCCCTTCACAAGAGACCTCCCACCGCCTTCTCTTCTCAGCGCAGGCGCAGCAGCTCACGAGGGCCATCCACTTCTCCCTCGGCATGGCGGTTGGCGGAAACGAGGCCGTTTTCTGCAAGGGCTTGGTGGTGGTGGGCAACGCCGGCTCTGGCAAGACGACATTCCTCCAGCACCTCAAGACTACGGTGGAGGAACAGGCCGGTCGCATCCACAAATCGGCCCTGTTTATGTCCACCACGTCCTTTGCCTTTTCGGATCCCGTTGCGGCCGTTGAAGAGAACGCGTTCGTGTGGGGGCGTGGTTTCATGGACAGAAATCTGGGCTTGTTCTGCATCGACGACGTGGACGAAGCCTCCGTCACAAAAGAGTGGCCTTTTCCGCCGTTGTTCAGCACTAGCTTCCTCCACCTTCTCGACGTCTGCTTCTCCCGCGGGATCATCGTGGTTGTGGCGGTGTCCGCCCTGTCTGCGATTCCCTCCTTCCTCCGAAAGGATGGTAGAAATCCCGCCTTTTTTCGACATAGACTTCTTCAACCACACGCTCGTCCTTCGCTCCCCCACCGAGGAGGAGCGCACCGTCGTCCTCGTTGGCAAAAATCAACAGTGATGATGCCTAGCGCGACCTTCTCTCCCAGTGGGTGGAGGAAACCGCCATGCCGCAACTGGTGCGTTTTTCTGCCGGTTTTGTGTACCGCGACCTGTTCAACCTGTCGAAGCAGCTGGTGATGAAGGCGTTCCGCGTGGGCATGACGCGCCGCGGCGAGGTGTCCAGCGACCGGCACGTGCTGGCCGCCGCGGAGATCGACGAGGTGCTACGCGGCTTCACGCCGTCGTCGCTCGTGGGCTTCGACGTGCGCAGTGAGACAGGCGCCGCGGGCTGAGGCGTAGAGTCGGAGCAGGGGCTGGAGAGCATCGGCGGCTACGAGCGGCAGAAGCAGCAGCTTCTGTCGTTGCTGTCCCTGGCGGCCAAGCAGCCGGCGCAGCTGAAGGTGGGACTGGTGTGTGGGTGTGAGCGTAGAAGTTCCACCTGTCGCCCGTGGCGGGCATTCTGCTGTACGGTCCGACGGGCTGCGGCAAGACGAGCATCGTTCCCGCGGTGATCGGGGAGATGAAGTCGTACTACCTGTACATCGAGTCGCCGTCGCTCTTCTCGAAGTACTTCAGCGAGACGGAGAACAACATCCGCAGCGTCTTCGCTCTGGCGCGCGCCGTGGCGCCGTGCGTGGTGGTGTTCGACCAGCTGGAGGTGCTGGCGGGGAAGCGCAAGGTGAACGAGAGCGCGAAGGACGGCGGGTTCAACGAACGCATCGTCACGACGCTGCTGACCGAGCTGGACGGCGTGGATCAGGTGGGGCAGGGGGCGCGGCGTGAGGAGTAGACGAACGCGGGTGTGACCGTGATTGGCATCGTGAACGACCTGGAGCAGCTGGACGACGCCGTGATTCGCCCGGGTCGGCTGGGCACGCACATTTACGTGGGTGTGGCGGTGTGGGGTGAGAGGTAGATGGGGAAGCCGTCGCAGGAGGATCGAGAGGGCATCATTCGCGTGGTGACGAGGAAGATGCCGCTGGCGGAGGACGTGAGGGTGGACGTGCTGGCGGAGCGGATGGAGGGGAGGAGCGGCGCGGAGGTGAAGTTTCTGTGCATGGAGGCGGGCATTCTGGCCATGCAGGATGCAACAAACAGCGATCAGACAGTCAAGCAAGCACACTTCGAGCGGGCTCTCAGTTCGTTGCGGTGACGATGTGCGTGTTGTTGTTGCAGTAGTATGTTCCGATGATTTGCTTGCACTGTTGCTTTGCATCACACTCCGTTCGCTTTCTCACGATGACGTCCTGTTTGTGCGTGATGATCAGCAGCTGCATGCCCTCGCTCTGCTTCCGCAGCACCTGCGCCAGGCTGTTCACCTTGTCCACGTCCAGCGCCGCGTCGATCTCGTCCGCCAGCAGAATCGGGCAAGGCTCGATGTAAGCTCATTCCTCATTACCCACGAACACCGAATTGATCGCCAGCACGAAGGCCAGCAGACACAGCGCCTGCTGCCCGCCGGAGAGCCGCGCGTAGAAGGTCCACGGCGTGTGGTCCAGCTTGCACTACGCTCGCACACGCTTTGCATAACTACGCGGAAGGCCACGCCCTCGGAGAAGGCCGTCTGGTAGTCCGCGGGACACTTGATGTAGCAGTCGCCCTAGCGGTTCACTTCACGTTTAGCCGCTACGGAGAATGTGATCTCGGCGAACAGCGCCGACATGCGCCGGTTGATCGTCTCCACGGCCGCTTTGAGCGCGTCGAGCCGCTCCGTCTCCGCTGTCCGCCGCGCCTGCTCGCAGCGCGCCAGGTCCGTGTCGATCGTCTCCAGCGCCGTTTGCAGCGTCGTCGCCTCCTCCTTCTCCTCCTTCAAACGACGCAGCACGGTGAGATTCTGCTTTGCCTCCAGCGCTGCGATGAGTGACGCGCAGTCCCGTGCCTTCTGCTTCATCTCCGCGCAGAGACGACTCGTCTTTCTCTTGGCAGCCCTCACCGCTCTGACCTGCGAATCGTCCAGCACTGTTTTCTCCTCCGTCCACTGCAGCAGGCGCAGCGTATCCTCGCTCAGCGCACACACCATGTCCTCCTTCTCTCCTCGCTTCACCTCCTCGCGCAGTTGTCTCGTCTCCCTCTCCAACGCACCCAGCAGGCGGTCTGCCTTCATGCGTCGCACGGCCATCTCTTCCAGCACGCCCTCCAGCGCCTTCTCCTCCTTCTCCAACTCCTTCTCTCGCTTCCGCAGACGCCGCTCCTCCTCCTTGTCCATTCCCTTCTCCGTCTCTTCAATCGCTCCATCCAGCTCCTTCTCACTCGCACACAACACCTCCAACTGCTGCGCCAGCGACGTTGCCTCTCGCCTCACGGCTCCCACACGGTGCATCGTCTCCTTCCATTGGTTCTACTCTTCACTCCTCTCTCTATCCCTACCACCGCCTTCAGCACCGCCTCGGCCGTCTCATACTCCGCCTCTGACACAGGCTCTGCGTTCTCTACGCGCATCGACGCCATTTCACGCTCGCGCAGCTGGATTTGCTTCTCTGCCCGCGCGATGAGTCGATCCACACTCGCCACGCTTCGTGTCGCCTTCGTGTCTGCCTTCAGCTCCTCCTTCTTTTCCACCGCCTCGATCTGTTCGCTCAACGCCTTCACCTCCTTCTCCACTCTCTCTTTTTGCTCCTCCTTCTCCCGTCTCTCCTCGGCACTCAGCACTCTTCCCTCCTCTTCGCTGCGCCAGCGGACGGCGCTCTGGCAAGCCCCTCTCCTCACCTCGCCATTCCCAAAAAACAGCACACCATCCACAGTCACACAGTTCACCGCCCTCCTCCTCCTCTGCAGGGCAATTGCGCTCTCTTTATCCTCCACCACGTACCACTTGTCCGTCACAAACCGCACCACGCTCTCCAACTCTTGTGGAAAGCATAGACAATCGATCATCCGCAGCGCGCCAGGCACGCGCTCCGCTTCCTCTTTCCTCCCCAGTTCTGCCACGATCAAGCAGTTGACCCTTCCCAATCGCTTCTCCCTCGTTAGATCCACCAGCACCGCCGCGGTCCGTCGATCTCCCACCACCACGTCCCGCTCGAGATGGCTCCTCAGCGCCGTATTGATCGCCAAGCACAGTCGTGTTTCCCGCACACGAATAGGCAGCCGTGCCAACAGCCCCTGCACAGCTGGCATAGCCTGCTTCACAAGAGGATCCAAGGGATGAGGTGTTGGTGCTTCTGTCTTGACGGCCAGCAACGACTGCAACGCGGCAACCTCCGCCTGCTTCCTCGCGCGCTCCTCCCGCCTAGGAATGACTCCCGCACACAGCACCCACAGACTCTCCAACTGAACCAACAACGCATTGCGCTGTGCAGCTAACTCCTCCTCCATCGCACAGCTCGCTCGCTCCTGCCGCAGCGCGGCCACACGCGCCTTCTCCTCCTTCACCTCCTCCTCCACTCGCCGCAGCTCCTGCACTCGCTCCCAAGCCCTCTTCTTCCTTATTGCATGCACTGCCTCCTGCTCGCTCCTTCCCTCCTCTTCCTGCACCGCCTGCACTGCCTCAGCCAGCTGGGCCAACTCCGCTTCCTTCCTCCCCTTCTGGTCGCTGACCTCGCTCTTCTTGTCCAGCACGTCGATCAGCTGCAGCTGGAGACGCTTCAGCGCCTGCTTCTTCTCCTTCACCCCCTTCACCTCCTTCGACACACCGCGCAGCTCCTCCTCCACTCGCTTCTTCTTCTCCTTCTCCTTCTCGTACTCCACATTGCATTCTTCTGCCTCCTTCTTCTTCTCCTCCCACTCCTTCGCACTCTGCTCGAGCCGTTTCCGCATCGCCTCCACCGCCTGCTTGCTCAACAACGCCTCCAACTCCCTCTCCACCCTCTGTGCTCTCTCCCACTCCGTCTCTGCCTCTTCCTTCTCCTTTCGCTCTCCCTCCAGCTTCTTCTCAATCGCCCACTCCTCCTCGTTCGCCTTCTGGAACGCTTCGATCTCCTTCAGTCGCCCCTCCACCGACTCCTTCTGCGCCCGCAGCGCCTTCTCCTGCTTCTCACACTCCTCGATGCGCTGCACGATCGGCGCCGATCCCACGCTCTCCTCGATGATGTCCAGCAGCCCCGTCTTCTTCTGCCGCACGCCGGAGAGCAGCTCCGACTGCTGGATGATGAACTTCCCGCGTGTGTTGACTTGGATGTGCAGAGCCGACAGAACCGACTTGATGTCGCTGAACCGCAGGGGAAAGGGGGCGCTCCGCTGCACGGAGCCGAAGTACTCCAGAGAGGACCCGCTGATTCGCCTTCCGATCGAGAAGAGGATCAATGATCCCTGCTGCGATTGTTCTTTACCGAGACACGTTGTGATTGCTCTGAACTGCTGCAAGGGAGAGGAAGACTCCGATCCAAAAGCAACGCCGTCAATCGTGAATTCCACCTCAGCCCTCCTAGCCGTGAACTTACAAAGGAAAACAGCACGCCTCCCGATTGCCTTCTGCCCGCGACTTGTCGTTCACCAACTGCTGCATGCTTTCGGTGCGAATGGACTGGGAACGGAAGCCAAACACCCAACAGAGGGCGTCCATCAACGCGCTCTTGCCCGACCCGTTCTTTCCAACGATGCTACGCCTAAACGAGGGGGAATTCGCAAACCAGACGAAGGACTCTCGGATCGGAATAACAACCTCTCCGTAGTAGCTCTTGAAGTTGGTCAGTGTGATCCTGCTTATGTGCACGCTCATTCTGCTTCGGGGGAGGAAATGCCCATTTCCCGCCAACCGGAGCGTCTGCAACAAAGACAGGGTAAAGAGACATCCACACTCATTTCTCGTTCAGCGATCGCAGCTCCGCCTCCAGTTCCTTGCTGAACTCGGAAATGGCCATGCTCTTCCCCTCCTTGCTTCCGCGGCTGCGAACCGACAGTGTGTTGCTGCCCATCTCCTCGTCGCCAATCGCCACCATGTAGTTGTAGTGCTTCATCGAGCATTCGCGGATCCTCTTCCCGATCGAGCTACGCTCAACCCACTTCGCCAAGACTACGTCTCGTGAGTGAGCACATCCACGTGGAGATCGCTGCCGCACACCTTCATCAGCTGCGCGGCCACGCTCTTGCACCGCTCGTAGTGCGCCGCGCTGCTCACCGGAAGCAGCGCGACCTGATACGGCGAAAACGCCAGGGGGAAGCGGCCGTTGCAGTGCTCGATGAACACGCCCATGAAGCGCTCCAGCTACGCCTCACGCCTCTTTTCACCTCCCACCGATCCGTAAATGGCGCGGTGGATCAGCACCGGCGTCTCGTACTCGCCGCTGGGCGTGCGGTACTTCAGCCCGAACTTCTTGGGCAGCTGCACGTCGAGCTGGATGGTGCCGCACTGGTGGTAGCGGCAGATGGAGTCCTGGATCAGCACGTCGATCTTCGGCGCGTAGAAGGCCCCGTCGCCCTCCTCCACGGAGTACTCGAACCGCTGCTCCAGAATCGCCTTCAGCGCCGCCTCCGTCTCGGACCACTCCGCGGACTGCCCGACCGACTACGACTCAGCGGAGCAGTGAGATGGAACGTCCTTCGGCTGCGTGGAGAGGACGAAGGAGTAGCGGAAGCCCAGGCGCGAGTACACGTGCTCGATGATGGAGAGCAGCTTGCCGATCTCCGCCGTGATCTGGTCCTTGCGGCAGAAGATGTGCCCGTCGTCCTACGCCTCACGCGCCGCCCGCGCCGCCACCTGGTGGAACATGTTCAGCCGCGTGAGCCCGCCCAGCGCGCCGGAGTTCTCCTGGCGGTGGATGGCGGTGAACTCGGCGTAGCGCAGCGGGAGGTCGCGGTAGGAGCGTGTTTTGGCCTTGTACACGAGGCAGTGCGAGGGGCAGTTCATGGGCTTGAGGAACAGCTCCTCGGGCCCGCTGGTCTCCACGTGGAACATGTTCTGCTTGTAGTGGTCGTAGTGCCCGCTCACGCGCCAGAGGTCCGAGCGGAACATCAGCGGCGAGGCGATCTCCTCGTACTCTCGCAGGTACTGCGTGCGCATGTGCTCCACCAGCCGGTTGTAGATGAGCAGCCCGCGGTTCAGGAAGAACACGTTGCCCGGCGAGTTCTCGTCGAACATGAACAGGTCCAGCTTCTTGCCGATCAAGCGGTGGTCGCGCTCCTTCGCCTCCTTCATCAGCTTCGTGTAGGTCTCCTCCGCCTGCCGCGACACGAACGAGTTGCCGTAGAAGCGGTAGTGGGGCCTACGGGGAGAGGGGATGCAGGACGCTACGTGGGATCGTCCTTCGCCTCAACGTTGTTCGCGCTTGTCACCTTCAGCGAGGCAATTGCGGCAGAGGAGTGAATGTGCGGGCCGCGGCACAGGTCGATGAAGTCTCCGCATTTGTACACCTGTATGTGATGTCACATTAGAAATGGCACGGAGATGGGACCCACAGCCTTCTCGATGATACTGCATTTGTAGGGGTTGTCGCTGAAGAGCTGGAGCGCCTGCTCCTTTGACACGGCGCGGTGCTGGAACACGACGGACTGCTTTAGAATCTTGTTCACACACTTCTGAATGGCCTTGAGGTCCTTGTCAGTGGGAGCACTCGCCTGCGTATCAAACCATCCCTTAAGGGCTACTGTTAGGGCGACTTCGTAGAAGAAGCAGTAGGGAACGCCATTGCCGCTCGGACCGTGGATCAGCTTGATTTTGTCCCCGTAGTATTGCTCCAGCGCGTAGGCCATGATGTGGCAAGAGGAGTGCCAGAACGTCTTGAAGAAATCGCGAGTCTCGTGATTTCTCGAAAACATCGCGTTTTCCTTCGTAGGACTGCTGATGTAGCGCACGGAGTCTGATTTTTCCGGCAACGAGTCGATGTCTGCGAGTTGGTTGTTTACGTAGCATAGCTGACAGAGATTCGTCTCTACATGTAAAGCAAAATGCAGGATGGAGCTTACGATCAGAAAAAGGGCTCTGCGCGCTTCGATCACCAGTCGTTGCGTTTGACACACTTCCCTCTATTTCACTCAGCAGTAAGAGATATGCACTACGCGATGGAGGTAGGGGACAGAGCTTATTCCACTGCGCAATCCGATTTGCAAACACGGGAGCGACGGCGAGCGTTCTGGCGAGCACGAATCGTTGCTTCCACACCGGGAAAGAGGAGCGAGCGAGTCGCGCGAACATAGCAGAGAATGACTGCAACAAACAGCAGAACCAGTAAATAACACAGCTACTTCTTGTTCAGCGTCGTCGTCACAAAGTCCTTCGTGAGGTCCAGCATTCTCCTCGTGATGGTGTGCTTCACGCCGGGATAGAGGTTGAGCGTCACATTCTTCACTCCCTTCGACTTCAGCAGATCCGGAACCCGCTGGATGAATTGGTAGGGGACGTGCTTGTCGGCCGTTCCGTGGAACAAGCTAGTCGTCACGCATCGCTCGAACATCCACATGCACGGGACGTCCACGTCCTCCGGCTTGACGCTGAACTTCTGGTCGTTCGGCAGGCAGCCGCAGTACGCAATCAGACCGCCCAGCGGCTTGTCCCGGTTGTAGCACGTGTGGAAGGCGATGCCCGCGCCCTGGCTGAAGCCGCACAGGAAGATGCGCTCCGGCGGGATGCCCTTCGCGATCTCCTTGTCGATGAGCGCATTGACCTCCTTCACGCTCTCCTCCACTCCCGTGCACTTGTTGTTTCCAGCGTCGTCCCAAGAGGGGAAATCAAACTAGGAATGAGGAACACCAGCGAAACGAACCCAGGCGTGATGCTCTGCGCCGTTTCTGCAGGTGATTTTCATGCGGCGCGCCGTGGGACACACAAAGCTCGTTCCGCGGAGGGCCAGGGCGAGGTCTGCGGCAAACGGGGCCATGAAGAAGCCTAGGGATGAAAGGGCGGAGCAACCGCATGCCCGTGTCTCCGAGTCCGTGGAGCATAATTATCTACGCGTGAAATATGCATCGCTAGCGACAACGGTAGAATCATGCATGCTCGGCTCGGCAGGATCGATGTTCACCTCGAGCGTCTTCACGTCTCCGTGCAGATAGGGGAGATGGGGCAAACTGCCGACGGTGGTCGCGAAAGCGCGAACGCCGAGGGAAGACGCCAGTCGCTGGGCCATTGGCCTGGCCGCGGTCGCAACAAGAGAGCGCACGAACATTTCTCTCCCGAAAGGAATTGTCTGGACAATTCCCGGAGAAGCCGGGGCGTGTGGCAACAAACAGAGGACTAATCGAACTTTCCGCCGTTCACAGGAAGGGCTCTATGGGTGAGGAGAGAGGCGCGATGCAACTCGGGGCAGACCTTCTTCACCACGAGGATGGCGATCACCATCGCCAGGGAGAGCAGCGTGGCCACGCCGAACGCCACGCACATGCCTGTGTTCTTCCCCCCGATGAAGTTCTCCGTGGCGAGCACAATGCCCTTCTTGCCCTTGAAGGAGCTCACCTCGAAGTTGCTCTGGATGTGGAACTGGACCGTGTCGCCCTTCTTGAACTCCTTGCCCTCCAGCCGGCCGTAGAGCTTGCGGAACCGCGGGACGCCCGCCAGCCGCATCCACACGATGAAGTGCTCGTCCATCACGCCGCCGCCGTAGTAGTTTGAGCGCGTGACGTCGTCGCTCTTGTCCTTGGGGATCTGCGGGTACGTTTCGTAGCTGCGGGTCACAAGAGCGCGGCGCGATTACATGTACTGGTACTCGCTGCTCTCCGTGCCGTAGCCCTCCGGGTTCTTGAAGCGCTTGCGGTCGTTCTTGTAGGAGATGTCGTGCTCGTTCAGCGTCACGCCCGGCGTGGTCACGGTGATGACGTCATTGAAGAAGGAGTTGGCGACATACCCGCACGGGACCAGTACTCGGGTTTTGTTCTTGTCCGCATACGTTTTGCTGCCGCATTTGGCCTCCAGGTCGCTGCCCTTGAGGACTTCGCCGTTGAGCTGCTTGTAGTTGACGGAGTTAATGTACTCGCGGTGGTTCTGACGTTGACACCAGTGGGGAGACACGCACCTGGTAGAAGTTGTCCAGGTAGTAGTACACGTGAATCGGCTTGGACACGTCGCGGTCGATCGTGAAGGAGATCTGCCCGTGAACTTCAGTACCCAACCCGTACATCACACTCCTTCCCCTCCTTGTTTTCGCTGATGTGGCAGGCAGAGTCCTGGAGGGTGTAGCCGTCGTACAGCACGGTCTGCTCGAACGCCTACAGCTCAGTCAGCCCGCGGGAAGGAACCGTGGATGAGGCAACGATCATCGGAATCGTCATCACCCCAAACAGACAGGTGAGTACCGTGAAGATGATGATCAGGCTGCGACTGCTCCACGAAAGACGCAGGGCATTCATGCGCTGCTGCAAGAACTCTACGCCTCACGCCAGCGCGTCGCCCCGACGGTCCTTGAAGGATTCCTTCGATTTCGCCATGCTGGAACTGGAATGAATCGCGTGAAAAAGACGGCAGAAAAACGAGCTATTTCATTGTTCATGAACGGCAGCTATCCGTATTGGGAGAAGGAGCTGAATACTGTTGCGGCGCTCGTGAGCAACGTCGTGGCGGCGGGGCGGAGTGATCCGTAGATCTCTCCCGACTATCCCATATGCGTGACCGGGATCCCCTCCATCGAGCGGCGCTGCTCTGTCGAAGGCGTGCTGAAGGCAAAGGGAATCGACTACTATCTCCATTCCTGCTCTTCCCACTCCACGCTTCGTAGCATCCTGTTTGAGCTGTGCCGCCACTTAATGGTACGAAACTATGGGATTCTGTGAGGGGTAGAAGCGGTTAGACTCTTCGTGCACCAACAAGTCGACGGGAGAGCTGCTTCTGGATCTGCAGGAGGGCTCCTCGCAGTACTTTGACCGGATGGAGAGGAAGAAGTGCTTCTACGTCCTGTTTGATACGGTATGGTTGCCGCATTCTCTGAAGGGGTAGTGTGAGAAGCTGGAGAGCGACGTTTTTGAAATGGTGTCCCTTCTGGCTGCGAAGGTCAGCGCGCTGGGAGTGATCATGCTTGCGGTGTCGTTTGACGCCTACAAGCCCAACTGCTCGTTCATCGTTCATCTTCCCGTGCTCTCCGACGAGGAAACGGAGTCGGTGCTGTCGAAAGACCTGGGAGAGGCGCAATCGTCCCTCACCGACATGATCGTCCGGGGCGTCGTGCGCTTCTTCGCCACAGAGACGCACTCGCTTTCCGAGCTGCGCAGCCTGCGCGACATGGCGCTCTCTTCCTGCATTACCAACGGATACAACACGCAGGGTGGTTCGCTCCGGCATGAAGTAATCTAATAGAGGATATCGATCAGTGCATGAAGGAGCTGCAGAGCTCCCTGTTCGTCAACATCATGCCCATCTTCACCGATCGCATGGCCTCCATCGAGGATCGGAGCGGAACGATCCCCGTCCGCGACTTCTGCGGAATCGACATTTCCCTGAACGCGAAGCTGCTGCTGATCGCGAGCTACTTCTGCTCCGTGTACCCGGAGTCCGAAGACGCGCGTCTCTTCGGGAGGGACGACGAGCTGCGAGTGAAGGGGAAGGGGAGAAGGAGAAGGAAGACGAATGCCGCCGCCACGGCTCCCGGGAAGCCGACGCTCTTCTCCGTCCACAGACTGGTTGCTCTCTACCAGACCATGAAGCTATCGTGGGAGCGAGTGAGCGGAGTGAGGAGTAGGTTGTTCCCCGACTCCAAGTCCGTGACCAACTACTACGGTCTGGTCCTGTCGCAGCTGTCATTGCTGACGCGTCTAGGATTGTTGACGCAAGTGGGTGTGAAGGGTCGCGCGATCTCGTTGAACCAGCTCCTGTATCGTTGTAACATGAAGTAGAGTATGAGTGAGCGTTTTCATGCGTAGAAAGGACTATGTCGTGAGCATTGCCAAGAATATCGGTTTTGATGTTTCTCCTTTTCTGTAGCTGTCGTTTGTTCTCAATTCTCACCATCCCTTGCGATTCGCTTCCCACCTCCCCTTTTCTCTCAACAGCACCTCCCATCCTTTCTCGATCCATCTGCTCGTTTTCATCAAGAGTGCGTTGGATTCCAAAACGAAGCGTCCTTTCAACGATTCCGCAAAAAGGGGGCATTTCGGCCGCCCAAGAGGCAACCATTATTTCTCGCTTTCTAGGAATACCTCTTTTTGAATGGAACTGCAGAAGTCGCGGAAACCCGATAAAATCGCGACGGAAACGCTCAGCGGCGAAACGCTGGACGTGATTGGCGAGATGCTGGACATAATCGTTGCGCGGACCCATACGGATAATCCAGATCAGAGTCCGGCTGGTGTATATCTCTGAGTCATAGAGTATATTCACAGGGGAAAGGAGCTCAAGTACTTCGGAGTGGGCCGCCAACTGAAGATTTCCAAGCTGGCGGACACGCTGTACTCCACGATGAAGGACGTGCTCGTGTTTGTGATGGAGGAAATGGCGAAAGAGAGCAACATCGATTTCAAATTCCAGATGCCCAAGCACACCAGTTTCGTGGGCGCCATCGTCAAGAACGTCGGCATCGAGACCATTTCCCGCAACCCCGCCTACCTCGAGTACATTGCCAGTCTTTCCGCCTGTCCCGGGAAGTACATCTTCGACACAAACAGCGAGACCTTCCGCAGCATATACCGCGACACGGTGCTGCTCCTCGCCGAGAAGGGCTACCTCTTCGACGACGATCCGGAGCTGATGAGCGTCCACCGTCAGATGAAGAGCGACAGCCGGTTGGACGGGCAGCTGTCGCAGGCCGCCACCCTGCAGCCCATCGCCATCAGTCCGGAGGACATCATGCAGACACTGCCTCCGGGCGGCTACGCCGTGGGAGTGAAGCCTGGAGAGGCGCCCGCTCCGAACGAGGAGGACAGCGACGTGGCGGCGGTGAGTGGCGCTCACGCGTAGACGGACGGCCTGGACTTCATCCGGAGCAGCAATCGCAACCGCGTGATCCTGCCGTACCTGCGGCGGCTGTTCGAGACGCGCAAGGCGGTGACGGTGACGAAGAAGCGCGCGGAGGCGATGGCGAGCACGGTGGAGCCGGACGAGGAGGTGAAGGAGGCGTACGAGGATTTATATCGGAGCATCGTACAGTCGTCGGCGGACCCGCTCAACATGAGCGAGGTGTTCCGGGGCCACTGCGTGTACTCCGCACTGACGGAGCTGAAGGAGCGCTTCCCGAAGGAGCGCGTGGACGTGCTGGAGAAGTACCTGCTGCATCAGCGCATCGGCGTGGCGAAGCCGCGGCGGCGATACGTGAAGGTGCCCTCCGGAAAGCGGCCGCACTTCGGCGAGATGAGCGGGCAGGAGTTCGTGCAGGTGAATCCCGAGGCGATGCACCCCGAGACGATGATTTCCCTGATCTTGTGTGTTTGTGAAACAGACCATTTGTCGTCCATGTTGTCCTCCAGGAAGTTCACCAGATCCGTGATGAGGAAGAACTGCTTGTTCTTCAGCAGCTCCTTCATGCGGTACACCAGGCGCTGGTCCAGGTTGCTCGTCTCGACCGCCTCCACCGTGATCTTCTCCATCGTCTACGCCTCACGCTGCGGCTCCGCGCCCACTCGAGGGTAGTTCTTCGGCACGGCGATGGTGATCACCACGAAGGAGGGGAAGCCCACCTTCAGCACGCCCGCGTGCGAGGTGTCCACATTGTAGCGCGCCTTCAGCAGCTCCACCTCCGCGTAGAAGCGGTTCTGCGAGTAGAGGAAGTACAGCATGTCCATCGTCAGCTGGAAGCAGGAGCTGCCGACCGCCGCCTTGATCACGTCCTCCGCCGTGCTCAGCTGCATGTCGCCGTACTTGTAGAAGCCCTCCGGCAGCGAGATCGACGCGTCGCGCACGATCTCCTGCTCGGTGATCTGGATCTTCAGCACCGCTCTACGTGTCAGCAGCCCGCCGCGCCACGCACTGGTTCTTGAAGACGACGATCACGAGGCCGCTTTCGTTCTTCATCTCCTCGATGCCGATGGTGTTCGCCAGGATGCGGCGCAGGCAGTACAGCCACTGCAGGTTCTTCCGCGTCGACTCGCTCTCCTGCAGGATCACCGGGTCGGGGCTCTCGCCGTTCAGGCGGCGCTTCTCCTGCAGCTGCTCGATCTTCTTCCGCAGGTCATCGGCGCGCTTCTGGTAGATGAGGATCTGATCGTTCAGCTCCTTCAGCACCTGGTTCTGCTTGCCCAGGATCATCCTGGCCTCCGCGGAGCTCAGCGGAACCACCGTGTTCTTCACGTCGCTCTTGCAGTCCTCCACGCAGTTCTTCACCTCCTGGAACAGGGAGTCCGTCATGCGGACCAGCTCCTTCTCCATGTCTTCGTATTGTGTAATCTCTACGCCCTCATCACACATTAATGCGATCCACTGTCACTCACCGAATTTATGTATAGCTCGAAGTCCTCCGCGGTGATCGTCGTTCCCACTAGCCGCTCAATCGCCAAACAACGCCGCTACAGTTCTTTTCCATTTCGGAGATTTGCAGACTGTCTTTATTGATTTCGCCGAGCAGCACGCACATGGAGTTGGAATGGGACTACGCATCAATTCCGTTTTCGCGCGCGCACGCAAATCTCCTCGATCCTGCCGTAGAAATCCTCAAAGTACTCGAGGATGAACGGGTAGTACTCGTGGGTGAGGTAGTCTTCAATGTCGCACAGCTTTCTACGCGTCATCCCTCCGCCCATTCCCCGGGTACTCCTCGATGGCGTCCATTGTTCCTCTCTCCGAAACGGCTTTTCTTTTTCAAAGCGTTGATGAACATCAGAATTCGGACCGATTTTGTCCGTGGCGTGAGATAATTCTTGGGATTTCCCACGGGGCTTGGAGAGGCGTTTCACCGTGTGAAGAAGGGGTTGCTCACAATTCATCCGTTTTACGCTATTTCGTATTGATTCATGGCGACTTTATTTTGGGACATCTGTGGGCCGTCACTGGAGCTGTCTGAGGAGTAGCCTGCCCTCCCTATCTCTCCTTCGCTGTGGGTGTTTTCTGCAACCAGAAATTCCAGTTCAAGGTGGACAAGCTGGCCGACGGTGTTGCTGTTCTGAAGGACGGCGAGTGCGCGCTTTTGACAACCGACTCACGTCCTAGGCAGTCCATCGTGGGCGAGCCCGCCATCTGCGACTACTTCATCGCGAAGTCCGGCGACAAGACGCTTCTGGGCGGCGATGACGCCGAAACCGTGAAGGAGTGGAGAGAGTTCGCCACCACGCTCACCAAGTGGGTGCCGCTTTCCCAAATAACCCGCAGGGAGAACATCGAGGAGAAGCTCGAGAAGCTCGACACGTATATTGCCACCCGCACATGCATCGTCCGCAACACCTTCACGCTGGCGGACATCGCCGTCTGGGCCGCGCTCAAGGGTTTGCTCGGCGCTGGCGACTCACCGCTAGTCCTGGATGTGGCGATCCCCGAGAAGTTCCCCTACGCCGCCCGCTGGTACAGCTACATCGCCTCCGTGCCCTCGGTCAAGCAGACGATCGGCCGCGTGAGCGGCGGCCTGCGCCAGGCGCAGCGCCAGACGCCCACGAAGACGGTGGAGACGAAGAAGGGCGAGATCAGCCTGGACGGCACGCCCGAGTCGATGCCCGAGCTGCCCTTCGCGGAGGACGGCAAGGTGATGACGCGCTTCCCGCCCGAGGCGTCGGGCTACATGCACATCGGGCACGTGAAGGCGGCCATGCTGAACTACTACTACGCGAAGCGCTACCACGGGAAGCTGCTGCTGCGCTTCGACGACACGAACCCGTCGAAGGAGAAGGAGGAGTTCGAGACGTCGATCATCGACGACCTGGCGCGACTGGGCATCAAGGCGGACAAGTTCTCGCACACGTCGGACTTCTTCGACACCATTCTGGACTACGCCCGTCAGATGATCCGCGAGGGCCTGGCCTTCATGGACAACACCGACCAGGAGACCATGCGCAAGGAGCGAATGGAGCGCAAGGAGAGCAAGATGCGCAACACCTCGCCCGAGGAGAACATGCGTCTGTTCGAGGCGCTGTGCCGCGGCGAGCCGGAGGTGCAGGACTACTGCCTGCGCGCCAAGATCGACATGAAGAGCGACAACGGCACGATGCGCGACCCTGTGCTGGTGCGCTACTTCCCGCTGACGCACATGCGCACGGGCGACAAGTACAAGGCGTACCCGTGCTACGATCTCGCCTGCCCCATCGTGGACTCCATCGAGGGCGTGACACACGCCATGCGCACCACCGAGCACAAGGACCGCGACGAGCAGTACATGTGGATCCAGAAGGCGCTGCGCCTGCGCCCGGTGCACCTCGTGGAGTTCGCGCGCCTCAACTTCCAGTACACGCTGATGTCCAAGCGCAAGCTCACCTGGATGGTGGACCACCACGAGGTGGACGGCTGGGACGACCCTCGCTTCCCCACCGTCAAGGGCGTGCTGCGTCGCGGCGTGCAGGTCGAGGCGCTGCGCAGCTTCATCCTGAGCCAGGTGGGCGCGGCGCGGCGGCGTGAGGGCTAGGGCTTCTCGAAGCGCGTGGTGACGATGGAGTGGGACAAGTTCTGGTCGGACAACAAGAAGATCCTGGAGCGCAGCGCGCTGCGGTACATGGGCGTGATGAAGGACGACTTCGTGACCATTCACCTCAACAACGTGCAGGAGGGCACCATCTCCGTCCCCAACCATCCCAAGGTGCCATTATCTAGGTGGGCTCAGTCGTAGGACAAGTCGCTGGGCGAGAGTGCCATCGTGATCGGTCCGGACGTGATGCTGGAGCGCGTGGACGCCGAAGCGCTGAAGGAGGGCGAGGAGTTCACCATGATGCGCTGGGGCAACGCCAAGGTGCTGAGCATTCAGCGCGACGAGACGGGCAAGGTGACCGGTCTGACCGGCGAGTTCGTGCCCAACGTGGGAGTGTGGGCGAGCGGTGAGCCGTAGGGCGACTTCAAGAACACGGTGAAGGTGAACTGGGTGGCCGTGTCGCCCGCGAACCACGAGGTGACGGTGGTGGAGTACGACGACCTGCTGACGAAGAAGACGCTGGAGGAGAACGACAACTTCGAGGACTTCTTGACCAGCAAGGACCACCCCACGAAGATCGAGGTGGGTGTATGAGCGAGCGGTGAAGCGTAGTACACGGTGATTGTGAACAACGCGTGCCAGCACCTGAAGGAGAACCAGATCGTGCAGCTCGAGAGACGCGGCTTCTACCGCTGCGACGCGGCCGACACGGAGAGCGCTCCCGCGAGACTGATTCTGATTCCCGACGGAAAGAAGAAGGCCATGAGCAAGTTGGGCGGTGTTCTGGGACACAAGTAATGATGCTGTTTGTTTCCACTTTTCGGCTCGGTTTCGCACGATTGACAGACATCCGTCTTATTTCTTTATGAACCCCGATTCTCTGCCGTGTCTTCCCGAGGGCGCTCTCTCTGGCGAGGAAACACTCTGCAACAACTCGTTTCGGCGTGATTCGGGCGTGATTCGCAGTGTCTATCGCGAGATGGATTCCTTTTCGGAACTCCCGGACTACGTGAGCACCGATATCGCCGTGTATGACGTGGTCAGCGACGGAATCACATACTTCGCCACCGTATCGCAGAATCGCTGTTCCATGTTTTGCATTATGTGTTGCATAACGGAACAGCTACACCATCAACAAGGAGAGCCGAATCGAGCTGCTGCAGGAGTTCATCGACGACAATGAGCGCGAAGCACTCCGTTCTTTTATCGCGTTCATCACGTAGCACTTCTACACGTGCGAGTGGATCGTCGTGAAGGACGGTCAGGGCACGATTGTCAACTTCTTCCTTGCCGTTGGCGGCGAGATGTGCATCATCAAGATCCTAAACTGTCTGAAGCGAGAGGTCTATTCCGTTTTTCTGCCTATCGCTGCTCATCAGCAGACGCTCGAAGGTCACGCGGGAATCATCAAGGCGCTCCGCTCCTTCCGCAACAACTCCTATCTCCTCCTCTCTGTGACCGCTTCTCTCCTCCTCGATCCCTAGGGAAGCACCGACGGATCGATTCGTCTGTGGGACATCCGAAAGGCCACACCACTTTCCGTGATGACCTTGTTTGACGGATTCTCGCTGCTCACCTCTCTTGTGAGGACCTGAGGCGGCAATCACACCCAGGACGTGTCTCTGTGTGGGACCCACTTTGCCTGCACGGATTGCAACGGCGTTGTGTGCATCTACACAAAGAAGGATGACACCTTCGAGCTGGAGCACACCATCTACGTAGGGGCGGAATGGCGTGTGGAGCCTAGACGGGCACCGGGTACCGGACGCTCTGGGTGGGCGAGCTGCTCCTTGGCGTCGTCAACAATGTCTGCACTCTCTACTACCCCTGCGTGAAGACCCTCAACGATTCGCCCACAACCGTCATCAACGTCTACCGACAGTACTCCATGACCACCGCTCCCTCCTCCTTTTGTATCAATAACGACGCATCGGTTCTCGCCTGTCTCTCATGCAGTCGCCCCTCACTCCCAGGCCTCTTCCACAGCACCGTAAAGCTCTTCACAATCGACACCGATTCGGAGCCCTCCGTCACGTTCCTCATCCCCGAAGACCGTTTTCTCGCATCCCCTGATACATAGTTCAACTACATACCCAATCGCGTCGTGCTCTGCGGTAAGAGGAACGATGTCATCGTTCTGACGCAGAGCGGCAAGATTCTGCTGTACTCTCCTCAGAACGGTGCACAACCACCCGACAGCAATCCATCCCTTCTTCCGCCCTTCAATCTCCACGAGGAAGGCATCCCACCCCCCTTTTTCGATCAGCCGTTCGATCCTCTCTACAACGATTCCGTGAATCTCGTGTAGCCTTTTCCATTCCATCTTCAACACATGTCCTTGTTTCACACACCGTGTTCGCTTTTCTGACAGACAAACCCTTATTCGTTTCCGAAAATGAATAATCGCGACAAGAAGCTGGCATGCGCGGTGTTCTCGCCACCCTTCGTGGAGTCTGCGCTGTGTGATGGCGATGATCAGCTCCACCGTTTCTTGGAGGAGCTGCGCGCATGTAAGACGATCTACGATCAAATGAACTGCTTCGGCATCGTGAAGCACAACTGTGGGACCATCCCGCTCCTTTTCCTAACGCGTAGTGGACACGGTGTCGTCATCCACTGCCAAATTCATCTGCATGGTCGTCATCGCTCCCGCTTACATCGGCTTGCGAAAGAGCACATTCTCCATGTGTAAGCGAAGCACAGACAGGCTCATTCGTAGGGATGGAGCTGTGGAAGCAGCGGCAAGAGCTAGCCAACGAAACGTACCGCTGGATCACGGATTACCTCCTCCAACACCAGTTCCAGTTCCCCGGATGCAACGAAGAAGAGCCAATGGAGAGGGAAACGCTGATGAATTGGATCGATTTGCCCTCCATTTTCCCCGTCCTCTCCGCCGAGCAAATCTCCTCAGTGGACTCTCTCTTTTACCAGAAGGCGTGCTTCTACATGGAGGGCGCGGCAGCCACCACCGTGATGGACGTGCGGCAGCATCGCATCAACAAGTGCGCCAGCATTGTCAAGGGCATTGCCATTCTCTACCAGAACTCTCCTGCGCTGCACCAGCGTGACGTCCGGCCGTGGATCGCTCTGTGTGAGAATGCGATGCGCCTGTCCTGCAGCGCGCGCGACGACTGCATCTCCCTCAGCCAGCTCTGGGTGCTCCTTTCCCTGTTCCCGCAGGCCGGGTCTCCCTCGACGGCGGCGTTCGTCGGCGAGCTGGCCCGTCTCGTGGAGCGTGTGCACGCGGGCAGCCAGCTGCGCCTGATGCTGTACCGCCAGCTCCTCATCCACTTCTCCCTCGCCGACCTCCTGCCGCTTTCTTCCTCCATCCTTCAAATCACACCCACCACCATCTCATCCAATGAGCAAACAATCAATTCAAGTGACCAGATGACAACCACCACCCACACATCAAGTGACCAAATGATAACCGCACAACAGGACGGCGGGTTCCTGCGCAGCCTGCAGGAGACGGTCAGCACGATGGCGGTGAACACGGTGGACGAGAGCGTCTCGCAGGTGGAGGTGATGGGCATGCTCGTCGCCACGTACGTTAAGGGATGCGCGGAGATCCCGCCCTCCTGCGCGGAGGCCACGCTGCAGCTGCTCGTGCAGGACCTCAACAGCAGCACGCGCAAGCTCACCAAGCAGAGCGAGGACGTGCTCTCCCTCGTGATCCGCTCCGCCTCCGTAGCCTCCACCGCCTCATATCACCTCTAGCAAAGCCTCTTCCTCTCCACGATCCAGCCCTTCCTGCGCCGCGTGATCGTAAACCCCGCCACCTCCCGCGCCAAGTTCAGCGTTCTCCTAATCCTCCTCCAGCACAAGCCCGTGTCCGTGCTCTTCGAGCTGCACCCCACGCTGACCGCCTTCCTGCTCTCGCAGCTGTCCGATCGCAACACCTGCTTCTGCGCGCAGATCACCACCGTGCTGACACGGCTGGTGGTCAACCTGTACGCGGAGGTGGGCCGCGAGAACAAGGCGGAGTGGCTGCGCATGTGCATCGCGCCCATCGCCGACACCATCTTCAGCAGCAGGGAGGGCCGCGAGCATGCCTTCAACTATGTGCTGCCCGCGCTGCTCGACATCAAGCCCAACTTCCTCAGCGCCGCGCTGCGCGAGGAGAAGGCGCGCTGCAAGGAGGCGGAGGGCGTGACGCTCTTCTCACTGGACAGCTTCTTCCTGCAGGAGGCGGCGCGCCGCTCGCAGGACGAGGAGACCGCTGCGCTGCTGCGGCTGAAGGTGATCACGCTGGAGAAGGAGTTGGGCCTGTGGGGCCGCGACGGCAGCTGCTACGTGGGCGAGGGCGCGAAGAAGCTGAGTGAGGCGGACGCGCTGCGGTATGCGGGCAGTGGTAGTGTGGATATCGGTCTGGCCCTGATGGATTTGATCTCCGCGACGTCGTGCGTGGGTGTGAGAGGAGGCGTTGAGTGTAGTCCTCGCAGGTGCTGTCGGCAGTGGAGTGGCACGTGGTGCGTCGCATCTTCCAGAACTGCTTCTTCGTGGACAGTCCGCGCTTCCGCCACGACCTGGTGGTGTCGTATCAGCACCTGTGCGATCACCTGCTCAACACGGCACATGTGGCTATCCGCAACGTGAAGAAGCTGCTGCAGAAGCGACGTGTGGCGAACCTGCCGGGCACACCGCTGAAGGAGGTGGCGACTCTGGCGCAGCTGGCGGGGTACGAGGCGTTTTTCGGCGCGGAGGAGAAGAGCCAGCTGGCGTGCGTGGAGCAGATCCGCGACGGGCTGCTGCACTGCAACGAGGTGCTGGTGGCGGCGATCCGCACGGGCTTGCCCACGCACTCGCTCCTCATCATCAGCGACTTGCTCGCCACCACATCGCGCGCCTTCGGACCTGGCGTCGCCTCGTGCACTCGCTCTGAACCGTAGGCGCCACTGGAGCTGACCGCGCTGTTCACCACACAGTATGCGCAGCGCTGCATCCAGCTGGTGTTCGACCAGAACGCGCTGGTGCGCGAGCGGGGCCTGGAGATCATCCGCACTGTGTTCGCCACGGCGCGCTGCGAGGCGAGCCAGTCCCTCGTGAACGACATCCTTTACTACGCCTTCCGCACGACGGAGCTGTGGGTGTGCATGGGGCGAGTGACAGACAGACTGACAGACTACGAGGTGAACATCACGGCTGCTTGCATCCTCCTGCTGTTCGAGCTGCCGCCCGCCTTCCAGCCCGCCGTGCTGCCGCGTCGTACGGGCTGCTGCGGAGTGTGAGGCGTAGTGCAGGAGGACGCAGAGGTGGCGCGCCAGCTGTTCGGCGTGGCCTGTGCGCGTGAGGGTGTCCATGCGGGGTTAGCAGTAGAGAGCTACGAGGAGCGCGTGATGGTGCATCTGGTGACCGTGCTGAAGAGCGCCATTGCCGCCATGCGCGTCTCCAACGCACTCCCGTTCCGTCAGCGCGTCCCGCCCACCTGCCAGGGCGTGATTGCGGCTCTCACGTTGCTGATGACGCACCACGCGGCGTTCTTCTGCCGTGCCACGCGCGTGCTGTGGAGCTGTCTCTTCTTCCTCTATCACCTGTACAAGGAGTCGCTGTCTGTTGTGGCCGACTCCTCCATCTGCAAAGAGGATGAGGGTGATGATAATGATGATGACGCAGGTAACACAGTTGATGACGCAGTTGATGACGCAGGAGAGATGAACGAGGAGGGCGAGGTGGTGCTGAAGGAGCTGCTGTCGAAGGGCCCGGTGCAGGTGGAGGACAGCGGCGTCATCTCGGCGGAGGACCACATCGCCAAGGACAAGTTGGACTGCCGCGGGCACCTCATCGGCGCGGCGGGCGGTGAGGAGGCTCGGCGCCTGAAGGAGCTGATGCTGAGCTGCTGGCTGATCTGCAAGCACGCATCGGAGGGCATGGCCACACTGTTCGAGATCGCGCCGGACAGTCTGTTCGCGGCCAGCACGATGGTGGTGAGCGAGACGGACGTGCGCGGCCTGCACAGCTACCTGGAGGAAGCGAGTCTGAACGAGACGGTACTGGCGACGCGTGCGAGCGTGGTGGATTCCGACGTGCTGTTCCTGCTGCTGGACCTGCTGACGTCGATGCTGACCATCAAGCACATCGGCGGCATCGTGTACGTGGCGGAGGCGATCACGCGCCTGCTGATCCGTCTCGGTCGCGTGAACCAGAAGAACACCTTTGTCGCCAGGTAGCGCTGCCCCGCGGGTGTCACATAGCCTGCCTCCGTTCCTCATCCACCGCCTGCTGGACGCGAGCAACCTCAACAACCGCAACTTCATCCTGCGCCGCTCCACCGGCTATTCCAAGGCCATCTGCAGCGTCTGCCCACGCCTGTCCTGTTACGCGTAGATTCTCATCGCCGCGCCCACACTGGTCGGCGAGACGTTGTCGCTGCTGTTCTCGCTGGCTGCGCCATCCGCGGACTATTTCGCCACACTGCCCGCGAACTGCGTGCACCCGTCGCTGCAGAGCTGCCATACCCACGCGAAGGTGGAGGCGTCCCGCGGGAATGAGGCGTAGACGAGCTGGAAGGCGCGCGTGCACGCGCTGAACATCATTCGGCAGGTGCTGCTCGAGAGCCGCGTGGTGATCGACGACATGTACTTCGAGCCGGCGCTGATGCTGGCGGTGGAGGCGCTGGTGTCGCACGTGTGGGCGATGCGCGAGGAGTCGAGCGTAGGTGGCCCGTGAAGAACAGCGGACTGATGATTTACACGGTGCTGCTGAAGAAGATGCTGGTGCAGAGCGTGAACAAGAGCACCTCCGCCAACTACACCGTCGCCCAGTTCTTTGTCAAGTTCCACTACCTGAAGCACTGGTTCTCCCTGAAGCTTGCTGCCCCCACATTATCTGCGCAGTCAATGACATCTGTGCAGGCTATGCAAACACAGCGTGCACAGCAAACAAAGACGGAGGAGAGCAAGGAAACAATCGCGGGACTGCATCCCATTCTGTTCTCCTTCATCGTGCTGACGGCGCGGCTGAACGGCAACGGCAGGGACATCAAGGACGGCACGCCTCCTCGCTCTTCCTTACTCATAGCGTGGCTGACGGACATCACGAGCGCCATCGCAGAGGTCAACGCCTCGCCCAACCTCTTCTGCCGCACCATGTCCGCACAGTCTCTGGTGCGCACCACTTTACCTCCTCATGCGTAGGCGGTGTTGGTGCCGGCACAGGACCACGCGATGTACGTTCAGTGCATTCTGAAGTACATTCTGTCCTTCGACGCCATTCCGCAGAACACGCTCCACGGACTGCTCCTGCAGATTCTCTTCATCACACGCACACAGGCTCGCAGCGACGATCACGCCATTCTCCAGCTCATCATCTCGGACTTCATGAACCACATCCAGGACATCGTGACGCGCGCCAAGGTCGCCTTCGTTCGCTGGACCTTCCTGGAGGTGGCTGCACAGTCACTGCCTGAAGTGTAGATCGTGGAGACGATGCTGGAGTTCTCCTTCCTCTACGACCACGTGCTGGCACTGTGCATCGTCAACCTGGTGGAGGCGAAGGACCACACGGTGGGCGATCAGCTGTTCTCTCGCACCATGTACTCCATTCTCATGACGCTGGGACTGCGCGCGCCGCTGCAGGACGGACCCGCCGAGCGCTACGCCAAGGGACTGCACGTCATCCGCACGATCTTCGCCCGAGCCGGTGCGCACGACCTCGTGCGGGCCCTGAAGCACGTGCGCGCGTTCTACCGCGGCCTGTCATCACAACAACGCAGCTCGCTCTACGCAGAGTACTTCAGCACTATCGCCACGTTATTGATGGACCGTCTCGAGGCCAACACGCTGCCGCGCTACGCGCTGAAGCCCTTCCTGAAGACCGCGGTTCTGCTGCGGGCGCACGTGGGGCGTATGGAGGTGGAGAGAGTGAGCGTGCTGCTGAAGCTGACGCGCCAACGCGACAACATGGAGATCGCCTACTGGAGCTGCCGCCTGCTGTGGGCGCTGGTGCTGCGTCGTCGCGTGGAGGCGGCGAGTGTGCGGGCGTGCGCGGAGGCAGTGCTGGCGGTGCTGGCGACGGTGGACATCTCACTGTCATACCGGTCGATGCTGTGCGACCTGTGCGTCATGCAGGGCGAGGTGCCGTGCGAGGGCGGGTCGCTGGTGCGAGGCATCGCCGCGTACGGACGTCTGTCGCTGCTGCGCGACAACAACCCGTCGATCCAGACGGCCATCTTGCGGCTGCTGAACCCACCTTCTCGCTGTGACGAGTGCAATGATAACAGTACTGGCAGCCGATTGGTGAACGGGTTCCACACGACATTGGAGGAGGAGAAGAAGCGCATTGTGGAGAGCGAGGAGGGGAAGGAGAGCTTCTGCTCCGTGTGCACGATGCTGTTTTCGCAGTTTGTGATGGAGAACATGCCATCGCAGATCGAGGCGGAGAGAAAGGAGGTGGGAGCGTGTAGAGGGAATGACTGGTAGATTTACAAGAACGACAATCTGTGCTGCGTTTCGTATGACGCGGTGAGTGTGTATGTGGAGATCATGAAGGATGTGAAGGACGGCAACAAGGAGCAGCTGCGAGAGTGCATCGAGAAGTGGGAGGAGGACGGAAAGAAGCTGGGTGCCGCCCAGTGGGAGGAGCTGACCATGCGGAAGACGGACAAGATGGAGATCCTGCTCATGCTGCGCTCTGTGGTTGCTGGGTAAAGTGCTGTGTTTGTTCCTAAGACTAGTGCAGTGTTAGGACTGTAGGGATGCCCCCCGTATTTCAAACAACGGACTGTTTTTCTGAAATCGCCAGAAAAGAAATAGGATGAGTCAAGCAACCCTTCCTCGACTTGTAAGAGTGAATAGGAAGCGGATGATGCATAGACAACGGCCCTTCGAGCCGATGAGAGTCTGTTCGCTCCAGATCTGGGGGCTCTCCGCCTGGAACGAGCGGAAATCGAGAAGAAGAGAACCGCATACATTGATGAGCTGAACAAATCGCGCGAAAAGCTGTCCTGGAACAACTTCGCGTCCGCCCCCGCAGACAAGCAGGGCACCTTGCGCAAGCAATATAACGCATTCATCGGCATCGTTCAGACGTAAAACAGGAGTATAACTCTCACGATTAGCCACAAACCCTACGAATCTGTGGATATCAACGAGATGGCACTGGATGTGTACAATGCAACGATCGACAAAATGAAACGGTTTGACTGCGAGAAGAAGTACGGCACGGGTCTGCGATCCGAGTGGTACAAGCTGAACGAGCTGTGCATGGGTCTGAAGCCCTACTACCGGATGGCCAAGAGCAACCGAAAGGACATCGTGACCACCCTTGACAAGATCTACGGCTCGAACCTGCCTATGAACGTGGACTTCTTCCAGAAGGTGGAGGGCTCGGTGGACGACGAGACGCAGACGATGGTGTCGTCCGAGCCCACTCCCGTGGAGGCCACGAAGAGCTGCGAGGCGGAGCCGTCCGGGGACTCCACCGTCTACGACAAGGACTGGCTGTTCTTACTACATGCCGCTATTTACCCGTAGCATCTCCATCTGCGACGATTACCTCACATCGCACCCCGCCTCGCGCGACCTGTTCACTCCGCTGTCTCTGTCGGACTGCATCATCTCCATGCTGGAGTCGGGATCCGCCGACCAGAACCAGGAAGATCTGCTGAATCTGCTGGGCGTGGACGCCGTGGAGTTCGTGTTCGAGATTTTAAGTCATCGCGACGCGCTGCTGCACGGCGACGACGACCACGCCATCCTGCACGCGATGGAGGCGGACGAGGAGCACGTCGTCTCGCAGCGGCCGCTGGATGATTTGGGCCTCGACGCGTCGTACCTGGAGGAGCTGAAGAAGAACGGGCTGACGCTGCCGAACGAGCCGAGCGGGTGGAAGAAGCAGTATGCGGGCTACCTGAGTGGCGTGAAGCTGAACCACGGGCTGACGACGGACGAGCGTATCGGCGGGAAGAAGACGTACCATGATGTGTGTGAAAACAGGGGGCGTGAGGGATAGGGGTACGAGGAGCTGGTGGTGGAGCCGCAGGTGCGGCAGGCGAGCCAGGACATCCCGCTGATCTCGACGGACGTGCTGGAGGAATGGGCGCAGCTGGTGTTCGACGGCGTGAAGAGCTTCAACCGACTGCAGAGCTGGGTATTCGACTGCGCGTACAACACGGACAACAACATGCTGGTGTGCGCGCCGACGGGCGCGGGCAAGACGAACGTGGCGCTGCTGACGATCTGCCACGAGATCAAGAAGATCATGGAGGAACAGGGCGTGCTGCGGCGCGAGGACCTGAAGATCATCTATGTGGCGCCCATGAAGGCGCTGGCGCAGGAGATCGTGGAGAAGTTCAAGAAGCGGCTGGAGCGGCTGGGGCTGCTGGTGCGCGAGCTGACGGGCGACATGCAGCTGACGCGGCAGGAGATCGCGGAGACGCAGGTGATCGTGACGACGCCCGAGAAGTGGGACGTGATCACGCGCAAGAACGGCGAGAACGCGCTGGCAGAGAAGGTGAAGCTGCTGATTCTGGACGAGGTGCACCTGCTGGCGTCGGACCGCGGCAATGTGGTGGAGAGCATCACGGCACGCACGCTGCGACAGATCGAGAGCACGCAGACGCCCATCCGCCTGGTGGGCCTGTCCGCCACGCTGCCCAACTACACGGACGTGGCGGAGTTTCTGCACGTGAACGCGGAGCCGGGCAAGGGCCTGTTCTACTGCGACGACTCGTTCCGGCCGGTGCCGCTGACGCAGCGGTTCCTGGGCATCACGATCACGAACAAGCTGAAGGCGATCGAGAAGCAGTACGAGCTGGCGTACGACCGCTGCGTGGCGGAGCTGCTGCAGGGCAAGCAGGCGATGGTGTTCGTGCACTCACGCAAGGACACGATGGTGACGGCGAAGAAGCTGCTGGACTACGCGACGGAGGGCCGCCGCTCGGACCTGTTCGGGTCGCCGCACGACCACGAGCGGTACGAGTACTTCAAGGCGCGCGTGCAGCGCAGCAAGAACGCGCAGCTGCAGCAGCTGTTCGAGCACAGCCTGGCGATCCACCACGCGGGCATGCGGCGCAGCGACCGCAACCTGGTAGAGGAGATGTTTGCCGCTGGCGTGGTGAAGGTGCTGTGCTGCACGTCCACGCTGGCGTGGGGCGTGAACCTGCCCGCGCACGGCGTCATCATCAAGGGCACGGAGCTGTACGACGCGGCGCGCGGCGGCTGGGTGGACGTGGACATCCTGGACGTGATCCAGATCTTTGGCCGCGCGGGCCGCCCGCAGTTCGACACGTCGGGAGAGGGCTGCATCATCGGCCTGCACGACCACATCGACAACTTCGCTCGGCTGATGGTGATGAAGGTGGGCGTGACTGTGGGGCGTGAGGCGTAGACGCCGATTGAGAGTAACTTCATGAAGAACCTGTGCGACCACATGAACGCGGAGGTGATCGCCGGCACGGTGACGAACGTGCGCGAGGCGGTGATCTGGATCCAGTACACGTACATGTACATCCGCATGAAGAAAAACCCGCTGGTGTACGGCATCAGCAACGAAGAGCGCATGCGCGATCCCTCGCTCTACAGCAAGTGCGAGTGGGCGCTGGAGACGGCGGTGAGGCGTAGGGAGCTGGTGGAGGACACAGCGCGCAAGCTGGACGCGGCGCACATGGTGCGGTACGACGTGGAGACGGGCAACCTGTTCCCGACGGACCTGGGCCGCGTGGCGTCGCACTTCTACATCAGCTTCACGACCATCGAGATCGTGAACGAGCGGCTGACGGACAGTTCCGATTTGAAGGCGATTCTGCAGATCATCTCCATGAGTTCGGTAGGTGCTTCTGCGCGGCGTGAAGCGTAGGAGTTCACGTCGATCAAGGTGCGCGACGAGGAGATCGGCGAGCTGAACGACATGAAGCACAACTGCTGCATCGTGGGAGGCGACCTGAAGCTGGACGACGAGAACACGAAGACGATCATCCTACTGCAGGGCTACATTGCGCAGTGGCAGCCCGACCAGCCCACGCTGTTCAGCGACTTCAACTACATCTCACAGAACGCGGGCCGCATCACGCGCGCGCTCTTCGAGATCTGCGTGCAGCGCGGCTGGGCCTCCACCGCCTATCTGTTTGTCCACTGACCCATATTCACAGCTAGAGTGCTCTGCCTCTGCAAATCTGTTGAGAAGCGGCTCTGGTTCACGGAGCACCCGCTGCTGCAGGTGCCCATTCACCGCGAGCTGCTGGCGCGCATTGTGGTAGGCATGGGCTGGAAACATAAAAGGCAGAAGCGCAACCTGTCGCTGGACGATCTGCGTGACATGGACAACGACGAGATCAACGCGTACCTGGACCAGAAGAACATCGGCGGCAGCGTGCACAAGTACGTGCGGATGGTGGGTGCGCGTGCGGCGACTGAGGGTTAGATCCCGTACTACCTGGTGGAGGGCATGCTGCAGCCCGTAACATCGACCATCATCCGTGTGTCCGTCTCCATCACTTGCGACTACGATTGGTCGCTGAAGATTCACGGACCTGTAGCGTTTGGAAGGCGGACTGAAAACTAGACGGACACGGTGTGGGTGTGGATCGAGAACCCCGATTCCCACGTGATTCTGTACTCCGAGGAGTTCCAGATGCAGTACAAGAAGCGCTTCGAGGAGCAGCGGCTGGAGTTTGCCATCCCCGTGTTCCCGCCCTTCCCCGAGTACTACACGCTGCGCGTCTCCTCCGACCACTGGTTGGGCGCTGACGTGGTGACCTACCTGCCGCTGCGCGGGCTGCGCATGCCGCGCGATGGCAAGCAGCAGACCCCGCTACTGGACCTGGACCCGCTGCCCGTGACGGCGCTGAAGAACAAGGGCTACCAGTCGTTCTACCGGTTCACGCACTTCAACGCGGTGCAGACGCAGGTGTTCTTCAAGTCGTACCACACGGATGACAACATCCTCATGTGCGCGCCCACAGGCTCCGGCAAGACGGTGGTGGCGGAGCTGGCGGTGATGCGCCTGCTGGAGGAGCACAAGGGCGAGAAGGCGGTGTACATCGGGCCACTGAAGTCGCTGGTGCGCGAGAAGCTGCTGGACTGGAAGGAGAAGTTCGAGCGCCGCTTGCACCGCAAGGTGATCGAGCTGTCAGGCGATTCAGCACCGGAGCTGGGCCAGGTGCAGCGCGCGGACATCATCGTGACGACGCCCGAGAAGTGGGATGGTGTGAGTCGGCAGTGGCAGAATCGCGAGTACGTGCAGAAGGTGGGCGTGATCATCATCGATGAGATCCACCTGCTGGGCGCGGACCGCGGTCCCATCATCGAGGTGATCGTGTCGCGTGTGCGCTTCATGGAGGAGAGGCTCAAGCACCACATCCGCATCGTGGGCCTCAGCACGGCGCTGGCCAACGCCAAGGACCTGGGCGACTGGCTGGGCATCCACGACTGCGGCCTCTACAACTTCAGCCACTCCGTGCGCCCGGTGCAGCTGCAGGTGCACATCTCGGGCTACCCTGGCAAGCACTACTGCCCGCGCATGGCCACCATGAACAAACCCGCCTATACGGCAATTCGCCAGTACTCGCCCACCAAGCCGGTGATCGTGTTCGTGTCCTCGCGCCGCCAGACGCGACTCACCGCCTTCGGACTGATCAACTACGCGGCGTTCGACAACCCGTTCCAGTGGCTGCACATGGACGCGGCGGAGATGCAGGCGCTGCTGGAGATGGTCAAGGACGCCACGCTGAAGGAGACGCTCCCGTTCGGCGTGGGCATCCACCATGCCGGTATGAACGCCACCGACCGCGCCATCGTGGAGCGGCTGTTCTTGCAGGAGAAGATCCAGGTGCTGTGCAGCACGTCCACGCTGGCGTGGGGCGTGAACCTGCCGGCGTACTTGGTGGTGGTGAAGGGCACGGAGTTCCACGACGCGACGACCTGCCGCTGGGTGGACTATCCCATCACGGACGTGTTACAGATGATGGGCCGCGCGGGCCGCCCGCAGTTCGACACGGAGGGCGTGGCGTGCGTGCTGGTGCACGACGTGAAGAAGAACTACTACAAGAAGTTCCTGTACGAGCCGTTCCCCGTGGAGTCATCGCTGCACAAGCAACTGCCCGACAACTTCAACGCGGAGATCGATGCGGGCAACCTGAAGTCGGTGCGCGACGTGCTGGACTACCTGTCGTGGACGTTCTTCTACCGTCGGTTGATGAACAACCCGTCGTACTACGGGCTGAACAGCGACAAGCTGGAGGACTTCCAGGCGTTCCTGCTGAACCTGATCCTGTCCGTGCTGGAGGAGCTGCAGCAATGCAAGTGCATCGAGCTGACGGACAACCAGCTGATCAAACCGCTGCCGCTGGGCCACATCGCCTCCTTCTACTACATCTCTCACAAGACCGTTCGCTTCTTCTCCGACGAGCTGTTCACCGTGGAGACGGTGCCCGAGCTGCTCACGCTCATCGCGCGCGCGGCGGAGTACGACCCCGCGCCGCTGCGCCACAACGAGGACAACGAGGTGGAGGAGTTCGCGCGCAACCTGTACTGGCCGGTGGAGGAGGGTATGACCTTTCAAGACGCCCACACCAAGGTGTTCGTGCTGCTGCAGGCGTTCATGCTGCGTCTGCCGCTGCCGGTGACGGACTTCGTGAACGACCAGAACAGCATCATGGACAACTCGATCCGTCTGATCAATGCGCTCATCGACATCGCCTCCTTCCTGCGGCTGTGGAACCAGTTCCGCCTCCTGCTCGAGTGCATGCCCTATCTCATCCAGGCGTTCATGCCCTACGATTCGGAGCTGCTGCAGCTGGACGGCGTGCACCCCGGCATTGCCAAGCGCTTGCGACAGGAGGGCGTGACGACGTTGCGGAAGCTGCGCGAGGACGACAACATCGAGGAGGTGGTGAAGACGTGCCGAATCGAGGCGGAGGCGGCGCGCAAGGTGGGTGTGGTGTGTGAGGGTGAGAAGTAGATTGTGAAGGCGTACCGCGACCTGCCCGAGCTGGTGATGGACGTGGTGGTGATGGACGAGAACAAGGTGGTGGACCCGAAATCGCTCCTGCTTCTGTCCAACCGCGAGTACACGCTGCATGTGACGTTGCGTCTGAAGAAGCCCGTGCCGCAGCGCGTGAACGCCCCGCGGTTCAAGAAGCCGAAGAACTACTCCTACTTCGTGGTGGTGGAGAACCAGCGCGGCGAGGTGCTGGTGGGTGTGTGCTGGTGGCGTGACGTCTAGGCGTGGAAGCGCACGTCGGTGATTCGCAGCTCCACGGCGAAGCTGAGCGTGACGCTGAGCAACGCGGGAGAGGACACGTTGAGTGTGCGTGTGGTGTGCGATTCCGTGAAGGGCATCGATGTGGCGCAGACGCTGCATGTGACCGTCACGGGCAACGAGGAGGAGCTGAAGAGCGCGGAGATGCAGGGCGTGGACGTGAAGGACGCTGTGGACGACAAGCTGGACGAGGAGCAGTTCGACGACGACGACATCGAGTACGACGAGTATTTGGCGGAGTGGCCTGTTTGTTGCACATTATTTGAATGGAGGAGGAAACGGGAGAGAATTCGCTGCTGCAGGCGACGTACGTCTCCCACTACCGGTTCGTGGTGATACGGGTGTAGAGTTTGACTCCCATTCTCAGCCGTAGAGATGGACTGCGGCCTATCAACATCCAGGACATCAAACAGTACTACGGAATCGTCGTACGTCCTTTCGTATGAGTTGAGTGTAGAAATCGGCGCTCGTTAGCCTCATGGGCGTTCTCGGCTCCGAAAAGGTGCTTGCAGATATTGTGTGCACGAAGCAGAACTTTGCCGTGATCCGGACACAGGAAGAGTGATTCCTTCCCAATCTCGCTGATGCCTAGATATCTTCCTCAGCTCGTTGGCGCTTTCTCTCTGCTCGGTTCCTACCAGGGCGATGTGTGCCGAATTGTCTCTCTCGGCGCCTATACCACGCTCCTCTCCGCCGTTCACAAGCTCAACACGTCGTTTCCTCGTCAGAACGCTTCTTCTCTGTACGTCTGTTTCATCACAAACACGAGCACAAAAGGGTTACATGTCCTCGATGTCCTTCTCCTCGGAAGAGGGGCAAATCGTCTTCAGTTTACACTCCTTGCACTTTGGCTTGCTTCCGCAAATCTGCTGGCCAAATCCCACGATCAGCGGGTTGATCTCCCGCCAATACGCCTTGGGGAGCCACGACTCCAGAGCCACCCTCGTTCCCTCCGGCGTTTTGGTGTTCACCCAGTGGAGACGGTTGCAAATGCGGTGCATGTGGACGTCAATGCCAATTCCGTCCATCTTCTTCCACGCCACTTGCAGGGTGAGGTAGCCCATCTTCGGCCCCACTCCGGGAAGCTTCACCAGTCCCTCGATCGTGTCGGGAATATCTCCGTCGTAGTCCTTCAGGAGAATGGCTGTTGTTCGTTTGATGTACCCCGATTTCCTCACGTAAAAGCCCACGGGATAGATCAGCTTCTTCAGGTCCTCCTCATTGGTCTCCATGATGTGCTGGGGAGTCAGTCCGTAGTCTCGCAGTCGTTTCATTGCTGCTGCCGTGACCTACACATTATGCATATTGCAGAGGCACACTTCATCCTTTGTTTGGGAGGAGAGCATCAAGCCAATCAGCGCCTGATAGCGGAAGACCTTCGGATCCGCCGTGGGATCGGGGCAGCACTCTGCTCCTTGCGTGTCCACCGGAGCATCGTGTTTGCTGCGCATTTCCTGTATGAGCTTCCTTTCAGCGCCGCGCTTCGCTCCTACCTTGTACTCCCTTTCGAAATTTTCGGGAATGGTTTCATCGCTCGTTTTCGGGGAGTCGATCTCCTTCGTTTTCTTCTTCTTGCTATGAGCATAATCATATGCACACCAGCAAGTACTCTTCATTTCCACTCTCCTCCTGCGAATCACTCGCAAAGTACTCGCTCTTGCGTTGTCTCTTTCTGGGAGCCATTGCAGCAAACGACCGCACACAGCAAACAGGAACGCGACGAAAAGGAACGCGGGAAAGGAAAAACATGAACGCCGATTCGAAAGGAGTTGGAAACAAACACGCCACTAAATGAAACGAACACCCGTCTACAAGTCCAGAAGAACAGGCTGAGAATTCATTCGGCTCATCAAGAGGCCATTCTCGTCGCGACTCGCTTCCAAGCTCGACTCGTAGCTGTTGATAATCTTCACCCAGTTCTTGTCCTCGCTGAACACCAGCACGCACATCACGCGCTTCTCGTCGCACACCATGCGCTCCAGCGCGTACACCACCGTCGGGTAGTCCTTACTCACGCGCTTCAGCACCAGCGACAGCAGCGGCAGGTTCTCCAGCGAGTTGTCCTCCGTCAACCGGCTGTACGACACGACGATGCGCGTGCGCGTGGGCGACGCCTCCAGCCGCCGCTGCGCGAGCTCCCCGTAGGCGAGCATGGACGCCAGCAGCTTTCTACGCGTGAAGGCGGAAGCAGACAGGAACGTGTCAATGTTGTCCTGGCTCTTCCAGGTGATGTTGCTCTCCGTCCAGCTCTCCGAGTTGCGCACGTCGCGGTAGTGCTGGAAGCTGCCGTTCATGAGCGCGATGCAGGTGCAGAGCGGCTTGATGTCCTTGATGGCACTGGTGTTGAAGAAGGTGATGCTCACGCTGCTCACCGTGTCCTTCTCGCCGTACGATGTGTTCGTCTCCAGCGAGAACAGCACCGTCGGGCAGAAGTGCGCGATCGTGAACAGTCCGGGGATCGCGTGCGCCGCGGGCTCCTGATCTACACTCAAGCCGGCTCGCCACATCCCACCCAGCGAGTTGTTCATCAGCTGCCACGTGACCGTCACGTGCACTGTGTTGCGGTTGAACGTGTCCACCATGCGCAGCACCACGTCGCTCTTCTCCGCCTTCGACTGCAACTGGTCCGCGTCGTGGATCAGCTCGTCCTGCAGCGTCCGCAGCGACGCGGCGCTGTACTCCGTGCGGTGGACGAAGTACTTGCGAAGCTTGTCAACGAACTGATGGCCTTCGTCTACTTGTCAAACGCGTTGATGGACGCCACAGGCCTGGCCGGCAATGGGAAGGGTGGAGGAGTTTGCGTCGCTCACCTCGTTCTCACCGCCATCGAGGATCTTCAGATTGAGCTGCGTGAGCCAATCGCTGTGCTGGACTAGGAATCAGCGGGAAAGCAAGGTCCGACTTCCCGGAATGTCTGTGTTATAGAAGAAGGAGTTTGAAATGGACGGGTCGGGGTAGGAAATGGGGTAGGATTCGGGCAATGGCTGAGAAATGGGAGCGGGGGCCTCGTTCACGTAGTACTGATTCGGTATGCTCACGTCGCCTTCCATCTTGAGTTGTGGCAGCGCCTGCGGGAGGGCCGCCGACTGAAGATGCGGCAGTGCCTGCAGCGGCGGAACGGGCTGCACGTTCTGCGGCTGGATGGCAATTGGTTGGATTATATTCATCTGGGAGGTAAACGCCGATGCGCTCTCCCTCGCAGCAAGCTCCCGGTTCCGGCGTTTGTTTTGCCGCACCTTGTACACCTTGCAATGCACGTGTGGAGGTGGCTTCTGGCAATCGCACACGCAACAGCAAATGCCCAGACAGCGAGGACACTTAAAGTGGGGGTCGTTTGGAACCGCCTTGATTTTGAACTTCTTGTACAGCTGCTGCAAACAGAAAACGCGCTTGCAGTACGCACAGCGAACGCGCCCTCTACGCTGTCCGCACTGTGCCTTGCCACACAAATGACACGTCCGGATCAATCCGTTATTGTTTCCATCCTCGGATTCCTCGTCCCTGAACGACGGATCGATTCCATTCATCTCGGGGTTTCTATCCTCTGACGTTCGCTGATCGTTTCCTACATGTAGAACGATATTTTCGGAGCACCCTCAGAAGGCGAAACAGTATTCGGAAAACAAAACATGTTTCCACTTTTCCACGTTCAAAACGACAGAAGATAGACTGCGTTTGCATGAGATTTTGTGATTGGTTTATGTTTCTCTCCTCAAGCAGATTGCAACAAACATACGTAATTCTCGTTTGGCTTATACACCTTCACATCCACCTTGTTGTGCGAGCTGAACCCAGTACCGCCGCTCTCCAGCTGGAGAAAGTCCTTCTTCTTTAGAACGGGGTGCTGACACACGTAGCACTGCTTGGAAGAGCCGACGAACTTCTTAAAGCACTCACCGCACAGCACGTGGCCACACTCCTTCACAGCGATCACCTGCTGGTACGTGAACTGCTTCATGCAAGCGGGGCAGGCAAATCTACGTGAGCAGCACCCAAAGCATCCTACACGTTTCCATCCTTTCCCTCAATCTCGCTAAAGTGCAGAGGAATCAGCTTCTTCAGCGAGATGGCGTGACTGCCGCTTGGGCAAAGGATCTCCTTGGACGGCTATGTGACAGGCTGCAAGGAGTCCAAACCATCTTTACGGAGGCTTTCGCTTCGGGTGTGTTCTCGGGGAGCCAGAAGTTCATCTTCAGACTCTTCTCCTCCTCCGTGCGGTCGTCGTACTTGCGGCTCAACTTCTCCACCGTCTCCTTCATTTGTCGGAAATCCTTCTCCTCCTTCGTTTCCGTGCTTGCCTTGTATAGCTAGTCGTAACGGCGCCACCAAACCACTACATCCTTCTGCTCCGACGCGTTGACAGACTGCTGCTTCTCGATGCTATCACAAATCGAGCCCTGCGTCGTTTTCACTTTTGCCTCTTCCTCCTCCTACACCATCAATGCAACATCGCATCCGTGCCTGCAGCTCCTGCATCTGCTCCTCGTATGCCTGGAGTTGCTCCTCGTACTCCTTTTTCTTCGTCAACAGGTACTTCAAGATGCACTCCTTGCAGAACAAGTGTCCCTGTTCACTAACACGCGTTATGCAGCGAAAATGGTCCCTACCAGCACATCGGCGTGGATACGTGGTGAAGACAGAGTGTGCAACAGTCGAAGGGCTTTACTGAATCCGATCCGTAGATAAGGCTTTGTGATCCCGTTCTACTCTTTAGTGCATTGGAGAGGACCAACGCGTTCTTCTTCTTCTCATGGTATCCGATATATGTCTGAGTGTTCGAGTTCTTGGAGTGGCGAGGCATTTTGTCCCAACAAACAGTCCACCAGCACAGGAGAATCACTTCACAAGAGCAATAAAAAGCAGCACGTGCATCACGACCAGATAGATCACAATCAACTTCCGCAATTCGGGAGGGAGGTGCTTATAGCTGCGCTTCAGCCGGTTGTACATGAGGCGCAGCTTCATATCCGCGCGCAGTCCCTTCTATTCATCATCCCTCGTTCATCGCCCCATACGCGCTTCAGCAACGGAGAATCCTCTCCCTCCGAGTCCTCCGACTCTGGCTCCGCCGCGCGCGTCCGCTGCACAGGTCGCATGTTAATGGACCTACTCCTCACCGCCGTTCGCATCGCTCACACTGTGGGCGTGTTCAGCGTCTCCACCGCATCCACCTTCTTTTGCAGCTCGCTGTTCAGCGCCGTGAGGTGCAGGTTCTTCTGCTCCGCCGACGCCAGCTGGCCCTTCAGGCTCTCCACCGACTCCTTCAGCGCCGCCAGTTCCTCCGCTTTCTTCATCACCAATTCCTCCACCTTCTTCTCGGCCAATTCCTCCGCTTTCTTCTCCGCTTCCTTGCTGTCCACAACCGCCGGAGTGCTTTGCAGCTTCTCTCTCCTACGCTTCACCCCTTCTCTTTACTCTCACTCCTCCATCAATTCCACGTACTCCTGGCGCATCACTGACAACTCACTCCGTAGCATATCTATCTCATGTACGAATTGTTCCTTCTGGAGGTTCAGCTCCTCGCATTCCTCCTTCTTCGTCGCTTCCTTGCTGTCCACAACCGCCGGAGTGCTTTGCAGTTTCTCTCTCCTACGCATCACCCCTTCTCTTCAATCTCACTCCTCCATCAATTCCACGTACTCCTGGTGCATCATTGACAACTCATCCTGTAATACGTCCATCTGATGTTCAATTTGTTCCTTCTGGAGGTTCAGCTCCTCGCACTCCTCCTTCAGCTTCGTTCCCTCGCTCAAGCAGCTCGCGTACTTCTGCTCCAACTCGCCGTACTTCGTCTGCAGGCCCTGCTGCGCCCCACGCAGGTCGCTCACCTCCG
>OIWT01000598.1_pt1 | contig 49102 bp, 37 predicted proteins | sample 1587701 | NCBI WGS metagenome assembly OIWT01 (sample SAMEA3888904, study PRJEB22519) | human gut metagenome | biome: human gut; feature: human-associated habitat; material: faeces | place: Denmark | collected 2009 | reverse complement strand
TTTTCGCACCGACCACGCCCCTTCCTATGTCAATAGAATTAGTTGCCCCAGCACCATTTCCAAAATAGAATGACAATCCGCGCTCCTTCGCAAACAAATAAAGATGTTGATCAAAAACCTCATTTGACCTGTCATCCACTTTTCCTGACTGCAATCTTAATATGATCTTATTTTCAAACTGATCCTTAAAAAGAGTAACTCCGCCTATTATTACAATTGCTATTATTACTGTCGCTTTTATATTTCTGATAAAATTACATATGACATACATTGCAAAAAGGGAAAAAAAAGCCATACTGAATGAAAGGAATCCGGAAATTAAGATTATATAAAACTGTTTAATGTATTTAGCGTTTTTCCCTATTACAAATAAAAGAAGTCCACACAAAGTGCCAACATTCCCTGGTTCTTCCATAATGGACTGAAACCTCACTATCACATCTTCCTTTATTATGTTGAATAGATAGTGGTTAAAAAATGTTGTTCTATCAAATACGGCTTCTTCTACTCGGACTACTTGACCTAACAACAGACCTTTCCCAAATAATTCTACTATAACAAACTCCAGAATGCTAAAAAGCAAAAGCAAACATGTGCAATTTAGGAAAACCTCAAAAGCCCTGATTTGATCTGCCCGGCAAGTACCAAGCAGAATGAAGCCATACACCAAACCCAAAAGAATTCCTCTATTCGGCAATGCCCCATGAAATATAGCCGAAAAAAAATAGAGACAAAGCGGCGGAATCAGAAAACATCTTATAATAAATGCCTGTTTTTTATACTTATATCCATAGTTCAAATACACCAATATTAGTAAAGCATATAAAATCGTTGCAAATCCACGGAAAGAATAAAACGTAAATACTGCTATATTAAGCAAAAAAGGAAGCACGCCCAAGCAGTATACAATGACATCTCTTCTATTAGTATCCATTCCCTTTAAACCTAAGAAAAAGACCCTTAACCAACTTCACTTCGCTCGTATTTAAAAACAACTTCATAGAAAGCAATTCCCATAGAATCATTATCACTAATTGCAGCGACGCGTCATCGATATAAAGTACTTTAAAAAGTACTGTTGGAAAAATCAAGAACGCCAACAATACAAGGCACGGCGCATAACATTGTTTTACTATTAATTTTATATCAGTGGAAAATTCCACACGAATATTATGTATTAAGGACAGTACAATCATTATTTCCGCCCCAATAAGCACTGCGTAAACAACCCAAGCCTTTGCCCCTGCATATAAGAGGAAATAGCAGAGTACTAATATTACCATATCAATGCCAGATTCAATAATCACCATCCTTTTTATCTTCCCGACTCCCATATAGAATAGCCCCAATGGGCCATGAAGCGAACGGATCCATACCCCTATAACTACAAGTTGAGTAAAAATGACACTGTTCTCAGGAACCTCTCCCAACCATAGCGTCAGAAGCTGTTGGCAAAAACAAACGATAGGGGCACAAGTGATGCTCATTATGAAAAAATTGACACGGGCAATCTTCGATGTTGTTTTCAGCAATTCTTCTTTACCTAGTAAAGCAGCATTCTGCAATAAATATGGTTTTGATGCGAGCAAAGTATTATTGGAAACCTGATTGGCAGCTGAACGAACTTGATACGCAATATTTCTGGCAGCATTATTGACTACACCTCCAAACATATTAATCAGTAAATTCAAGCCCTCATGTGTCAGAGTATAAACTAAATTCCCACCGAAGCTCCACCCAGAGAAAGAAAAAACTTCTTTCATTCTTGATTTATCAAAAGCCAACTCGTACCTGCACTCACGGAAACGATGACAATATATTACATAAAAAGCAAGGTTCAATAACGGAACCAACGCCAATAGGGCGGCGTATGACACAAGCTTATCGCAAGAAAGAAAAGGAAGTCCCAAAACGATAAAAAGTTTCAAGATGCCATCTGCCATTGATACCCAAGCGTAAGTATTCATCTTCTCGTTTGCTATTATCAGGGCATCATATGGGATGATTAATATTGATAAAAAAGAAGACAATACTGAGAAATGGAAAACACGGTAAGCGGCCCCAATCCTGTCAGCATCAATCACCAGTTTCTTGTCTAATAGCCAAAGGCCTCCAACCTCAACTAGAATGACAAAAGTAAATGCGATGATCACATGAAGGATTACTGCTATATTGAAAATCTGTTTTTCCCCATCGGTGTTAGCCTTCCCTTTCTCGTAGTTCAAATACCGCTGTATCGCTTCAGAGAAAACGGACCGTAATGAATAGAATGTTGCAGTTATACTTCCGACAACCGAATATACGCCGAAATCAGTTACGCCTAACGTCCTCAACAATACTCGGCTAGCATACAAATTGATAATCATCAAGAAGATCATCCTTATATACAAGAATACTGTGTTCTTAGACAGCCTTTTAACTGTATCAGACATACTACCTTATTTTGCTTTTTTTACCTTTTTTCTCCTGTCCTGCCATTTTACTACAGCGGAGACAAAAGGCTGGCGGAAGCGATTCAAAGTCAACTTAAAATAGTTATTACGCCGTTTATTTCTCACAGAGTAATTGTACTCGACATCTTTTTCGGGGATATTAGGATATTCGCCATTTTCAAATATGTAAGCCAATTTATACACGTATTTATCGCTGCTGTTATCCTCAAAGAATTCCAACCTTCTGGCCTGTTTGGAAAGTATGGCATCCATCTGGTCAAAAAAATCTTCTTTTGTTGAGAACTTGTTATCTATATCAGGTATGCTTTTGTGATACCCATCATCTGCAACACAAAGTCTAACGCCCATGGCATAAGCATCGTATGTTCCCATTGCCCCACCATCCATGCCCATATAAACATAATAATCAACATTTGACAACAACAGCTGCTGATAGAAATATTCAAATGGCAATTCCCTTGATATATTAATCCACTGAAATGAGCACATGTCCTTTTCTAGGCGATTCACAAAATCACCCCATCCGCTACCGATAAATACAAAGCTTGCCAACTTAGCTAATTCATGTGTGGAACAGTATTCTTGCAACCAATGATCATTTTTCCTATGGTCAGGATAGCACGCGCTAAAAATGCCGATTGACATAGGACGGACAAATGTATTACGAACCGGCAAATTCAGACCAAACACTCTCTTCTTCTCAAACCCCAATTCGACAAGAAATTGAGCATCCTCAGGAGACATCGTAATGAAGAAATCGAATTGATCCTTCATTCTGACCAAGTCGGCCTCCTTCGTTGAATCATCTGTATGCGTCACAAAAACCGCATTCACTTTTGCTTCTGGATACGGCTGAGCAAAACGCCACCACATGTGCAGGCTTATATCTTCCCCTTCATAATCCTCAAATGGACCTTTCCTACAGTTAAAACCAAGTTTAGAAAGCCCATTGTATATGTCATCACCCAGTATTTTAAGGATCCAATTTGCCCCCGCCTCATGTATGAAGACAGATCTGAATTTACTCATAATGGAATTCTTTAATCACAGAACAAATGAACCGGATTTGCTCGTCAGACAAACCGCTTGACGATGGCAAATAGAAACCATTCTCAGTTAGCCAATCGCAAACAGGATATTCTCCTGAGCCATCACAGCCATAATCAAGCAAGGCCTTTTGCCTATGCATACCTGTAAACAGCAGGCGTGTATCTACCTCTCTCTCTTTGAGTCTTGTGATGAGTTCATCTTTTGTATGTCCATATTGTTCCGCATCGATAACCACAGTGTTCATCCAGCAAACATCAACGCAATTCTGCGAAGGCTCGGACTGGAAGATAATTCCTGGCACATCGTTCAGATACTTCCTATAGAGATGATGGTTACGGATGCGCATTTCCCTATAGCTGTCTGCCTTTTCAACTTGGGCAAGCCCGATAGCAGCTACAACATTGCTCATCCGATAATTATATCCGACATCATTATGTTGGTAGTTCCGCGGCCCATCTAGAGGAAAACATACATTCTTGAAGTAGCGGGCACGATCGTAAATAGATTTGTTGCTCGTTACAACCATACCTCCTTCTCCTGTAGTTATGTTTTTATTTGCAAAAAAGCTAAATGCCGCCATATCAGAATAAGAGCCTGATCTTTTTCCATGATATTCAGCACCATGAGCTTCTGCGGCATCCTCTACTATAAAAAGATTGTACTTCCTTGCAATCTTCTCGATCGCATCCATATCACACATTTTCCCAAAAATATGGACAGGCATAATAGCTTTGGTGTGAGGGGTTACCTTTTCTTCAATCTTCCTCACATCAATGTTCCATGAATCTTTATCAGCATCTACAAAAACAGGCTTAGCACCAGTGTAGCAAACAGCAAATGCGGATGCAATCATAGTAAAAGACGGGATAATCACCTCATCACCTTTACCAATACCAAGAGCAATAAGGGCAAGGTGCAATGCAATTGTGCCATTACAAACAGCGACGCCATATTGACACCCACAGTAAGACGCAAATTGCCTCTCAAATTCACTAACATATTTACCTGAAGAGGAAATCCAACCTGTAGATACCGCCTCAGTGACATATTTAAGTTCATTACCAGCGAGCAATGGCTCGCAAACAGGAATAAATGTCATAATCAATCAAATGGATTAATATAATCTGAATAAGTCGAATAATTCTCTTTTGTTATTTCCTTAAGGATTTTTGCAGGCGCTCCGCCACATATACAATTATCTGGGATATCCTTTATTACAACTGAATTGGGCGCTATAATAACATTGCTTCCAACAGTGACCTTTCCAACTATTTTTACACCCCCCCCAATCCAAACATTATCACCAACTTGAGGCACACCTTGTGGAGTGGATCCGATAATCAGGCCTGGATATATCTTGCAATAATTTCCGATAGTGGCTTCACTGTTTATTACGATACTCCCATAATGGCATAATTTCAAGCCCAAGCCACAAGTCCCGCATGGAATTTGGAAACCCAACTTATAGGAGAGGCGAGTTTTGAAGAAATAATGCCAATAATAACCTACCTTGCCAAAATATTTACCAGAATAATACTCCATCATCCGTAGATGGAACAGGTAGTCTGATATCTTTCTTGCAGGACGTGCAAATATATAGTCAACAACCGTAGATTTCATCTGAGCGAGATAAAACCCCCTTTCAATTGCAATACATTCCAATACTGATTGCTTGGAATCAAACCGTACCCTTGACTTCATTTCATTATTACCTTCTCATTTTCCACTGGTTCGAAGCGAACCTTATCCATCACACCGGCATACGGACCCTGTTTAATCTCTACCATTTCAGCTGGCTGAATTATTTTAAAACCGTGACCGCCAGCGGCGAGCAGAAGAATGTCACCTTTATATATCATCCTAGACTCAAGATATTCCTTTTCTTGAGTATAGAAATCCACTCGAACCACGCCACTTTTCACAACGAGTGTCTCTTGGGTAAAAGAAATCACACGTTCAACCTTATTATGAACGTGAGGGGCAATTACATATCCTTTTTCTCTGTTCATATACCCAATTTGATGCGGAAAATCATCTGGAGTGATAAAAGTTATTCCCTCAGCATGATAATTATCTCTTATGATCAACCCTAAAAGGGTGTCCCCATGATAAATCCGTTCGATATTTTCCATTGGTCAATGCTTTTTAACATATTCAATATCATGCTTAACCATAATATCCACAAGTTTTTCAAAAGTTGTTTTCCTTGGGTTCCAACCAAGCAGCGTTTTTGCTTTTGTCGGGTCACCAAGCAGCTGATCAACTTCACATGGCCTGAAAAACTTTGGGCTTACTGCAACAAGTGTCTTGCCTACCAAGCAGGACGGACCTCCAACACAAACGCCTTTCTCATCTACCCCCTCTCCTTTAAAGGCTATTTCGATTCCAGCAGCCTTAAAAGCCTCATAAGCAAACTCTCTTACGGTATGATACTCTCCAGTAGCTATAACGAAATCTTCCGGCGTAGGATATTGAAGTATTAACCACATGCACTCCACATAATCTTTGGCATACCCCCAATCTCTAAGCGAATTCAAATTGCCAAGATAAATACAGTCCTTTTGCCCTGCAAGGATTCTCGCAACGCCAAGTGTAATCTTCCGAGTCACGAAATTCTCACCACGTCGTTCAGATTCATGATTAAAGAGAATTCCATTTACAGCATACATACCATACGATTCCCGGTAGTTTTTTGTGATCCAATATCCGTATTGCTTAGCAACGCCATAAGGAGAACGAGGATAAAATGGTGTCGTTTCCCTCTGCGGTATTTCCTGCACTTTGCCGAACAACTCAGAAGTGGAAGCTTGATATATTCTGCATTTCTTTTCCATTCCCAATATGCGTACTGCCTCCAGAAGACGAAGCGTTCCAATAGCATCTGTGTCAGCAGTATATTCCGGGACATCAAAAGACACCTGAACATGTGATTGTGCGGCAAGATTATATATCTCATCCGGCTTGACGATCATCAGAATCCTCTCCAAAGATGAGGAGTCAGTCATATCCCCATAATGCAGTGTCAAGCCTCCGTCTTCCAGTGCATTTTTCAAATGCTTTTTCAAATAAATCGGTTCGATACGTTCCCTATTAAAAGTCGAGGCCCGACGAACAATACCATGCACCTCATATCCCTTTTCAAGCAGGAACTCTGCAAGATAAGAACCATCTTGCCCTGTTATGCCCGTAATTAGAGCAATCTTTTTGTTGTCCATAGACTAATTATTTGATTATCTTTAGTTTCTTATCAACTCACGCATCCTCTATATCCTCCTCCAACGGATTGCCGATACTGACCACTATTAGAATCAGATCTGATGCTATGGCGCGGAGACTGTAACGATACCCTCCCGTGATATTGAGGAGATCGCCCCTACGCACAGCACGACATTCTCCATCAAGTTCGGACTCACCTTCTCCATCCACTATAGTACAGACCTCTCTCCTGTGGTGATGCAGCTGGCAACTGATTCCCTTACCAGCTTTGACAGTCAGTGTCCTCGTCAAAGATTCCGTTCCGTCCGGATAAGCCTGACGGTCAAGGACGCGGTATGTCCCCCAGCATTTCTCCTCATACATAGGACGGGTGGCAAGTTTACCGACATAGTCCTTAATCTGCTCGCTCCTGTACTTCGAGCACACGAGTATACCGTCAGGACTTGCAGCCACAACCACATCCTTTAGGCCATCGCACACGAGAGGCATCCCGAGTTCATTCACCACATTAGTATTCTCGTTATGGTTGCCCATAAGCACATTGCCTATGTGGGTATCGGGCAGTTCCTCGCTCAAGGCATTCCATGTCCCGAGGTCCTTCCACTTGCCTGCGAACGGCACAACTGCAACATTCTCGGCCTTCTCCACCACTTCGTAGTCAAAACTGATCTTCGGTAGCTCTCCGTACCTTCCACGCAGGGCATTGAAATCTGAGGCCTTGACATATTTCTCCACGAGTCGACGCATATATCCGAGACGGAACGCGAATACGCCTCCGTTCCACATAGCACCATGCTCAAGCAGTTCAACCGCTTTATCATGATCTGGTTTCTCGGTGAAACGGGCGACATGCATAACATCACCAACACCATCAGAGATTATATACCCGAACTTCTCGCTCGGGCAATCAGGCCGTATGCCCATAAGGACGATGTCCCCAGCACCGGATTCAACCGCCTTCGTCATACTGGAGATCGTCTCAAAATAACCAGAATCTGTATAGACATCACATGGCATCACCACCACCACCTCATCATCGCCGCAGCCCTTTTCCATAGATAGATAGCCGGAAGCAAGGGCGATAGCCGGGAAAGTATCCCTGCGCTCCGGCTCCGTCACAATATCGTGGTCCTCCCCAAGTTGACTGATAATGCTGTCACTCTGAACTGCACTAGTGGCAAATGTAATTGAAGCCGAAAGTCCAGACTCCATTATCTGTCGCACGACCCTCTGGATCATGGACTCAAGCCCTCCATCCGGTGACTTCAGCAGACGCAGAAACTGTTTGCTGCGCGTATCATTGCTCAGCGGCCATAGGCGCTTGCCCGAGCCGCCGGAAAGTAGAATCAGTTGCATAACTATATATTCAGAAGATTATTGCTTAGACCACTTGAATAACAACTTCATGATAACATTTGAAATGCACAACCTTACACCCTCAGCGTCCCAAGAATTTTGTCCAATAGACTCCATAATAAATCGCCTCTTATCTGTGCTTTCATAGAGATGTTTCCAGTTTTATTATGGTCTTCCAATATGAATCTATCTCTTTTTTTTGTTACGAGACCATGACAAAATGAATTGCGAATATGCCGCAGTAAGTGATGTGCTTTATCATTATTGTTTTTGTTCTTAGGTTTATTTGCTTCGAATACGAAATTAAAACTACTTTTGGGACGCTTTCCAAAAACTATACCATTCTCCTTACAAAACTTCTTAACTTCCGGTGCTTCGATGTTATAATCACCAAACTTAGTCTTGTACTTTCCCTCAAAAGCACATACGAAATCGTAAAATTTACAAACATCATCTTTCGATAGATTATTAATATTCTTCGTCTTAGGCATATCGTTACTTGTAATTTCTATAGAACAGACTGTAAACCAAGCACATGGTCAATATTCTATGGGTCTGAGGACTTGGTATCGCCTCCATCTTCTTCAGTGGTCCCGCCCCGACGTCCTCTGATTCTTCCTCCGGTGCACGGAGTCCCGCAGGAGGTCAAGCATGTACAGGCTCTAGGCGTCATCCGGGAAGGCCGCGCCGTGTAAGCGAGGTTCCGCAGCAAGTGTGCGATGCAGACCCGATGGTCTTATTGCCGCCCCTCTATGCTTTGCCTCCCTGTCATCATGAAGTTCGAGACCAGTAAGTCCTTCTGCGACAATCCAGACCGTCGCCGTAAAACCTTTGCGAAGCAGCCAGGAGATGAAGTGTTCCGATATCGAAGGCGTCATCTCTTGAAGCGTAAGAGCCACCATGTCCCCCCCCCAGACCAAATCCGACCTCCTCAGACTCACTTCCCGTATTTCTCGACCGCTTCGTAATATGTGTCGAGGCTTCCGATGTCAAAGCGGCCCGCACTCATGGGCCAGGCGTGCATGGTGGTGTGCTCCACCATGTAGTGAGCCAGATTGCCCGGGGCGTCCTTGCCACAGCCGTTCTCCACAGAATGACGCACCAGATCCAGATCCTTCTTCAGGTAGATGTAGAACGGCGGCACCGCCCAATGGCTCTTCGGCACCTGCGGCTTCTCTTCCATATTCAGCACCTTCATCCTGTCATCCACCACAATGACCCCGGTGCGCTGGAGTTTCTCTATGCTGGGCTGCTCATGGCACATGATGCAGCTGCTCTGCTTCTCTTTTGCGAAGGCCACAAACTCGGCGAAGCTGAAAAAGAGCAGATTGTCTGCCGCCACTACAAGCAAGTCATCATCTATCTGCAACTTATCCATCGCGTACAACAGGTCGCATACAGCGCCCAGACGGGTCTCGTTGCTCTCCGTACCGTCATCAACGATGGTGACAGGCTTAGAGTAATGTTGCTCAGAGGCCCATCGCTCGAAGATGTCGGCAAACCTGTGGTTAGTGACGATGACATGCTCATCGATGTCATCAATCCGGTCAATGTCATCGAGCAGGCGACCGAGTATGGTATTCTCCCCTATCTTAAGCAAAGGCTTCGGAAAGTTCCTTGTCAACTCTCCCAACCTTGTCGCATATCCGGCTGCTATAACGATATTCTTCATACGAAACGGGCTCCGTCGTCACTCTTGCAGAAATACACTTTGAACGTATCCTTGTATTGCGGGAACTGTGCCAGATATTTCTTAGTGATCTCCTTTTCTATGCTCTCTTTTTTGGCGGGATCCACAATGGCTATGCAGGCCCCCTTGAACCCGGCACCTGAGAACCTCCCGCCGTAGACGCCGTCAGTGGTGAGCATGGCATTGTAAATGGCTATGAGCTCCGGGCTGCCGCACTCATAGTTATGGATGCTGCTCTCGCAACTTGCCTTGGACAGGCTGCCCAGCCATTCCAAGTTGCCCGTCTCCCAAGCCGTTATGCCTTCCCTCACCCGCTTGTGCTCTGAGAAGAAGTGCTCGGCGCGCCGTGCAAAACGCGGCGGCATCTCGTCCCGGTGCCGCCTGAACATGCTTTCGCTCACATCGCGGAGGAAAGTCTTGCTCTGTTCCTTGAGCGGGATGTTCTCGTATGCCTGTACCAGCCATGTCGCCGTCTTGCACTCAGCCACGCGCAGGTTGTAATCGCTGCTCATCAGACTGCGGGTCAGGCCGCTGAAGAATATGCCGAGTTCGAAGTCAGGCATGTTGGCCGCCTTCGGTATCAGACGGTACTCATTGCTCTCGCAGTCCAACATCAGCAAGTGGTCTTTCTTGCCGAGAGCGATACAAGCCTGGTCGAGAAGGCCATTGTTCAGACCTATATACTCCCGCTCCGCCTCGCTGGCGATCTTCATCACTTCAAACGCCTCCAGCTGTATGCCGTTAGCCTCGGCGAACGCCATCACGTATGCGATCAGCACGGCCGCGCTCGATGACAATCCGCCCACGGGGATTGAGCCCTTGACAACACCGGTGATGCCTCTCTGCAACTTGAATCTTTTCTGCAGTGCGAACATGGCGCCCCGTGCGTAATCTCCCCAGTCACCTTGTTTCACCAGCGCCGGCGAGACAATGTCAAACTCCACATGGCCGGAGAATGTCTCGCTGTCCAGGACAACTTTGCTGCCTTCACTGACATCAAACCAGAGATCGACGCCTTTGTCTATGGCAAAACCAGTCACCAGACCGTGCTGGTGATCGACATGCGCACCCAAGGTGCAAACACGATATGGACTGAAAATGTGGTATTTCATACGCTGCAAGCGGTCTTCAGTATTGTCGAGCAGATCACGAATGCCCCGCGGTGTTCACGCCAAATAGCACCTTCGCCTCAGGGGTCTTCTTATCCTTCGCTTCTATAAAAATATTAACCATACAACACCCACTTATCTTATCTCCAGCTCCTGTTCTATGGCATATCCGAGCTGACCGACAGAATAACGATATGACTTCAATTCATCTCCTGTCACCTTCTGAAGCTTATATCCGGAGGCCACTTCAGCGCCATCAACACTCTTCACATTCTGCGCAGCCCCCTGAAGTCCCTTAATGGAATCCACATCGTGCGTAGTGGCAAATACCTGCACATCGTTCCTGATCGCGGCCCGAATCACGACCTCCCACATGGGTTTCATCACAGAATAATGGAATCCGTTGCTGAGTTCATCAATCAACACCACACCACCTTTGCACTGGTAGATGCTGGTCAGGAAAGACACTATCTTCCGGACACCGTCGCCCATCAGATTAATGGGAATCCGCTGCGGCAAACCGACATCAACAAACATCATATTATCCATAAAAACCGGATTGTTTGCGCCCGGTTCCAAAACCTGCAGTGCTTCTACAAGGAAGTCCTCATCCTTATTCATTATGATATTCTGGAGCCCCTCGACAGAAGCAGCAGAATCATAACGGGGACTTAAATAAACGCACTTCAGTTTCTCCGTATATCGGCTATCCACCTGCGGTTTCTGGCCTACCATGTTGGCCCCGCCAACATCATACAAAACTTCCGAAGAATACTCGCCGTCCCGGGTGTTGTATTCCATGCGCAGGCCAAAATGATATGACATTTCGGTCGAAACATTGTCCGCACCCATAGATGTCGTCTCCCGGAAACAGTTTATAGCCAGACGACGCTCCTGACTGCCATTGATGGCAATCTGGATCTTTCGAGATGAATCCATCTGATAGAAAAAGCAATGGATGTCATCCTCTGTCAGGTTGGTATAGGCCCGCATCGCGTTGATAGAAGCCGGCAAAAGCGGATTGGACTGGCCACAAACAAGGAAGATGGCCTCAAGCAATGAAGACTTGCCACAGTTGTTCTTCCCGAAGAAAAGATTCACCCGCGACAACCCGTCAATCTTCCCATGTTGAATCCCACGGAAATTGTTGATTTCGACATTATCTATCATACCTTCTCATTCTCATTTAACTCATCCCCACAGCCCCGGACACCGTCAGTCGCGCTTGAAGAGGTCGCGGGTGTAGACCTTGTCGGCCACATCCTCAAGGCAGGCGTCGAACCTGTTGGCGATTATGACCTGCGAACCGGCCTTGAACTTCTCCAGGTCGTTGACCACCCTGCTCCCGAAGAATGTGCTGCCGTTCTCGAGTGTGGGCTCGTAGATGATGATTTCGGCCCCCTTGGCCTTGATGCGCTTCATCACTCCCTGGATGGAGCTCTGCCGGAAATTGTCGGAGTTGGACTTCATCGTGAGGCGGTAGACCCCTATTACGCAGCTGCGCTCCCTGGTGCTGTCCCACTGCCCGTTGTCGGCGTAGTAGCCGGCCTTGTGCAGAATCGCGTCCGCGATGTAGTCCTTGCGGGTACGGTTGCTCTCGACTATCGCCTGGATCAGATTCTCTGGGACGTCGGCGTAGTTGGCCAGAAGCTGCTTGGTGTCCTTAGGCAGGCAGTAGCCCCCGTAGCCGAAAGAAGGGTTGTTGTAGTGGGTCCCGATACGCGGATCGAGTCCCACGCCGCTAATTATAGCCTGAGAATCAAGACCTTTGACCTCAGCATAGGTGTCAAGCTCGTTGAAATAGCTGACCCGGAGGGCGAGGTAGGTGTTGGCAAAAAGCTTCACGGCCTCGGCCTCTTTCATCCCCATATAGAGGGTCGGTATATCTTTCTTGAGCGCGCCTTCCTGGAGAAGCGCGGCGAATGTCCTCGCGTACTCAGCCGCTTCAGGGTTGCCGATGGCGGCGATGGCGGCGTTCTCCTCGTCCCACTTCTTGTTCTTGTCGGACGGGAGTATCTCCGGATAGCCCACTATGATCCGTGACGGGTAGAGGTTGTCGTACAGGGCCTTGCTCTCGCGGAGAAACTCCGGCGAGAACAGCAGGTTGAAGCTCTTCCCCTTGAGCGAGGGGTCGGTGAGGAACTTGAGAGCGTACTTGACATAGAGGCTGCGGGTATAGCCCACCGGTATGGTGGACTTGATGACCATCACCGCATCCGGGTTGACGCTGAGCACCAGGTCGATGACATCCTCTATGTGATGGGTGTCGAAGTAGTTCTTCTCCGGGTCGTAGTTGGTCGGCGCGGCTATCACGATGAAGTCGGCGTCCCGGTAGGCTGCGGCCCCGTCAAGGGTGGCAGTGAGGTCCAGCCCTCCCCCGGCGCCGTCCTCGAATTCGCCGCGGAAATACTTCTCGATATACTCGTCCTGGATGGGACTCACACGGCTGTTGATCTTGTCGACTTTTTCCGGTATGACATCCACGGCCGTCACTTTGTGATGCCGGGACAGCAAGGTCGCGATGCTCAGGCCCACATAGCCCGTGCCGGCGACCGCTATCCGTATATCCTCAAATCGTCTCATGGTCACGCTGTTGTTTTATGTCCGCCTCGTCCCGGACCTCCGCCCATGACAGAGCCGTCAGGGCAAAACCCGGGCCTCTTGCCTACACGGCAATTCTTGGCTATAGAATATTTCTTGGGGACATCGAACCTTTTTTATTTCATTAAGGTTCAATTACTTACAATGTCGCACCGGGAATCTCCCGGCTATTTCGGAGGCCAGCCGTCTCACGCGCAGGCCGACTATACCCTACAAATATAGGTTTTTTCGCCGAAAAGGCCACACCTGGAGCCCATTAATTTCACAAGTGCTTTGTAATTATCCGGCGAAAGCAGTATGTTTGCGCCACCAAACGACAGAACAGTATGATGCGAGAAATGCAAGTCACCCCCGCGCTCCGCAGATATGTCGAGGAGCAGATCATCCCGATGTACGACACGTTCGACCCGGCCCACAGGCGGGAGCATGTGCGTCACGTGATGGACGAGGCGCTGCAACTCGCGGGGCACTACCCCGTCAAGGCTGACATAGTCTATACGGCGGCCGCCTACCACGACACCGGACTCGGCGCGGGACGCAAGACCCACCACCTGACCTCGGGAGCCATCATCCGCGGCGACCGCAACCTCCTCCAGTGGCTCACCCCGGAGGAAGTGGAACTGGCGGCGCAGGCGGCGGAAGACCACCGGGCCTCATCCGGCCGGGAGCCGAGGTCGATATACGGCAAGCTCATAGCCGAAGCCGACAGGCAGACCGAGCCGCTCACAGTGATACGCCGCACAATCCAGTACGGCCTCAAGAACTACCCGGAACTGAGCCGCGAGGAGCAATGGCGGCGCATGATGGAGCATCTCCGGGAGAAATACGCCGACGGCGGCTACCTGAAACTCTGGATTCCCGAGTCGGAGAACGCGGAGAAACTCCGTGAACTGAGAACCCTCATCCGGGACGAATCCGGGACGAGGGCTATATTCAATGAGATTTTCGATTCGGAGATCACTCCACGGCGAGGAGATTCTTGAATGAGGAGCCGAAGATGAGGAATTCCGTGTTCCCGGCTATGGTGCCTTCATTCTGCCCCCAGAGGAACGGCCAGTCATCGTAGTTCTCGAAGTGGTCAGGATGCCTGAACAGCAGGCCCGGGGCCACATTGCCGGGGATGAACGAGAAGTCCGCCCTGTTGTTGCCGTAGAACACGGCCTTCGGCCTCGTGGCGCCCACCACGGCGGCCAGCGAGTAGTTGTGGTACGGATGGCAGCCGAAGATGTAGTTGCTCACCTTGAACACATTGTCGGCGGAGACAATCTCCGGGAAGTGCGTCGAGGCGAGGCACAGGGTGGTCCCGAAACTGACCACGGCCCCGCTCCCGGCCCAGTTGCCCATCCCCACAGGCACGCCGTAAGGGTTGTCATCCTCCAGACCCGCTACATACCCGGCATATTTCTCCACATACGGGCGGAGCTTCTCCTTGTAGGCCGGCTCCATGTAAGGCACCGCCTCAAGTGCCGTCCCGATGCCCGCGTTCACGAAACGGTCCAGCATAGGCCAGATGGCCTCCTCGAACTTGTCTAGATAGGCTTTCTCTCCCGTGGCCACATAGAGCTGGAGGTTCGAGGCGGCATCCCCGCCCGGCCTCCCGGCTCTGGCCTGCTGGGTCTCGGCAAGCAGTTCCGCGGCCTCCTTCTGGAGTCTTCTGGACTGCCTGAGGGCACGCTCGGAGAGCTCGTCATTGTAGCCCTTGAGGGCGCGGCTCGCGGCGGCGAACATCGTGGAAGCCCTCATGTCGAGGGACGGGTTGCGGCTGGTGAAAGCCCACATGTCGTCCGGAGTCCCGCTCCTGCGGCCGTCGGCCGAAACCTGGTACGGACGCAGCGACGGGTCGTAATGGAGACCGTCCGTGAGCGATGCGGCGTCCCCGAGGTGGTGGTAGTTGTCCAGCACGGAGTTGGAGAGGGCCTGCGACATGTGGCCGATGTTCTCGGCCTGGGCGAGGAGGTTGAGCACGCCGTGCTCGATGTATTGGAGGACATCCGGGATGCCGTCCGGGCGGTGGAGGTCCACATACCTCTGGCTCTCGCTGACGAAGGTCATGTCACGCATCGGACGGAAACGCTCCCAGATGGAGACGAGGTTCTGGACCACGGAGATGTTGGCGGAAGTCTCGATGTCGAAGTCGCCCGCATCGAAGTAGCCGCCCACATTGAGGCCGGGGATGAGTTCAAGGGCCTTGTACTTGGTGTCGGTCGCCGGGCCCTGCCAGTGCAGGTCGAAGTGGTCTGTGCCCGGAGGGGCCTGGAGATATCCTTCCTTGAACGGCTCCCCGTGCCATACGCGATAGGCCTCGTTGACCGCGACGTGGTTCATGTGTATAGGGATCCACACATCGCTCGTGGCGTCGGTGATCTTGTCATAGACACTGTCCCCGATGATGAAGTTGACGGTGCGGACATCCCCGTACTTGATGTAGTATATGCCCGGTTCAGTGACCTGCGAGAAGTCGAATTTGAGGTAGTTGTACTTGAAATATGGCCCCCACATCGATGTCTTGCCGGTGAACACCTTCTTCTCCGTCCCGTCCTGCCCGACCCTGTATATGGACGCCGTGCCACGAGGCTTGTCCGCCTTGTCCAGCTCTATCACCGACACCTTCGGCTGGCGCGGGACATAGCCGACCTGCGAGAGGCCGATGTTAGGCTCGCGCACCCAGCCCTTCACGGCGTTCGGCTCCAGAAGCCAGCTGAGCACCTTGCCTGTCTTGCCCTCCGGCAGGATGCTGCGGAGCACGTACCAGCCGTTCTGGGCCAGCATGCGCCCGTCATAGAGCTTGAGAGGAGCGCCGTCGGAGCTGATCTTGACCATCCTCTCAGGGTCGTCCGGGGCGAAGGTCATGCTCTGCCCCTCCGACATCGGAAGCGGGTCCACGAAACGTCCAGTGCCGCGGTCATCGTAGGTCCTGTAACCCTTGAACTGCTTGATTTTCTTACTGTTGGGACGGGTCACGGTCTCACTCACCGCATAGCGCGGGAAGCGCTCCGCGTGCCCGTCCACGAGATATGCCTTGCTCCAGTATTGGGAAGGGAGGAATTCGAGATTGAACCCGGCCTCGCCCTCAAGGCTCTCTGGCACAGGCTTGTCGAGGTAGACATCAATCCTCACGGCCCCGCCCTCGGCGCTCACGACGAGCCGGGAATCGAAATCATAATCAGGATAACGCAGGCCCACCTCGACCGTCCCCTTGTCCGCATCGACATTGCGGAAGGTGGTCTCAGGCACCAGGTCCCACTGCTCAGGGGTGTTGGAGAGGCGCACCGCCCCGCCCTGCACCGTGCGGACTCCGTGATGAATCAGCTCGATGCCGGAGTTCTTCTCATCGTTGAAGCCCCCGGTGAAAAGGTTGCTGTAGACGAGGACATTGACTCCCGGCCTCTCGTAATACTCCAGGTCATTAAGTTTCAGCGGCTGCTCGCCGGAACTGCAAGCGGCGGCAAGCAGGGCAAGCGCCGGAAGCAAGTATGGAAGATGTCTCATATTATGTAAGAATGTGGTTTGTCGTCTGGACAAATTTATATAGAGTTGCCGCGCGTGTCAATGCCTGCGCGGGGCGCAGGGGGTGATTTGTATCTTGCGGAAGAAAAAATGTAACGTCCGGGAGCGGCCTTCAACTATTTTTAAATTTTTTCGCAAAATCGCTTGTACAATGGGAAACTGTGCTTATATTTGTATCCGGTTTCCGGTCTGCTCCGGAGACGACAGTTAGTTAGTAGTATATATATATTCATGTCAGAGCAGAGAATGACAGCCAGGCACTGGATGGCCCTCATAGGACTCGCCTGTGCCGCTTTTATTTTTAACACCTCTGAATTCGTGCCGATCGGGCTCCTGAGTGACATCGGAGCCGATTTCTCACGCACAGAAGCCGAGACGGGCATGCTGATTTCCGTATATGCCTGGATGGTGATGCTTCTCTCCCTTCCCCTGACCATGCTGTTCTCCAGGATGGAGATGCGCAAGCTCCTGCTGGGCGTGATGGGCTGTTTCACCCTCTTCCAGGGATTGTCCTTCCTGTCTTCGTCGTATTGGATGCTGATGCTTGCCCGCATAGGTGTTGCCGGCACCCATGCCATATTCTGGTCCATCATACCTTCCATCGCGGTGCATACCGTCCCGCCTTCCCGCCGTTCCCTGGCGCTGAGCGTCGTCGTCACCGGCACCTCGATCGCCGTGATCATGGGCATGCCGCTCGGCCGGGCCATCGGCCTGCTGGTGGGATGGAGGATGACGTTCCTGTGCATAGGGATATTCGCCCTGCTCACCCTCATATTCGTGACCGCCACCCTGCCGGCCATCCCCGCCGGGAAAGGTGTCAGCCTGCACGGGCTGCCGGTGATGCTGCGCAAGAAGGTGCTGACAGGGATATATGTGTTCACCTTGCTCTTCGCCACCGGCTACTACACGGCATACAGCTATATCGAGCCGTTCCTCAAGCAGATAGGCGGGATGCAGGACAGCCTGATCACCGGCACGCTGATGGTGTTCGGCGCCGCCGGTCTCGTGAGCAGCGTGGCGTTCTCCAAACTCTACGCCACCCGGCGCTTCAGCTTCGTCACCATGGCGATGTGCGGCCTGACGCTCGCGCTGGTGCTCGTGCGCCCGCTCGCGTTCAGCCATGTCCTGAGCATAGCGCTGTGTGCGGTGTGGGGCATCTCGGTGACGGCCTACAACCTGGCTATGCAGTCTGAGGTGATCTCCGCCGCGTCAGAGGACGAGTCCGCCGTGGCGATGTCCATCTACTCTGGAATCTTCAACCTTGGCATAGGCTGCGGCGCGCTCATCGGAGGCGGCGTGTGCACGCACCTCTCACTCTCATGGGTAGGAGCCGCCGGGGCCGTACTCGCCGGAGCCGGCCTGCTCTACTGGCTGCTCCGCCTGCGTCCGCTGATGGCGGGCAGAGCCTAACGGCTCAGCAGATCATATAAGAAAAGGGAGAACGACAGGACGAGGGCGCAGGCGCTCACGATGTTGCCTATCGTGAAGAGGCGGCTGGCTTTCGTGAATATGTGGTCGTTGATACGCTTCTCGTAAGGTTCAAGGTCCCCCGTGACGGACACGATGTCTCCGCGGAGCAGGGAAACCTGGGAGAGGAGTTCCGTCTTGTCCGGGTTCCGCTTGATGAACTGGTCGAGCTGCGAGACGAGCTCCCTCGTGAAAGAGGTGATCACATAGTGGCGGTTGCTGTCGACGATGGAGCCGATAATCGGCCACCTGCGCTTCCTCGGCTGAGGGATGTCTATCTCCTTGATGAATGTCGGTATGAAGTTGTGCTCGTAATTCGACGGGAAGCGGGCATAGGCCTCGAAACGGACGAGTTTGCAGCTGACTCCCTTGGAACTGGCGAGGAAGTGGATACGGATATATCTGGTTGTCAGATTCTTGCTGAGCCTGAACAGCTGCCAGCCGTTGTAACTGTTGCGGAGAGTGTCATAGATGACTTTCCACCTCACGCCGGACTTCCCGTCCGAGGGCATGCACTCCCCGGAGGCCGCGTCGTATTTGAGTTCCAGGTCCTTGCCGGAATCATCACATATCAGTATTCGGTAATGGCAGGCCTGGGAACATATCTCCGTCTTGCCGTTGCCCCTATTGTCCCAGAGCAGGAAGTGTATGGCCCCGATGGACTTGCGCGCACCGAGGTCGAAAGTGATGCAGTTAGGGGGGCTGACGGCCGAGTACCCGCTGAACTCACTGTATCTCAAGGTCTCCCCCGGCTTCCCTATGCAGGCAGACGGGCAGAAGACATGGTTGCACTTGCCGTATTCCGGGCACAGCGGAGAGCATGCCACACGCATCTTGGTGCTGTCCTTTTCGCCTGCGAGGGCTGAATACTCGCAGGCCGGCTCCAGCACCTTGGCGCCATAGATGAGATTCGCGGTATCCAATTCTGTCTTTTTCATGATGGTCAGGAGAGCAATTTTGGCAGGAGGAAGAAAAGCACCGTGAGGACTATCGATATGATGCCCCAGGTGTTCCCGTTCTTAAGCTTCACGCATACAGGGTCCAGGACTATGCGCCTGGTACCGTCGCTGTTGCGCTCTATGATGGCGAAGTCTTCCGCGATGCTGTCGAGGATGCGGCAGAAATCGGCCGTCTTGAGGTTGACCTTGGAGCCGTGGCCTCCGCCTTCGCGCGAATAGATATTGTCCATCACGATGGGGTTGATCGAGGAGAGCGAGGACTTCGGATAGTCCCCCTGTATGACAGGGCTGATCTTGTTGGCCTCGCAGAGCTGGCGGAACTGGCTCGACAGGTCATAGATTCTCTTGGACACGGGGAAGCCGTCCCCCACCTCCTCGATTATGCTGTTCTTCTTGATTTCCAGCAGCTGCGACAAGCCGCACGGGTCTATGTCATGCTCCTTTATATAGTCCCGCACCTTGGCGAAATCCACATACGACGCCGCTTCCGGGGAATATGCCCTGAGCCTGACTATCTGGAATCCGGAGCTTCCGGAGCTGTTGCGGATGCAGTGTATCCTTATGAATCGGGCGGAAACGCCGTCAAGCTTGAATAGCTGCCAGTTGCGGAAACCGTTGTGTCCGCTGTCATATATCACCTGCCACACTATGCTGTCCTTGTCAGGAGCCTTCTGGCCGGCGTAGTCACCGGCGACAAGGACGCGAAAGTAGAACTTGCGCTCATTCTCCCGCCTGTTGGGATCCACCACCGAATCGAAGAGGAGGAACTGGATCAGGCCGATGTCAAAGTTGCGTTTGAGATCTATCGTCAGATAGGTAGGGCAGTGGACGCCGCAGTATCCCGACTGACCGTCATACCCGTCGAACACGCTCTTCGTGAGTTCTTCGGGGTGGTTGCACTGCTCAAGCACAGGCTTGCCGCAGGCTATGTCCAGCGAATACTCTTCCGGAATCCCGCAGATTTCGGCCAGGTCAAGCTCCTGCGATGAGTTGCTGCGTTTTAGTGTGTTGACTGCCATATAGTTATTGTGAGTCGTTCTCTGGTTCGAGGTGCAGGGATATCTGGGTGGAGTCGCCGAACCGGTCGCGGAGCGCCCGCTCCACCTGCTTGGAGATGCTGTGCGCCTGCTCCAGCGAGATGTCGGAGTGGAGGACAAGATGCCCCTCCAGCACTATGCCGGGGCCCTCCCGCCGCGTCTTGAGTTCATGCAGGTCTACCACGCCGGGCACACCCTTCGCCGTCCGCTCTATCTCATCTTCCATCTCGTCCGGGAGGGACACGTCAAGCAGCTCCTTTATGGCCGGGATGGACATCCTGACTGCCATCACGATGATGAATATGCTGATCACGCAGCCGGCCAGAGGGTCGAGGATGACGAACTTGTCCCCGAGGAGGATCGCTCCGCCGATGCCGAGAAGCGACCCCACGGACGAGAGGGCGTCGGAGCGGTGGTGCCAGGCGTTGGCGACCATCATGGGACTGTCAAGTTTACGCCCCTGCACGGCTGTGTAGCGATAGAGAATCTCTTTGGAGACTATGGACAGCAGGGCAGCCCAGAGCGCTATCATGCCCGGGGCTTCCACACTTTCGCCGCCCAGTATCTTCTTGATGCTGGCTATGCCGGAAGACATCAGGTTCGCCCCGACCACAAGCAGCATCAGACTGATTATCAGAGTGGCGAACGTCTCGAACTTGCCGTGGCCGTAGTCGTGGTTCTTGTCCCGGCCCTTGCCGGAGATGCGGACGAATACCAGCACCACCACATCGCTGAGCAGGTCGGAGAGGGAGTGCACTCCGTCGGCCACCATGGCTGCGGAATGTCCGATGATACCGGCGACGATCTTGAATGCGGTCAGAGCAGCATTCACCACCGATCCCACCAGGGTCACGAAAGTTATCTTGTTTGTCCTGGACATACTTTACAAAAATAGCAAAATCTCAGGATTAACCAATCAGGGGGCGTGAGAGACAGCCCGGGAATCAGGAGCGTGTATCGGTTGACGGGCGGGAGAAGAGCCTGCGAGAGAGCGACTTGCAGAGAAAGACAGGCCTGGAGAAGAAACGCTGCGGGAGCTCCATGGCGAGGATGATGCCGAGGACTATCGCGATGGCGGCCTTGGCGGCCACGAAACCCGTGCCGAGCGAGAGCCGGAACTGGCTGGACAGCAGGTAGTAGGTGAACCAGAACACCCCCGCCCCCGGGACGAGCGGGAAGATGCCGCAGAGCACGAAGACGGTGCCCGGGCACTTGTGCATGACCGCCGCATAGCGCGACAACATGCAGATGACCACAGTCGAGAGGACAATGGCGACCGTCGCCCCGACGGAGCAGAATCTGGTCAGGACCAGGAAAAGCCCCCAGCCGACAGAGCCGATGATGCCGGCGGCCACGTACTCTCTGCGCGGCGCCCCGAAGAGGACGGCGAAAGCCATGGTGCCCACGAACGCCGCGAGCATCTGCCAGAACAGTCCGGCCGTCTGGGCGTTGACGGTCATCCCGTAAAGCTCGATCATCCCGCCGAAGACAGCCCCGTCCAGGAGGAAACTGATACTCACCCCGAGCGCGATGCAGATGAACCCGAGCATCGCATCCGTGAGGCGCGTGAGACCGGCAATGTAGTCGGAGTTGGCAAGGTCACGGACACCGTTGACAAACGGCACCCCGGGAATCAACGGCATTATGGCGCCGATGATGACATTGCTCAGACTCTCACCGAAACCGATCCTGTATGAGACAAGGCACAAAAGCGTAGCCATCAGCGCATTGCAGATGCCGCCGACTATCTTGGAGAGGTAACGGCCGCTGACGGACAGGGAGAACACATAGAGAAGGGCACCCACCACGAATGCCGCGGCACAATCCATGAAACCGCCGCCGAAGACGGCGCAGAAGCCGGCCGCCCCGAACGCGGAGCCGGCAATCAGCTCCCACGCGGACTTCCCTGCCCCGTCGCGGATGGCCTCAAGCCTGGAGCGGGCCTGCGCCAGGGTGTATTTGCCGGCGGCGATGTCATAGCTCAACTTGTTGACCTCTGCCACCTTGGAGAGTTGTATGCCTCGGATGGGTATGAACTCGACATTGGCGTATCTGCCCTTGGAACCGGTGGTGAAAATACCGTTGCTGAGCACGAAAAAATGGCCCGAATCCACCCCGTAGTGGGATGAAATACGCGCCATGGTGTCTTCCACCCGCGAAATCTCGGCGCCGTTCTCCAGGAGAATATGCCCTGCTATCGAAGCGACTTCCAGGACTTCAGCCGTATCGTTCATCTCTTCCATAGCGCAAAAATAGAAACTTTTCCGTTATCCCGTCAACTTCCGCCGAGAAAACATCGGAAGCCCGGGGAAACCGTCCGGGCCGTAGCCACGAGGCCCCGGCCCGGACGGGAATCACTTTGTCACAGAAGCGGTGACGCAAGGCTCATCAGCCAGGACGCTCCGGTCCTGCTGGTATTCCGGATTGTACTTCCCGCGAGGGATGTCCTCGAATATGTAATGATTGGCCATGCGCGCAGCCTCGATATGATCTGTCAGCGCCGTCGATATGGCGGAGGCGGCAAGGTCCACGAGCAGTCCGATGACGGTGTTTGAGTTGCTGCTCACGGAACAGTCCAGAAAGAGGTCGCAGGTGCGGTCGAAGAGCACCTCCCCGGTAATCGCCGAGCGGATGAAATACCTGATCTTCGTAGAGATGCCAAGGCCGCCCTTCTCCCATGAGTCAATCTGGGAGAACACCACGGCATCAGCACCGAAGTACTTCCGGAAAGGCGCGAGCGAGGCGTTCTCGAAGAGCTCGGCATCATAGGCGCTCTCAGCCTTAAGGACATCGAGGGCCAGCAGGGGTGAGATCACATAGTAGCCGGCGTCCGCGAGAGGACGGCTGATCGATGTGTAGAGCAGGTCCTTGGCGTCCACATTGGTGGTATTGTTGATCGGAGGCATCACGAGGAGCACAAGAGGCTTCTCCTCATACATCGCAGGATACAGGCTCTCGCGCGTCCGGGGCACCTGGTTCGAGACGCCGCATGAGACGGACAGCAGGGCAGCCGCCACCATGGCGAGAAGCCGCCCACGCGCCGGAGCGGCAGCAGATTGGCGGACTGATATCATAGTGCGAGGCGTTCAAGGAGCGGCCCCACGAAAGTGGCCGACTCCGGATAATTGACCATCTCCAGACGCAGCATCTCCTCGCCTCGCTCGCGGAACAGGCCGGCATAGTCGGTCAAGTTGCCGAACAGGCGGCGCTGACGGTCGCTGGCATTGTGATAGAAGATGTCAGCCACATCCGGTTGCAGCAGGAGATAGCCGTACTCGGCGCATATCCCCGGAGGCGGCATCTTGCGCGTGCCGTCAGGGCGCGAGACTATCTGCTCATAGACATATATCAGATTGCAGACGCTCTCCGGGGTCCGCTCCTTGTAGTTGCGGTACGCCGCGTTCTCATAGCCCGTGGCGCCGCCCCCTGACGGCCCCCAATAATACAGGGCCGATGTCGTCCCGCAGGACGCGAGTGTCAGGGCTGCGGCCGCAACCGCAAGAATATGTCTCACGGCCGGAAACATTTTCATTTATCCATAATATAATAGTCACCGAGCCTGTCTTCAGCCAGGGGCTCGCCCTCGTATGAGCAGAACGAGATCTCCGTCTCAGGAGTGGCGCCGGTCATGGACACCACGGTCACCTTGCCCACGAGGTCGCCGGGGAGCTCCACATCAACCCCGGTCTGGGGATTCTTCACTACCCTGCCCTTGCGGTACACGCTGAAACTGTCACCCTCGGCGAGTCCCTGGGAAGCCCCGCCGGAGATGATATAGGAACCGTCCTGGACTGCAAGGATATATGACTTCCAAGGCTGGTCCATGCATTCGTAGATGATGTTCTCCACAAGTTGCGAGAGCGCTGCGGAGATGGCCTTGTCGCTCAATGTCGCATCGTATCCGGCCGTGCTGCCAAGGCCCAGGGTGGTGCTGGAAGAGGTCTCGGCGTAGCCTTTGGCCTCATCGGAATAGATTATGAGCCCGGTGGAGGCCTCCACGAGGCGTATGCTCACTCCCGCCTCCACGGTCTGCGTCTTGGTGGATGAGAAAAGCTTCTGCCGTCCCTCATTCTTGCGGCCGTATTCCGTAATGGAGCCGAGGATTATGTAGTCCGCCCCTATCTTGTCCATGTCCTTCCCCGCCTCGGCCAGGAGCACGTCCAGGTCCTCTCTCTCCAGAAGGATGAACTTGCCGCTGGCGGCGAGCTTGGCAGAAAGAATGTCGAGGGCCTGCTTGCGCATAGGATCGTTGTCCTTGTCGTAGAACAGCCCCTTGGCGTACTGGGTCTCATTGGAGAAGCGGCCTATGGCCACCTTGCGCTTGATGGTCTTCTCGACGGGCTGCGAGTAAGAAGGCAGCACCACGAGGAGTGACATCGCCAATGCAAGGAGTTTAGCAAAATTCTTCATAACGGTGTTATTTGTTCCAAATTTAAGAGATAGATGCACAAATTGTCCTCCCCGTAACAATTATTTAATTATATTTGGCCTGCTAACACATTTTTTTGTCCTATATGAAGAGAATCGTTGAATGCGTCCCGAACTTCAGCGAAGGTCGCAACAAAGATGTTATCAACAAGATAGTCGCCGCAATCACCGGCGCTGCATCCCCCGTCACAGGTGAAAAAGTCAAACTTCTCGACGTCGACCCCGGCGAAGCCACCAACCGCACCGTGGTCACGTTCGTAGGAAGCCCTGAAGCAGTGTGCGAAGCCGCCTTCCGCGGCGTGCAGAAAGCCGGAGAACTCATTGACATGACCCGCCACCACGGAGCCCACCCGCGTTCCGGAGCCACCGACGTGCTGCCGCTCATCCCGGTGGCCGGCATCAGCCTCGAAGAATGCGCGGAGCTCGCGCGCGGGCTCTCAAAACGCATCAGTTCAGAGCTCGGAATCCCGTGCTACTGCTATGAAGCCGCGGCATTCAAGCCTGAGCGCAGGAACCTGGCCGTCTGCAGGGCCGGAGAATACGAAGCCCTGCCGGAGAAGATGGCGGACCCGGCACGCAGGCCGGACTTCGGGCCGGAAAGCTTTGACGAGACCGCAGCCAAGTCCGGAGCCAGCAATGTCGGAGCGCGCAACTTCCTGATCGCGGTCAACTTCAACCTCAACCCCACCTCCCCCCGCCGCGCCATGGCAGTGGCCTTCGACGTCAGGGAGAAGGGCCGCAAGGCACGCGAGGGCGGCTCGCTCACCGGCAAGGTGCTCAAGGACGCCGACGGCAAGGACATATGGATACCGGGCACCCTCAAGGGATGCAAGGCGATAGGCTGGTACATAGACGAATACGGCATAGCCCAGGTGTCGATGAACATCACCGACATCGCCTCGACCCCGCTTCACAAGGCGTTCGAAGAAGTCTGCCGCGCCGCCCAGGCACGCGGGCTCAGGGTCACGGGGACCGAAATCGTGGGACTCGTGCCGAAAAGCGCCCTCGTCGATGCGGGCAAATATTTCCTGGAGAAGCAGCAGCGCTCGACTGGCGTCTCCGACGAGGAGATCATGAAGATAGCGGTCAAATCCATGGGTCTGGACGACCTGAAGCCGTTCAACCCCAAGGAAAAGGTCATAGAATACCTGATGCAGGACGAGGCCGAAGAAGCCGCCAGGCAGAGACTTGTACGCATGAGCCTGAAGGGGTTCGCCGATGAGACGGCATCAGAATCCCCCGCCCCGGGAGGCGGTTCCATCTCCGCATACATGGGAGCGCTCGGAGCGGCTCTCGGGACAATGGTAGCCAACCTCTCCGCCCACAAGAGAGGCTGGGACGAGAGGTGGAAGGAGTTCTCCGACTGGGCCGAAAAGGGCCAGGAGGTGATGAAGGAACTCATCGACCTGGTGGACGAGGACACGGCAGCATTCGACAGGATAATGGAGGTGTTCAAGATGCCTAAGGGCAACGACGAGGAGAAGGCCGCCCGCGCGGCCGCGCTCGAAGCCGCCACCCTCTATGCCGCCCAGGTGCCTCTCCGCACGATGAAAGCCGCGCTGAAGGCGCTTCCGATAGCCAGGGAGATGGCCGCGAAGGGCAACCCTGCATCGGCATCCGACGCGGGAGTAGGTGCGCTCGCCGCCACTGCGGCGGTGCGGGGCGCACAACTCAACGTGCGCATCAACTCCGCCGGCCTCCAGGACAAGACCGCAGCGGCGGAGCTCAACGCCGAAGCCGACGCGATCGCGGCGGAGGCTATGGAGCTTCAGGACCAGATACTTGAAATCGTGAACAGCCACATACAATGAACAACCCCGACCATCATCAACTGAGCTGGCAGGAGGAGATCCTCGAAGGCATACCGTCCTACCTGCCTGAAGCCAAGCCATACGACCCAGAGGTCAACCACGCCCCCAGGCGCAAGGACATCCTCAGCCGCAAGGAGAAGGCCCTCGCCCTCAAAAACGCCCTGCGCTACTTCCCGGAAGAGCTCCATCCGGCGCTCGCCACGGAGTTCGCCGCGGAGCTGAGGGACTACGGACGCATCTACATGTACCGCTACCGCCCGTCCAACGAGATTCTCGCCAGGCCGATAGACGAATACCCGGCGAGGTGCCCGCAGGCGGCGGCCATAATGGCGATGATACAGAACAACCTCGACCCGCGCGTGGCGCAGCATCCGCACGAGCTGATAGTCTACGGCGGCAACGGCGCCATCTTCCAGAACTGGGCGCAATACAGGCTCACGATGCAGTACCTCGCGCAGATGACCGACGAGCAGACGCTCTCCATGTACTCGGGCCTGCCGCTCGGGCTCTTCCCGAGCCACCGCGACGCCCCTAGAGTGGTGGTGACCAACGGAATGGTCATCCCGAACTACTCCAGCCGGGACGACTACGAGAGGTTCAACGCGCTCGGCGTCTCCCAGTACGGGCAGATGACCGCCGGCTCCTATATGTATATAGGTCCGCAGGGCATAGTCCACGGCACCACCATCACGGTGATGAACGCCGCCAGGATGCAGCTGCGCAAGCGCGGCCTGGAAGGCACCGCGGAGCAGATGCGGGGGACGCTCTTCGTCACCGCCGGACTCGGCGGGATGTCCGGGGCCCAGCCTAAAGCCGGCAACATCGCCGGAGTGGTGAGCGTCACGGCGGAGATCAACCCGCTCGCGGCGCGCAAGCGCTATGACCAGGGCTGGGTGGACGAGCTCCACGAAGACCTCGACGAACTCATCCCGCGCATACGCAAGGCCGTACAGGACAAGGAGATCGTCTCCATGGCATATATAGGCAATGTAGTCGACCTGTGGGAGAGGCTCGCGGACGAGGACATCAGGGTCGACCTCGGCTCCGACCAGACATCCCTGCACAACCCGTGGGCGGGAGGCTACTACCCGGCGGGCATAGGATTCGAGCAGGCCAAGCAGATGATGGCCGGCGAGCCGGAGAAATTCAAACAGGCCGTCCAGGCCTCGCTCAGACGCCAGGTGGAGGCCATCAACAGGCTCACCGCCAAGGGGATGTATTTCTTCGACTACGGCAACGCCTTCCTGCTGGAGAGCTCCCGTGCGGGAGCGGACATCCTCAAGGAGGACGGGTCTTTCCGCTACCCTTCCTATGTGGAGGACATCATGGGGCCCCTGTACTTCGACTACGGCTTCGGCCCGTTCCGCTGGGTCTGCATGTCCGAGAAGCTGGAAGACCTCGCCAAGAGCGACTCCCTCGCCGTCAGCGTGCTGCGCGAACTTGCGGAGCAGGCCCCGGATGACATACGCCACCAGATGCACGACAACATCCGCTGGATAGAGGAAGCCGGCAGGAACCACCTCGTGGTGGGTTCGCAGGCACGCATCCTCTACGCGGACTGTCTCGGCAGGACACAGATAGCCCTCGCGTTCAACGACGCCATCCGCAGCGGCGAGATCAGCGCCCCGATAGTGCTCGGGCGCGACCACCACGACGTGTCCGGCACGGACTCCCCTTTCAGGGAGACCTCCAACATCTACGACGGTTCGCGATACACGGCTGACATGGCCGTACAGAATGTGATTGGAGACTCCTTCCGCGGCGCCACCTGGGTATCCCTACACAACGGAGGCGGCGTCGGCTGGGGCGAGGTGATCAACGGAGGGTTCGGAATGGTCATCGACGGCTCCGAGGACTCCGCACGCCACATCCGCCAGATGCTCTTCTGGGATGTCAACAACGGCATCGCCAGGCGCAGCTGGGCCCGCAACTCCGGCGCCATGAGCGCAATCCTGAGGCAGATGCAGCGCACTCCGCAGCTCAGGGTCACGATGCCTGTAATGGCAGACGACACACTGATAGACAACGCATTGAACACAGAATTATGACACATCATATCTCATCCGAACATCTCACCCTCGACAAGGTTAAAGAAATAATCGACGGCCACGCCAGGCTCGTCCTGTCTGAAGAATCCATACAGGCCATCGAAAAATGCCGCCGCTACCTGGACACCAAGATGGAAGACATCGGCCGCCCGGTCTACGGCGTGACGACGGGCTTCGGCTCGCTCTGCAACGTCACCATCCCAGCCGACAAGCTCTCCCAGCTCCAGTACAACCTGGTGGTGTCCCACGCCTGCGGCTCGGGAGAGACGGTGCGCCCGGAGATAGTGAGGCTAATGCTCCTGCTCAAGGTGCAGTCGCTCTCTTACGGGCACTCCGGCGCCCAGCTCGCCACAGTGCAGCGGCTCATCGACATGTTCAACAACGACATCCTCCCGGTAGTCTACCAGCACGGCTCGCTCGGCGCCTCAGGTGACCTCGCGCCTCTGGCGCACCTGTCCCTGCCTCTGCTCGGACTCGGCGAAGTCCTCTACAAGGGCAAGGTCCGCCCAAGCGCGGAAGTAGCGGCAGAGTTCGGATGGCAGCCGATCACCCTCCAGTCCAAAGAGGGTCTGGCGCTGCTCAACGGCACGCAGTTCATGGGCGCGCACGCGGTGTGGTGCCTCCTGAAAAGCCGCCGCCTGTCCAAGTGGGCGGACTACATCGGCGCTCTCTCGCTGGACGCCTACGACGGCCGCATCGAGCCGTTCTTGGCACTCACCCACCAGCTCCGCCCGCACAAGGGCCAGATAGAGACCGGGGAGAGATTCCTGCATCTGCTTGAAGGGAGCGAACTTATCAAGAGGGACAAGGTACATGTCCAGGACCCGTACTCCTTCCGCTGCATCCCTCAGGTGCACGGAGCGGTCAAGGACTGCATACGCTATGTCGAGTCGGTGATAGAGACCGAAATCAACAGCACCACAGACAACCCTAACGTCTTCCCGGACGAGGACATGATCATCTCGGCCGGCAACTTCCACGGCGAGCCTGTAGCTCTCCCGATGGACTCCCTGGCCGTGGCGATGTCCGAGCTGGCGAGCATCTCGGAGAGGCGCACATTCCGCCTCATCGCCGGCCAGCGCGGCCTGCCTTCGTTCCTGGTGGCAAAGCCGGGCCTGAACAGCGGCTTCATGATCCCTCAATACACGGCGGCGTCCATCGTCAGCCAGAACAAGGGTCTCTGCTGGCCCGCCTCCTGCGACTCCATCCCGTCTTCCCAGGGGCAGGAGGACCACGTGAGCATGGGTTCCAATGCGGCCACCAAGCTTGTGAGGGTGGTGGACAATGTGGAAGAGGTCCTCGGCATAGAACTGCTCAACGCGGTGCAGGCCCTCGAATTCCGCCGTCCGGCGAAGACCTCCCCGGTGCTGGAAAGCATAGTGAGCGACTACCGCAGGCAGGTGCCGTTCGTGGACAACGACAGCTACCTTCACCCTCTGATCGAAAAGTCCGTACTTTTCCTGGGTAATGAGGAGCATATTCGTCAATATTAAGCAACTCACGGGCATCACCCCTGCGGGCACACTCCGCCTGCAGGGGGATGAGATGTCCCGTTCCGGCAGCATAGAGGACGCCTGGCTCACTGTGGAGGAGGGGCGCATCTCCGGCTTCGGCGAGATGAAGGACCGTCCCGCCGGCGATTTCGACGAGACGGTCGATGCCGAAGGATGCCTGATGATGCCGTCGTTCTGCGACTCCCACAGCCACATCGTGTATGCAGGCACGCGGGAAGAGGAGTTCATAGACAAGATCAACGGCCTGAGTTACGAGGAGATAGCCGCAAGGGGCGGAGGAATCCTCAACTCCGCCGACCTTCTGCACGCCACCAGTGAGGACAGCCTCTACGAGCAGAGCCTTGCAAGGGTGAAGGAGATGATGGCTCACGGAAGCGGCGCCATAGAGATAAAGAGCGGCTACGGGCTGACGGTCGAGGACGAGCTCAAGATGCTCCGCGTCATAAGGCGCATCAAGGAGAGCGTCCCGGCTGTGATACGGGCCACTTTCCTCGGCGCACACGCGGTGGGCAGGGCCTACAGCGGCCGCAAAGACGCCTATGTCTCCCTGATTGTCAATGAGATGATTCCGCGCGTGGCGGAGCAGGGCCTGGCGGACTTCATCGACGTCTTCTGCGACGAGGGCTTCTTCAGCCCGGAAGACATGGACAGGATACTCTCGGAAGGCGGGCGCCACGGCCTGCGCCCTAAGGTGCATGTGGACGAGATAGCCGTCATCGGGGGCATGGAGACGGCGCTCAGGCACGGAGCGCTGTCCGTCGACCATCTGGAAAGGACAGGAGAGGCCGGAATCGGGGCTCTGCGAGGCTCGGACACCATGCCGACCATGCTGCCGGGCTCATCGTTCTTCCTGGGACTCCCCTACGGGCGTGCCCGCGACTTCATCTCAAGCGGCCTCGGGATAGCCCTCGCAAGCGACTTCAACCCGGGCTCTTCTCCGTCAGGGGACATGCGCTTCGTGATGGCCCAGGGCTGCATCAAGATGAAACTCACCCCTATACAGGCCCTCAACGCCTGCACCATCAACGGGGCTTACGCCATGGGAGTAAGCGACATCTGCGGCTCCATAGAGGTGGGCAAACTCGCCAACCTCATACTGACCCGTCCGATACCGTCACTGGGATTCATCCCGTACTGCTACACCACCCCGTTCATCCGCACGCACTACATCAAGGGGCGGCCCTGCACCGCCGGCCATGGCGAGGGCAAGGGATACGCCCCATAAAACTTTACACGGCTACAGCAGGGTGAAACTCAGCGGCTTAAGATCCTTGTCGGCAGAAGACGGGCCGTAGAGAATCTCGTACCTTCCGGGCGAAGGGGCAAGGCCGTCCTCGCCGTCATAGAAGAAGAACGCCTCGTCGTCGAGCACCAGCTTGACTTTGACTGTCTTGCCTGCGGCAATCCTCACTTTCTTGAAGGCTTTAAGGGACTTCAGCGGCGCGTCCGCCCTGTCAAGGCTTCTTACATATACCTGCACGACTTCCTCCCCGTCCACGGCGCCGCTGTTCTTGACAGGCACCGTGAGCGTCAGCTTGCGGCCCGGCTTCGCGGAAGTCGAGGAGAGCTTAGCCTGTCCATATTCAAACGAAGTGTAGCTGAGTCCGAATCCGAACGGATACATCGGCTCCCCGCGGAAATAACGGTAGGTCCTCCCCTCCATGCTGTAATCCTGAAAGTCAGGAAGTTGGGAGGTGGAGGCGTAGAATGTCACCGGCAGTTTGCCGGAAGGGTTGTATCTGCCGGAGATGATTCCCGCAAGGGCGGCTGCTCCGCCCTGACCGCCGTACCAGGCCTGGATGAGGGCATCGTAACTGTCCTCCACGCCCTCGAAGCCCATGGCCGAGCCGGAGCAGTTGACGAAGATGACCGGACGGCCGGTAGCATGCATGGCCCTGAGCAGGCGCCGCTGCACATTAGGAAGTTCTATGTCAGGACGGTCGCCGCCCTCTCCCTCGAACGAGGCCGTTATGCCTCCGACCACTATGATGGCGTCCGCGTCAGCCACGCGTGAGGCAAGAGCCTCGAAATCAGCCATCTCCCTGCGGCAGAACTGCGCGGAGAGCATGGCGAACGGGCCGTCACCGCGCACATATTCCACCTCTATATCGTAGCGTCCGCCTTTCTTGACAGGGACAGACTTGTAGTCCGGCACCGTGTTCCTGAAACCGAAACCGCGGCGGGCCCTGCCACCCTTCTCCACCACGCGGCCATTCACCTTGAGGATGTAGCCGTTGTCGCTGGAGATGTTGTACTGGAGCTGCCCGTCGAACTCGGACCTGAAGGTCCCGCTCAGCCTCACGGCCACATCGGCTGCGTCCACGCCCTCGGCGAAGCCGTAGGCCCCGAAAGTGCTGAAGTTGATCTCTCCGCCACGGTACTCTTCGCGTACAGCCTTGCCGTACAGGCTCCTGCCGGCGTAGAACTGCACCTTGAGCCCTTCCCCGCCGTTGAACTTCGGCAGGAGGTTCTCTGTGTTGTACTCATCCACATAGTCGCAGGCAGGATCGTAGAGGATTTCCGCACCCGGGAAAGCTTCCTTCAGGCCCTGGAGTATGGAGCGGCTGTGCTCTGCGGTCGGCGTGCCGCCGTAGTTGCCGTTGAGCATCTGCACATTGTCGGCGTTGGGACCGAGGACGGCGAGCTTTTTCACCTGCCCGGACAGCGGGAGGACGCCGTCGTTTTTAAGCAGCACCATAGACTCAGCCGCGGCCTGTACGGCCTGGGCGTCGTGTTCCTCGCTGCTGATGACCTCAGGCCCGAGCCCCGCCCACGGGAGCATCTCGGCAGGGTCGAACATGCCGAGTTCAAAGCGGGAGCGCAGGGTCCGGCGCAGATGGGGATCCAGGTCGGACTCCTTGACCATCCCCTGTTTGAGGGCGTCCAGGAGGGAGATGAAACTGATGCCGCACTCGAGGTCGGTGCCGTTGAGCACGGCGTCCACGGAGGCGTGCACGGCGTCCGGATGGGTCTCGTGCTGCCCCGGGGTGTAGAAGTTGTTGACCGCGTCGCAGTCGGTGAGCACTATGGCCTTGTATCCCCATTTGTCGCGGAGTATGTCTTCGAGCAGGCGGCTGTTTGCGCAGCAAGGCACACCTTCATATCGATGATAGGCGCACATGACCTCCTGCACGTTGGCCTCCGTCACAAGAGCCTTGAAGGCAGGCAGATAGGTCTCCCAGAGGTCGCGCCCGGACACGCTCACGTCAAACCTGTGCCGGAGAGGCTCCGGACCGCTGTGCACCCCGAAGTGCTTGGCGCAGGCGTGCGTCTTGAAATACCGCCCGTCGTCGCCCTGCATCCCCTTGACCGTCTGCACCCCGATGACTTCCGTCAGGTACGGGTCCTCGCCGGGGGTCTCCTGCCCACGTCCCCAACGGGGATCACGGAAGATGTTGATGTTGGGGCACCAGAAACTCAATTCAGGGTTGCCCGGATAGTAGCGGGCCCCCATCCCCACATTGAATTCCGGAGCGGAGCGGTTCCAGTTGGCGCGGGCCTCGTCGGAGACGCTGCTGAACACTTCATATACAAGGTCAGGGTTGAAAGTCGCCGCAAGTCCTATATACTGCGGATAGACGGTGTAGCCGTCCGCGCAGATTCCGTGGCAAGCCTCGCTCCACCAGTTGTAGGCCGGGATGCCGAGCCTGTCCACAGACACGGACTTGTTCATCATCAGCCCGACTTTCTCCTCCGGAGTGAGGAGGGAAAGCAGGTTCTCCACCCTCTCCTCCACAGGGAGCGAGGGGTTCCTGAAGGGATAATCATACTCTGCTCCGCCCCCGCACGCAGCGGCGGCCAGAAGCGCGGCGTAAAGAGCCGCCAGCATCTTGATCTTCATACGTTTCAGTGTTTGTATATCAATTCTTTATATGGTCTTATCGGGTCATTGGTGAATATCTCAAGTTTCCCTGTCCCGGCTTTTGTACGCAGCTCGACCATCACCGCGGCGCCCGGCGCGACAGTAGTCCCGCTTCTGAGATTGGTCCACGCATCGCCGCAGACCTCATATATGACAAGTGGCGCGGCACCGTCGTTGTGCAACTCCACCGTCCCGCTATACTGCGATGACAGGAGACGGCGGCGCAGCCTTGCCTCCGAAGGATATGTCCGGAGCGCCGGATGCTCCTGCGATGTCCCCGCCTCCGCACATAGCCTTATGCAGGACGCTGTCAGGAAAGAGCGCTCCCCTCCGGCATCTACGGCCACGGTGTCGCGGCAGGCGCCCCGCTTCTCCACGGAGAATGAATATTCCAGGCTGACGGTCGCCGTCTCCCCCGGGACAAGCAGCCCCGGTGCCGAGACTCTCAGAGCCGGATTATCGCAGCTGACCGCGAGCGGCAACGGACGCCCGGAGACATTCGCTACCCTTATCTCCTTCACCGCTGCCTCGCGCGGATACACATATCCGAAAGGGATGTCCTTCCTTGACGCGCGGAGCGAGGGACTGAGGGCTACAGGGCAGAGAGCGTCAATCTCATCGTATGCCCCGCGGACCAGGGCAGAGAGCGACAGCGTGGCCAGTTCTTCTCCGCCGGAGCTGAACACTCCGACAGTCCGTACGGCATAACCTGACATGCCCGTAAGGTCCAGGGTCACGTCGACGGAGCCGGTCTGTCCGGGAAGGACCTCCCGCGCGCTCAGGGACGCGCTTATGCAGCTGCACCCCGGCACCGGGGCGGAGAGGGTGACGGGCGTGGCGCCGCTGTTGAGGAAACGGAAAGAATGGTGGAGCCGCCCCGCGGAGGATTCTACCGTCCCGAAATCAAACTCCGTCGAGTCGAAGACAATAGTAATCTCGCCTCCCTGGACATTGAAGTGCAAGAAGGCGAGAGCAACAAATAATTTAACCAATTTTACCATCCGGGGGCAAAGTTAGGTTTCTTCAGCAAAGAAGCAACACCTTGACGATACATTAAGTTTTTGGACTGTTACTTCTTGAATTTACACTTGTTATGTAGCAAAACCGAAAGTAAATGCAACAATATCTGAAGTCCTTTCGGGGCGAGTGAACTATCTTTGCATCAAAATAACATAGAAGCGATGAGAAAAGCCCTGATTATGCTGCCTCTTGCCATAATGGCGACGGCGTGTACAAGCAAACCACAGACACTGAAAGACGCCCTTGAGGGCAAATTCCTGATCGGCACGGCGGTCAACGAAAGCCAGATCCGCGGTATCGACACCAAGTCGGACTCGATAATACTCAGGCATTTCAATGCCATCGAGCCTGAGAACTGCCTCAAAAGCGCGGAACTCCAGCCGGAGAAGGGTGTGTTCCAATGGGAACTGGCCGACAAATACGTGGAGTTCGGAGAGAAGCACGACCTCGCCGTATACGGCCACTGCCTCGTATGGCATTCCCAGCTCCCGGCATGGTTCTGCAAGAACGAAGACGGGACGGATGTCAGCCCCGACGAGCTGAAAGCCAGGATGAAAGACCACATCTACACTGTCGTCGGCCGATACAAGGGCCGCATCAAGGGATGGGATGTGGTCAACGAGGCGATCAACGACGACGGCAGCTGGAGACAGAGCGCGTTCTACCGGATCCTCGGCGAGGAGTTCATTCCGCTCGCCTTCCAATACGCCCACGAGGCCGACCCGGACTGCGAACTCTACTACAACGACTACAACATGCACTGCGAGGGCAAGATATCCACCGTCATCAAGATGGTCAAGGAGCTGCACAGACGCGGGATCAGAATCGACGCCGTGGGCTTCCAGGGCCATTTCGGGATGGATTACCCGGACGTGAAGCAGCTGGAGAAGAACATCGAAGATGTCTACGCCTGCGGTGTGGGGGTGATGTTCACCGAACTTGACATGTCCATCCTCCCGACCATCACGATGACCGCAGACCTGGCCGGAGTGCCGTTCTCCGAGATACGCAAGGACCCGGAGCTCTCCAGGAAGCTGGACGCCATCATGGTGCCGTATCCGGACGGAATCCCGCAGGAGGCCTACGACAAGTGGAATGAGAGGGCGGAGATGTTCTGGGACATGTTCCTCAGGCAGCACGACAAGATCCGCCGCATCAATGTTTGGGGCGTCCAGGACGGAGACAGCTGGAAGAACGGGTTCCCGGTGAGAAGAGAGGGCCGCATAGACGCGCCGCTGCTCTTCGACCGCAGCTACAGGCAGAAGCCTGTCGTCGACTGGATCATAGCAAATGCTGACAAATATTGATTTTTATCAACAATATCATCGGGGCGATGCTGCGGCATCGCCTTTTTTTTGTAAATTGAGCGGATAAACAGATTAACTGACATGTCATCAAAAACAATCCTCCTTTCTGCTGCCGCTCTGCTTGTCACCTGCGCCGCAGCCGCCATGACCCCGTCCTGGATAAGGCACAACAGCATCTCCCCTGACGGCAAGACATTGGCATTCAGCTACAAGGGCGACATCTGGACAGTGCCGTCCACAGGCGGCGAGGCTACACAGATCACATCCAATCAAGCCTACGACTCAGAGCCCCTGTGGACCAGGGACTCTCAGAACATCATCTTCACCTCACACCGCGAAGGCAGCAAGGACATCTACTTGACCTCCATATCAGGAGGCGTCCCGAAACGGCTGACCGCCCTTCCGGGCAACGAGACCCCGCTCGCCGTGCTTGAAGACGGCAGCATCCTCTTCAGCTGGTACAACGGCTCCGTGGAAAGCGAGAGCTACGGGGACTTCCCGGGCACGGCCCAGCTCTACCGCACCGACATCAGCGGCAGCGCCCCCTCACTGGTCACCTCCCTGCCGATAATGGCGATGAGCGTCAACTCTGACGGCTCGGTCATCTACGAAGACTACAAGGGCTACGAAGACCCTCTGCGCAAGCACCACACCTCGTCAGTCACCCGCGACATCTGGAGTTACACCCCGGCCGCAGGCGAGAAGGGCATCAGTTCGCAAGGCATCTTCACAAAGCTCAGCGACTACCGCGGCGAGGACCGCAACCCCGTGTTCGCAGCCGACGGAGACAGGTTCTACTACCTGAGCGAGCGCGACGGCAAATGCTCCAACATCTACCGGAGCAGCCTCTCCGACCCAAAGGAGGCTGTCCGCCTGACATCCGAGACCCGCAACCCGGTCCGTTTCCTGTCCATATCGGATGACGGCACGCTCGCCTACTCCTGCAACGGAGACCTTTTCACCATGCGCGAAGGCGGCACTCCGGCCAAAGTGAACATCAGCCTCACACGTGATGAGAGCGAGCGCGAACTGCAGAAATTCAGCTACTCCTCCGGAGCAAGCTCGATGGCCGTATCCCCTGACGGAAAAGAAGTGGCCATGGTCATCAGGGGCGACGTCTTCGTGACCTCGACCGACTACCGCACCACCCGGCGCATCACCAACACCCCGGAGCAGGAGCGCAATGTGGACTTCTCCGCCGACGGCAGGGAACTTTACTACTCCTCCGAGCGCAACGGCCACTGGGGCATCTACAAGACATCCCTCGTGCGCAAGGAAGACAAGCTCTTCACCTACGCCGTGCAGACCCGCGAGGAACTCGTGTCCACCCCGGGGGAGACCTGCTTCCAGCCGGACGTGTCCCCGGACGGCAAGTGGGTGGCCTACTACCGCAACCGTACCGAACTGGTAGTCAAAAACATAAAGAGCGGCAAAGAGAAATCCCTCTTCAAGGATATCAACTACTCCTACAGTGACGGGGACCAGGGTTTCGAGTGGAGTCCGGACAGCCACTACATCCTCTGCAACTGGCAGGCGGACGGAGGCTGGAACAACTCAGACGTGGCCCTGATCGACATCGAGACCGGAGAGATCACGGACCTCACCCGCAGCGGATACTCCGACAGCAATTTCAAGTGGGCCCTCGGCGGCAAGGCGATGACCTGGGAGTCGGACAAGAACGGCTACCGCAGCCATGGCAGCTGGGGTGCCGAGAGCGACATCTACATCATGTTCTTCGACGGCAAGGCGATGACCGGATTCGGCCGCAGCAAGGAGCAGATTGAGATAGACAACATGCTCAAGTCCGAAAAGGAAGTGAAAGCCGAGAAGAAGGAGGAGAAAAAGGACTCCCTCGACAAGGCGAAAAACAAAATGGAGAAGCTCAAACTCGACCTGGCCTCCAGAGACGACCGCATCAAGAGGCTCACCCCGAGCTCCAACATGATGGGAGACCACTTCCTGAGCCCCGACGGTAACAACCTGTACTTCACCCAGCGGCTCGAAAAAGGATACGACCTGTGCGTGCGCGACCTCCAGGAAGGCAGCATCAAAGTCCTCGCCAAGGGAGTATCCGGCACCTTCTACCCTTCCTCCGACGGCAAGAACCTGTATGTCTTCTCCGGCAAAGGCATCTCCAGGCTCTCGCTGCCTTCAGGCAAGAGCGAGGCGATCACATTCTCCGGAGAATACGAATACAAGCCGGCCCTGGAAAGGGAATATATGTTCGAGCATGTATGGAAGCAGGTTCAGGAGAAATTCTACTTAGAAGACCTGCACGGCACCGACTGGCAATACTGCCACGACAACTACAAGGCCTTCCTCCCGCATATCAACAACAACTTCGACTTCCAGGATCTACTCTCCGAGATGCTCGGGGAACTCAACGGCTCACACACCGGAGCCCGCTACAGGGTATCGAGCACAAGAACCATGGGCTGTCTTGGCGTGCTCTACGACACGGACTGGAAAGGCAATGGACTGAAGATCAAAGAAGTGCTCCCGGGAGGCGTGCTCTCCCTGGCGGATTCGGAGATAAAGCCTGGAGACATCATTGAGACCATCGAGGGCCGCAAGCTCGAAAGCCCGGCAGATGTGCTTTCCGCCCTTGAGGACAAGGCCGGAAAGAGAATCTGCATCACAGTGAAAAAGGGCTCCGGCAAGCCGGAAGAGATGTTCGTGACGGCGGCACACTCCGACAGCACACCGCTCTACCGCAGGTGGGTCCGCCAGAGGGAAGAGATGGTGGAAAGGCTCTCAGGCGGACGCGTGGGATATGTGCACATCAAGGGCATGGATTCCGAAAGCTTCCGCGAGATGTTCTCCAAAGCTCTCGGCAAATACCGCAGCTGCGATGCCCTGATCGTGGACACCAGACACAACGGCGGCGGGTGGCTCCATGACGATGTGGTCACATTCCTCGGCGGCAAGCTCTACACCAAATACATCCCGCGCGGCCAGTTCATCGGCAATGAGCCGTTCACCAAATGGACCAAGCCGTCCTGCATGCTCATCGGTGAGGACAACTACTCCGACGCCTCAGGCACCCCTCTAGCCTACCGCCAGCTCGGCATAGGTAAACTCATCGGAGCCCCTGTACCGGGCACCATGACAGCCGTATGGTGGGAGACTCTGATTGACAGTTCGCTCGTATTCGGCATTCCTCAGGTCGGCTCATGGTCAGTCGCCGACGGACGCTTCGTGGAGAACTACCAGATCGAGCCGGACATAGAAGTGTACAACGACCCGGCATCGGTCCTCCGCGGCGAAGACAAGCAGCTGGAAGCCGCCGTGACGGAAATGCTCAAGGAAATCAGCAAGTAATTCTGTAGAAGACAGCACCCCGCGGGCGATGCCGCCGCGGAGCGAATAGCCTCGAGGACAACAAGTATTCCGGTCGGAGATCACAAGGTCTCCGGTCGGATTTTTCTTGTAAAGACCCGAGAATTGCCTGGAAACATTTTTGTTAATACTTAAAACATTTTTATTCTATATACTATAAATAAACATCTTAACCGCCAAACGCCTCATAGCTCTTTGTTTCCGACATGAATCTTGCTAATTTTGTCCGGATGAAGTTCAAAAGGGTCATATTCCATATCGATGCCAACTCGGCCTTCCTCAGTTGGGCGGCCGTGAAGCTGATCGCCGAAGGACAACCGGACATCAGGCTCGTGCCGTCCGTGGTGTCGGGAGACCCGTCGGACAGGCGCAGCATAGTGACCGCGGCCTCCATGCCCGCCAAAAGGCTCGGCGTCAGGACGGCCGAACCCATAGGAATGGCCCTGCGCATCTGCCCGGACCTGGTGATCGTGCATTCCGACTGGGCGTGGTACAAGCAGTGCTCCGACGCGTTCATGGAGATATGCCGCAGCTACTCCCCTGTCCTCCAGAAGTTTTCCGTAGACGAATGCTTCATCGACATGACGTTCCGCCTCTACCGCAAGGACCCGGTCGAAGTGGCCACCGCCCTCAAGGACGAGATACGCTCGCGCCTGGGCTTCACCGTCAATGTCGGCATCGGCCCCAACAAGCTCCTCGCCAAGATGGCCTCGGATTTCGAGAAGCCGGACAAGGTCCACACCCTCTGGAAGGAGGAAATCCCCGAGAAGATGTGGCCTCTCGGAGTCGGAGACCTTCTCTGGGTCGGCAGGAAGACAAGGACGCGTCTTGAGGCATACGGAATCCGCACCATAGGTGACCTGGCCCGGACCGGGCAGGGGGCGCTGACAAAGCTGGTCGGCAAGAAATTCGCCGCCCAACTGCACGAAAGCGCCAACGGCATCGACGACTCACCCGTGGAGACCGAGACCCAGGACGCCAAGAGCCTCAGCGCCGAAAGGACTTTCGCCAAAGACATCATCGACCCCGCGGAACTTGACCGGGCCCTGTTCAACGTGGCCTGCATCGTCGCGCACAGGCTCCGGCAGGCCGGGTTCTGCGCATCCTGCGTGTCGATGTTCATAAAGCACAATGATTTCTCCGTCCGCCAGAAGCAGTGCAGCATATCACAGCCCACGGATGTCACGGCCATCATACTCAACGAGGCGAGGCGCATGCTCACGGAGATATGGGACGGGCGTACCCCGCTCCGGCAGGTCGGGCTCGGCGTGTCGAGGCTGAGCCGGGAAAGCGCCGTGCAGATGAGCCTTTTCGAAGACAGCAGGCTCCAGTACTACCGGGACTGGGACAGGCAGTACGACGAGAAGATGTCCGTCAAATAGCGCCGCGACACATCATTTGCAGCCGGTGCCGCAGCTCTGCTTTCCCGACTCGGCAGCGTTTACACCTGCCCTGACATGAGTCTATGGGGCAAAACTCGAAATTTTTTCCTAACTTGTAGGCTTGTAAGCGGCAAAGGATGATTTGCCGCATATTCGTCAAAGATTTTTTTCAGAATATGAGACACAGATTATTGCTCATGGGCCTGATCGCCCTGCCGCTGGCGGCGCAGGAACCCGACCCGCTCACTGTCAAGGACAGTACCATCACCATAGTCCCCTATGCCAACGGGGACCGCATCCCGGACTATTCCTTCTGCGGATATAAAGCCGGGGACGCAGCTCTGCCCGACCTTCTCGCAGGCCCTTCCGTCCCGGTCATCAGGCTGACCGCTCCGTCCGGAGACGCCACCACGGTGCTCCAGCGGGCGCTTGACTTCGCCGCCACCCTCCCCGCCGGACCGGACGGCTTCAAGGCCGTAGTCCTGCTCGCGGACGGCACCTACAATGTCGAAGGCAGCCTCAACATGTCCGGAAGCGGAGTGGTGCTCCGAGGACAGGGGCCTCAAACCGTCATCAGGGGCTGCGGCATCAGCCGCGACGCGCTCATCAAGATAGGAGGCAAGGGCACGGAATATCTCGGGGAGGCGCGCCAGATCGCCTGTGACTACCTTCCTGTAGGCTCGGTCCGCATTCCCCTCGGGGAAGGGCACGGTCTGCAGGCCGGACAGACAGTCCTCATCACGCGCCCGTCGACAGAAGAATGGATCAAGTCCATCGGAGCGGACAAGATAGGCCTCCATGCCGACTACAATGTCCCGGCATGGAAAGCCGGCGACTTCGACCTCCGCTTCCACAGGACCGTGGTCAGCGCCGACGAGGACGGCATTACGGTCGACGTGCCTCTCCCGCAGTCATTTGACGGGCAGTGGGGAGGAGGCTATGTGCAGAACTGCATACGGCCGGACCTCATCAGGGACTTCGCGGTTGAGAACCTCAGCCTGGAATCCGAATTCGAGCAGGGCCGTCCCAAAGACGAAGACCACCGGTGGATAGCCATATCCATAGACAACGCATGTGACGGCTGGGTGCGCCGCGTAGATGCCAGACATTTCGTAAGTTCTGCAGTGTCAGTACTTGCAGGAGCATCACGGATCACCGTGGAGGAATGCAAATCACTTGAGCCGACAGGAGAGATCGGAGGCTACCGACGCCTCGCGTTCACGACATCCGGAGAGCAGACCCTATTCAACCGCTGCTACAGTGAGCAGGGATACCACGACTTCTGCGTCGGGCCGACCACAGCCGGCCCCAACGCGTTCGTCCAGTGCTATGCCGCTGATTCCCACGGCTTCAGCGGAGCTCTAGGAGGATGGTCCTGCGGCACCCTTTTCGACAGGGTGACGGTAGAGAACGCCCCGATCAAGTTCTCCAATCTCGAACTCGACCTGCAGGGCGGCGGCTGGAGCAGCGCCAACTCGCTCTGCTGGATGTGCCGCGCTCCGCAGATCCACGTCAGCAATCCGCCGCAGACCCGCAACTGGGCATACGGCTCACGCGGCCAGGCCTACGGCAACGGTTCGCACGCGCAGCACAAGCTCACCGGCCCAGGCCATTTCTACCTCAGCCAGATGGCCATGCGCAAGGGAGCCGCCCCATCGGACGAACTCGCCAGAATCATATACTTCAACCCTGATTTCTCCAAGACCGACGCCGCATTCGCCGCACGCGAGAGCCGGCGCGCCCTGGAGCCGGCCTGGACCACCGGACGATGGATAGACACTCTCCGCGTCCGCTATCCGCTCATCTCCGATGCGGAGGGCACGGTCAGCGTCCCTGCCGCCAAACCGTCCAAGGCACAGAAGCCCGAGTCCCGCCGGCTCACAATAGAAGACGGACGGATTCTCTCCGACGGGCACTATCTCGCCGGACTCAGCACACGCACCGCACTGTGGCGCGGCACACCGCGTCCATCCGATGTCAAGTCAGCCGGGATGCACCTCTCGCGCTTCGTGCCCGGCCGCGAAGGGCGCGGCCTTACAGACAACCTCGACACCCTCAAGGCAAGCCTGCGGGGATACGGCTCGTTCTGGCATTTCCCCGCCCTTTGGTATGAGCGCCGGCGTGACGACCACGGGCGCATGATGCGCGCCGACGCCGATGTCTGGGCCCCGTTCTACGAGCAGCCGTTCGCCAGGAGCGGCGAGGGAGAGGCCAACGACCGCCTGAGCCGCTACGATCTGGACAGGTGGAACAAATGGTACTGGAGCCGGCTGAGCGCGTTCTCCGGAATCGCCGAGCAGACCGGCATCGCCTTCGTCCACGAGCACTACCTCCAGCACAATATCATAGAGGAGGGCGCCCACTGGATTGACTATCCTTGGAGGGATGCCAACAACATCAACAATCTCGGTTTCAGCGAACCGACCTACATGCAGGGCGACAAGCGCGTGTTCATGGCGACCCAATTCTATGACCTCGGCAACGAGAGGCTGGTCAGCTATCACAGGAAATACATACGCAAGAGCCTCGAAGCGGTCGAGAACGGCACCAATGTGCTTCACCACATCGGCCTCGAGTACACCGGGCCGGCGGATTTCATGAAGTTCTGGCTCCAGACCATAATGGACTGGGAGGCCGAGACCGGACATGATGTCAAGATCGCCCTCAACGCCACGAAGGATGTGACGGACGAGGTTCTCGCCGACCCTCATTATCGTGACGCGGTGGACGTGATCGACATCCGCCAGTGGCACCACCGGACCGACGGGGACATCTATGCGCCTCCGGGAGGAGTCAGCCTCGCTCCGCGCCAGTATCTGCGCGTGATGGACGGGGGCAGCACCGACGGGGACTGCGTGTGGAAGGCCGTGAGGGAATACAAGGAGAAATATCCTGACAAGGCCGTGCTCTACAACGCCAGCCGCGACAAGGGGGCCGCGTGGATAGCCTTCCTCGCAGGGGCTTCCCTCTGCCAGATTCCGCAGGACATCCAGGCTCCGGGCTTCTTCGACAAGGCGATGCAGATGTCTCCGGTCTCATCCTCAGCGGACTGCTGGGTCGCCGGAAAGGCCGGCACAGGCTATGTGGCCTATACCCTCGACGGCAGCATCTCGATTGACCTCAGCGGCGACGGGCGGAGCTACAGGCTCGTCTTCATCGACCCTTCAAGCGGCCGCTCCCTCGGGAAGGCCGTCCGCATCAGGGGCGGCAGGCCGCTCACCCTGAAAGCCCCGTCCGAAGAGGCAGTGGCGTATATCTACTGAAAACAGGCCCCGGGCCTTACCCCGTAGAACCAAAGAAAGGAGAGACTATCGGTCTTGCGACTTATTGGTCTCTCCTTATATATTTATTACAACTTTCTCTCTCCGTTGTGACTTTAATCAACGGTTCGCCGAGGACAGCGGAAATTTCAGCTATCGACCTTAGGGTAAGATTGGGAAAACCGTTGGTCCAACGGGAAATAACAGCCTCTGACCTCCCCATCTCACGGGCAAGATCACGCTGAGTCATTTTCTTACGTTTCAGAATTTCATCAATACGGGCAATGATATCTGCCGACAACTGTACCTCCGACATTATCGCCGGAGTCACTGCCGCCACCTTTTCATTAAACCATTCCTGCTTACTTTTCATTATATCGCTATATGTCGAATGTCATGTCCTCCACTCCTGACAGTTCCCTCTCCTCAATGCTTACAAGTCCTTTCGCAATACTCTCATTCAGAATCCTCTCAAACTTTTGCAAGTCCAAAACATGACATTCTCCTCTTCATAATATTGCAAATATAAAGAAAAGAAACTTAACATGCAAGCTAATTTTCTCCTGGCCGGTTCCAGGCGGTATCACTATCTGCCGCCGAAGCGCCAGCCGAGTCCGAGCATGAGGTTGGAGGGATCGTGGAAACTGTCGAGACGATAGCCGACCTGCAGGAAGGCATGCCTGCCCACATCCGTCTTCAGCGTCGCCATCTGGTAGAAAACTCCGAGTTCCCCCTTATATAATATATTGCGTCCCAAACCTATACCCACGGTGAATATCGGCATCACCAACTCAGCCCGCAGCGAGAGCCCGGCTGCGACCTGCTCGCTGAGCGGCGGGCGGAAGAACCTCAGGTGCGTCCCGTCCCCGCCAGGCACGGTACCGGCGATATGTCCCGACAGATTCGAACTCTCATCGTACTGCACATCGAGAGAAACCCCGGCCTGGAAGCAGTCGGAAAAACGATAGAACGGGGCGATGTTGAATCCGGCCACGCCGAACTTGCCGTCGAGAAGGTAGCCGTTGCCGTCATGCTCGAGCCCCTTCGCCCGGAGGGCCCCATAGACTATCGCCTCCACGGTGATTCTCCGCCGGCGGATGTCCTCCACGGGCCGCCGCGCGCTACCTGCACCCTTGACCGGCGTCTGCGCGACCGCATAGACCGCCCCTATCCTCGCCCCGAGAGTATTGACCCCGGAATTCGGGAGAGTCGTATTGCCGTTGGAGAAATGTGTCAGATCCACGCCACCGCTGAGGACAAGTCCTGGAAGCGGCCTCCATGAAAGCAACAGGGATGCGTCTATGCAGGCATTGGCTTTAGAACCTACCACCCGGTTGTACGGGTTCAGCTTCTCGTCATAAGGATGCCAGCCGAACGACGCCCCGAAATTCCACTCGTAGTCCAGCGAAAGTTTCTCCCCCAGAGAGGCGATCCTCGCCCCCTGGAACAGATATAATGCCGCCGGATTCCCGATCTCGCTCTTATCGAAAAAAGTATTCCACGCCACGCCTACCCCTTGATAAGCAGTGGGATACATGTTTCCATACCGGCTGGCGGAGGGGAAGCGGAACGAATACTTCAAGTGCACCGAGGCGCTCTTGTCAAGCCTCTCCCCCATAGCGTTCTCGCCACGGAAAAAGCCCTTGGTGGGCATCAGCCACGCTCCGCGCATATCCACTCCGACCTGGTGCGTCACCTTGTCCCCACCATCTTCCCTGGCGGACAGCGGCAGCAGGCCCAAGGCCAGAGCCAGGACGGACAGCAGAAATTTCTTATTCACTCCAGACTCCATACCACCACCCTGTCGGCGACTTCCTCGCGAATGTACCCTTCCTCTCGGCCCTGTACTTGCCGCTGCCTGTCTTGTAGACGGCTGTATAATTGACTGTCAGCTGCTTGTACTCAATCAGCAGCTCATAAGTATGCCGGCCAGGCTTGAATACCACACTCTTCTCGACTTGCGGCAAGCCGTCCCTGAATTTCTGCAAGGTCCCGCCATAGCTCACTTCCCGGCCCGCGAACACAAGTTTCCCGTCCGTGTCCACATCTTCCGGCACAATCACACTGGCATCTGGATCCGGGAAATCAGGGGCCATGCTCCCGGTCCCTGGCAACTCGCTGAACTGGACGCTGTTGAAGCACCTCTCAAACACATTCACCCTCAAGGTTACATCTTCATTTCCCTTATTGTCCACGGTCAGAGGATAAGCCTCAAGTGCAGTCAAAACCTCGCTGACCGCGGAAGCCTCATCCCAGCGAACGGACTCAAGAGTCCACTTGCAGTCCGCCTGAGAAACCGTTATAGTCTTACTGAAAAGGTCATCGGACACCGATATCTCAAGAGTCCGCCGCGCCGAGGAGAAGTTCTCCCCCATGGTCACGTCCAGACTTCTCGGGCCGCTGCGCGACAGCTTGGCGACAATCCGCGCCCCGTCTTTTATGACCAGCGTCCCTTCACCCTCAAGAGACGGAGGCCAGATACTATGCTCGACGCCATCGACAAGCAGGAAGTAACTGGAAGAGCCCGTGCCGTCCATATACAGGGCCGGGATGCTCCAGTCGCCGGTATTGAAGCTTATATGAGCGGTGCCGCCTTCCTCGCTGAAATCCAGAACCGATTGGGACGGTGCGAGTTCCACCACGAAAACCTCATCGTTGCAGGCGACGAGCAGTGGCAGGGCGACAAGGCATCGCATCATGTAGGAAAAAAGCCGCATAAAAAACGGGCGTAAAGATACATACCCGGTGCCATATTTCAAAATTTGCCATTCCGATGAAATATTGAGATATTTGTTGCTGATAAAGGTGAATATGAACAAGATCAACATGCTGCTCGGCGCGGCCACCGTGCTTGCGCTCGCCACCGGCTGCGGCTGGAGCGGCGAAGAGAAGGCCGCCATCCTCGGACAAGACGGCACTATGCGCGTCCTCACGATAGAGGACAGGCAGGACTCGCTGAAACTCAGGGAGAAGAGCCGCCCGCTGAGCCGGCAGGAGCTCAAGGGACCCGTATGGGATGAACTCGCTCGCAAGATGATATCCACCGTCACCTCACCCGAGCAGGACGGTGTCGGGATAGCCGGGCCGCAAGTTGGAATCTCGCGCCGCGTAGTGGCGGTGCAGCGCTTCGACAAGAGCGGGGAACCGTTTGAAGTCTATCCCAACATCCGCATCACCGGGACAGCCGGGGACAAGGTCGACGGAGAAGAGGGCTGCCTCAGCATACCGGGCATGACTGGCAGGGTGGCGCGGTTCCGCGACATCACCATAGAATACACCTCCACCAAGACTCTCCGCGACACTGCCGAGCACATACTCGGCTTCACGGCTGTGATTTTCCAGCACGAATGCGACCACCTCGACGGAGTCCTGTACATAGATCGCCTCGCGGAGCGGCATTAATACAGGCAGCTGCCGCCGGCCCCGGCACAAAGTCCGTCACGGACACTTGCTTTTCTCTGCAGAAAATCATATCTTTGTCGGATTCGATATGAAAGCAGTGTATTCCATACCGCTCACCCAGCGAAGGGATGTCCGACTATAGGAGGCGTAGAAACCTCCCACACCTCGGAAAATTCATTGCATTTACCTACCAAACAGACAGAATTTTCGCTCTCAGCAATTGCAATTGACAATCTCGGTTTGTCTTGCCGTTAGGGGGCCTGTTATATGAATATGGACATAAAAGTGACCGTGGCCGACGAAAGCCACATTAAATACGCAGAGGACATCTGCAAAGAAATCTACATCTCATCGCTCGAACGCAAAACCGGCATCGCCAACCGTACTCCTGAGTACATCTGCGAGAAGATACGTGCAGGCAAGGCCGTGATAGCCCTGGCGACAACGGACGGCGCCGACAACAAGGCAACGGCAAGCGGGGAACAAACAGGAAGCGGCAGCCAGACGGCAGAGGACAAGGCATCCGGCGGCGGCACGGAGAAATTCGCCGGCTTCTCCTACATCGAATCCTGGGGCGGCAAGAGTTTCGTCGCCAATTCCGGCCTCATCGTGGCCCACGAGTTCAGGGGGATGGGCATAGCCAAGAAGATAAAGGAACAGACCTTCATCCTCTCCCGCCACCTCTTCCCTGACGCCAAGATATTCTCCATCACCACCGGAGCCGCCGTGATGAAGATGAACTACGAATTCGGATTCCGCCCGGTACCCTACACGGAGCTCACCGACGACCCGGAATTCTGGAAAGGCTGCGAAGGATGCCGCCATTTCGACATCCTCAAGAGCCACGACTACAAGATGTGCATCTGCACCGGGCTGCTCTACGACCCAGAGGAGCACCTCGAAATCCACCACCCGGACGAGTAAGACGCCCGCAAAAACATGTCAAACAGATTCCAAAAAACACAATGATATGAGCAAGAAGAAAGTTGTCGTCGCGTTCAGCGGCGGGCTGGACACCTCCTACACGGTGATGTACCTGGCCAAAGAAAAAGGTTACGAAGTCCACGCGGCCTGCGCCAACACGGGCGGATTCAGCCAGGAGCAGCTCCGCACCAACGAAGAGAACGCCTACAAGCTCGGCGCGACAAAATACGTCACCCTCGACGTCACTCAGGAATACTACGACAAAAGCCTCAAATATATGGTCTTCGGCAATGTGCTCAGGGGCGGCACCTACCCCATATCAGTATCCTCCGAACGCATATTCCAAGGCATAGCCATCGC
>OIWT01000597.1_pt1 | contig 49154 bp, 37 predicted proteins | sample 1587701 | NCBI WGS metagenome assembly OIWT01 (sample SAMEA3888904, study PRJEB22519) | human gut metagenome | biome: human gut; feature: human-associated habitat; material: faeces | place: Denmark | collected 2009 | reverse complement strand
AAATTTAAACAAATTATTAATCAGAATTCTGTTGCATTTGCAAGTTGAATTCAGCGAATAAATTGGGACGGACAACCTGTGCTTTTTACCGTCAACGTTCCGAAAGGAAAAATCCAAGCCTTGTGGTGTGGGGTGCAGATACCCGAAAACGCAAAAGAAGGCACCTATAAAGGAACGATAACTTTCACAGCGAGCGGAAAAGAGCCCGAAACAATTCCCGTGGAAATCTCGGTCGGGAAAGAAATCCTGCCCGACAAGGGCGACGGCGACCTGTGGCGCATGGCCCGGCTGCGCTGGCTTAATTCCACGATAGGCACAGACGATGAACCGGTAGCTCCGTTCCGACAGCTGGAAGTGACCGGCGGAAATGAAATACGTGCAACGGAGAAAACATTCCGCATATCTCCCAACGGTTTGCCCTCGTCCATAAAGGTAAACGGTAGGGAAATACTATCGCGTCCGTTCGTTTTTAAGGTAGTTACGGAGCGAGGCGAAATCCTGTTCGACGCAACCGACGCAGTGGCGGAGAAAAAAGCCGGCGGTTTGGCCACGTGGACATCTTCGTGCACAAAAGCGGGAATAACTTTCAAATGCAGCGCCCGGCTGGAGTACGACGGTTATGTGCATTACAGCGTTGAACTCTCGGCGGGGCAGGAAACGGTTGTGGAGGATATACGCCTCGAAAGCAGTTACACGCCTTATGCTTCGAGTTACTTTATGGGTGCAGGTTATGACGGCGGCAGCTGCCCGGACAACTATCGTTGGAATTGGCAAGGCCCGTGGGACAGTTACTGGATAGGAGGCGTTCAGGCCGGCATGCGCGTAGAATATCTTGGTGCGAGTTATAGCGGCCCGCTGTTGAACGACTACAAGCCATTGCCGCCTGCAGCGTGGGCCAATGGCGGACGCGGTACGATAAGTCTCCAACATCCCGCCGACGGCGGTGCGGAAGTCGTGGCGGCTACCGGTCGCAGCACAATATCCGACGTTCCCACGAACTTCGAGTTTTCTTTGATGGTAACGCCTGTCAAACCTTTGGACACGCGCAAGCATTTTTCCGAGCGTTATTACCATGCTAACCACGAAGGTTTCGACAAGGCGGCCGAAGAAGGGGCGAATATCATAAACATACACCATTCCAAACCTCTCAATCCGGTAATAAATTACCCGTTTTATGTGCGCGATTCGCTTGTAAACTTCGTGGAACACGAGCATTCCCTGGGTAGGAAAGTAAAACTTTATTATACCATACGCGAGCTTACCAATTACGCGGCAGAGATACATGCCCTCAAGAGCCTTGGCCATGAAATTTTCGTAAGCGGGGTAGGTTATGGCCTGCCTTGGCATTGCGAACACCTGATAGACGATTACAAACCGGCGTGGTACGTGGAACTTCCCGGCGGAAAGGCCGACGCGGCATTGGTGTTGAACGGTTTCTCGCGCTGGATAAACTATTATCTCGAAGGCTTGCGTTGGATGTTCGAGAATTACAAAATCGACGGCATATATATGGACGACGTGTCATTCGACCGCCCCGTGATGAAACGCATTAGGAGGATTATAGAAAAATACCGGCCAGGTGCTTTGATTGACCTGCATTCCAACACGAGTTATTCAAAAGGTCCGGCCAACCAGTACACTGGGTTCTTTCCTTATGTAGACCGTTTGTGGTTCGGTGAATGGTTCGATTACGACAAGATGTCGCCCGACGAATGGCTCGTTACGTTCTCGGGCATACCGTTCGGCCTTATGAGCGATATGCTCCAGGGCGGCGGCAACCGTTATTTGGGAATGCTGTTCGGTTCTACCACGCGCCATTCCTACGGTCCGGTATCTCCCGTTCCGGTATGGAGCTTATGGCAGTCGTTCGGTATAAGCGAAGCCCGAATGCTCGGATTCTGGGACGAGGCGTGCCCCGTCACGACATCCGACCCTGATGTCAGGGCTACGGTTTATCTTAAACCCGGCAAGGCCCTTATATCAATAGGCAATTTCTCAGACAGGGACAAAGACATAAAATTGAATTTCAACTGGGATTCGCTTCTTATGGACAAGAGAAACGTTTCACTGTCTGCTCCGGCCGTCGAGAATTTCCAGCCTGCTGCAACATTCGGCACTGATGATACAATCCGGGTCAAAGGAAAGGAAGGATGGCTTCTGTTGCTGTCGGAGCAAGACTGAATATAATGAAGATTAAAATATGAGAAAGAAAAGCAGGGAAATGGGTAGCCTCTGGGCTTTGGACGTAATGCGTAAAGCCCCTTACATAACAGTCAGTTTCACCCGCGCCGACGGCACGGCATACGGTGTGCCGCTGTCGCTGGCATGCACAAGCGACGAAGTGTGGTATTTCCACTGTGCCCTCGAAGGCGACAAGCTCGATGCCATATCGGTTCACCCCGAAGTGTGTCTCTCGGCTGTTACGCAGTGCCGCCCCACGGTAGGGCCGAAAGACGGGTCGTTCACTCTGCAGTACCGCTCGGCCATAGCGTTCGGCAAGGCTGAGCAAGTGACCGACGAAACCGAAAAAATAGAAGCCCTGCGTGCCATAAGCCGGCGTTTCCTGCCCGAACACATGGACGCTTTCGACGATGCCATACGCCGCAGCCTCGGCCGCACGGCAGTGGTGCGCATAACCCTCACTGCTCCGCCCTCGGGCAAACGCAAGCAGTACGACCGCAACGGCGACGAAATGAAATACGGCCGCATGGAGTAAAATAGAGTACGAATATAAGCGCTGTCGCTCGTTCCTGCTGAATGTTGTTGTTTTGGTATGCCAAACTTGTAAACATTTGTTTTCGTTTGCTCATGCGCCAACGTTTTGTTATATTTGCATAGCGTACAAAATGAGATAACTGTGAACAATAAGGTAACATATTGGGTAGAGATGTCGGACTACGATTTCGACACAGCAAAAGCAATGCTTGAAACCAAGCGTTACCTTTAAGTGGCTTTCATGTGTCATCAAACAATAGAGAAGATACTGAAAGCATATTGGAGCAGCGTGTTGGAAGAACCGCCTTTGAAGATTCACAGCTTATCAAGACTTGCCGAGAAAAGTGGTTTGGATAAGGATATGTCAGAGGAACAAACGGACTTTATAGACGAGCTTGAACCATTGAACATAGAAGCACGTTATCCCTCATATAAGGAGCGGTTAATGAGAAGTCTGTCTCATAACCGTTGTAAGGAACTTATAGAACAAACAGATAAATTAAGAACATGGATAAAGAGCAAGCTATAGAATTGGCGCAGCGTTATAAGGCAATTGTAGCAGAACGGTTGCCATTAAAGTCTCTTTACCTTTATGGATCATACAGCAAAGGCAACCAAACGGAGGACAGTGACATAGATATTGCCGTCGTCGTGGAACGCATGAGCGACAACTATTTTGATGATACTCCCTTGTTGTGGAAACTGAAACGCAAGGTAAGCAATCTTATTGAACCTGTGTTGCTTACGGAAGACTTCGACAATCCCCTTTATGCCGATGTTCTCAAATCGGGAATCCTTATTTAATTATAGTTGTTTATAAGTCATACTGCTTCGCATTACTAAATGCGCCCTGTGGGGACGTAGTACTAAAAACGGTATCCGGGTAATGTCTGCTAATTTTGCCTGTCTTGGCAAGATAAAACAAGGCATTTTCCAGCCGGGTTTCCGGGGGATAAAAAATATGTCTGAGATATTTTGAAATAGGTCAGACATATTTCGAAATATGTGCCTTGTATTTTTTCTTTGCTCCCATGTGGGGTTAACGCACTGAAAATTAGTTTTCACTTTTCCGCACCCGAAAACGCCGTTTTACCGCCCCGGTTTTGCGTTGCCTTATGCTCGTCCCGGTATGGGGCAAAAGGTCAGGGAGGGGTGTGGCGTGTTGTTCGTCGTGTGGCATGTGGCATGGCTTTCCCGGCAGTGCGGTGGCGGGACGGCAGACTTATTCGCCGAATATCCCTTTGTACACGGCCTTACGCAGCGTGCCCGCGCTGTCGTCGCTACCGTATTCCCAGTACATTGCGCCCAATAGCCCGTGCTGTTTGATGTATTCGCATTTGCAGGCTATGGAGCGCGGCGTTTCGTAGGTGTAGACCATGCGCCCGTCGCCGTCAACGAGGTATGGTGCCTTGGCCTCGTCGTCCCATTGGGGCGTGTATTCTTTTAAGGTGACCAGTTTGCTGTAGTCGCAGAAGCCACCGGGGTCTTTTCCGCCGCGGCCGTAGAATGGCATGCCGAGCACTAACTTGCGGGCGGGAATGCCGGCTTTGATGTGCCTGTTTACGGCTTCGTCGCCGCACATGCCGCTTTTCATGCCGGAGGGATACAGTGCGGCGTGGTGGCGCGGCGGCACGGCGATGTCGTAGGCCATGACGTTGACGAAATCTACATAAGGTTCAACGGCTTTGAAGTCGATATATTCGGCATGCGATACCGAGGCCAGCGTGAGCAGCCGTTTTTTGCCCAAGGCGCGCCGCAACTCGTGCATAAGCAGCGTGTAGTTGCGCGTATCGTCGGGCGAGGACGAGATACCTGCGGCGTCGGATGTGGGGTATTCCCAGTCGATGTCTATGCCGTCGAGCCCGTATTCCTTAACCTTGGCCCGGCAGTCGGCGGCAAATGCGCGGCGTGTGCTGTCGGTGGCAGCCATTTCGCTGAACCGTCCGCTTCCCCAGCCACCTACGGAAAGCAGCACCTTGAGTTTGGGGTTCTGTTGTTTGAGCCCGGATATTGCGCGCAGGCGGTCGGGATTGTCTATCCTCACCCCGTCGAACGTATTGTTCACGTGGCCGAAGGCGTAGTTGATGTGTGTCATGCTGTGCGGGTCGGGGGTGACGTCGCTCCAGGAAGTTACGTAAGCAACTATCACGCGCCCTGTTTCTTGTGCCTTGAGCGGGGAGACGAATCCCGCGGCGGCCAGCAGTGCCGGCAATAATGTCGTAAGTATTTTCATGGCGTATAGCGTTTGTCTGTAAAGTATTCAACGGGATTATTTGGCGAAGCGGTCGCGCATGAGCCAGCGCAGCGCGTTGTAGACGAGGTAATTTTGTGTTGCGTCGGTGAAAATCCTGCGTCCGTGCCCCATGTTGAGGTAAACCATGTTGTAGTCGGCGTTGGTCCACACCACGGGGAAGTCGCCGTCTTCCACAGTGTCCTTGAACCCTATGGGGTAGTTTTCGGGCGAAAGCGAAACGAGCACGCGTATGTTCTTGCGCTCGCGCGGGCTGGGACGCCATTGGTACCACTCGTTTTCGGGCGATATGAACGACGGCGGCATTCCTTTCGTCACCGGATGAGCCGGGTCGTCAATCGTGAGCTTTGCGGGCAGGGGCGGCCAGTTGTTTCGGTGGAACACTCCGCCTCCCAGGAAGTCGGTAAACCACGGCCATCCCGTCGAAGCGTCGTTGTAGGCGGCTGCGTGAAACCCTATCCATGCCCCGCCGTTTTCCATGTACCGGCGGAAGGCTGCGCGCTGGGCTTCGGTGTGCCCCGGGTTGTCGTTAACGGATACTACCACGTGGTATGTGCGCAACTTCTCGTCGTTCAGGTCGTCGGCATTGTTCGTTGTGTCAACCACAAAGCCGTCGCCTATTGTCATGTCGCGGAAAAACCTCACGGCGTCGGCCGCAAACTCGCGGTGGGCAGGTTCAACGCCGTCGTTCACGTGTATGAGCATTCGGAAGCGCGGAAACCAGTTGCCCGGTCCCGAGGCCCAGAGTATGGCGTTGCCGAACATGGTGGTGAAGTCTTTGCTGCGGAGCAGTTCGGCGTGATGTCCCATGATGAAGTACACGTTGCGCGCCTTTACCTTTTCGTTTGTCCATACGGCCGGGTGGTCGCCCATTCTCACGTCCGACGCGGGCGAGTAGCTCGCCTCGTCAACGTGCGCCAGTACCTTTACTCCCGGGCGCGGGCTGCGGTTGAAGGTGTACCACTCCTCGCGGGGCAGCGTGAACGAGCGGCTCACGCCTTTCATAACCGGGTGTCGCGGCTGTTCCACCTCGATTTTTCCCGAAGCAGTTTCGGCTATGTAGTTTTTGAAGCGTATGCCACCCATGAAGTCCGAGAACCATTGCCACATGGAGAAGCCGTCGAAGTCGCCCAAAAGCGTAGCGTGGTGAAATCCCACCCATCCAATCGTTCCGTCGAAGATAGCCTGTTCAAAGGCCGCTTTGGCCTTGTCGGGCCAGTTGTACGGCGGGTAGTCGAGCTGTATGAACACTTTGAAGCGGGCGAGGAATGCGCTGTCGATGTCGCGCGGGCTGTTGATTTCCTCGTAAGTGAAATTGTTTTCCTGCGAAAAGCCGTCGAGCCATTCGAGCGCGGCTGCGGTGAAGCTCTCGTGCTGGCCTCCCCTCTCGGTTAGTACCAGCGCGCGGAACGACGGTTCGGCGGCGCTCAGGCCTGTAAGCGGCAGCAGCAGTGCAAGCGCAATTGCGGTAAGGAACTGTTTCATGGCAGTAGTAGTCAGGTTGCTGTATTTAATCAAAACCATGCGCGCGATACCCTGTTATGGTGATAAAAGGCTACCTTTGCAACATGTATAATACAAAGATAATGAAAACTTTTCTTATTACATTTTCGCCGACGGGAACTTCCCGCAAAGTAGGCGAGGCAATAGCCCGGGGCATAGACCCGGAGTGTATTGTGTACGATTATATGAACGACCGCGGCGCGATAACCGTTCCCGCCGGGGCTGTGGCAGTGTTTTCCGTGCCGGTGTATGGCGGCCATGTGGCTCCGCCGGCTTCAGAGTGGATTAAGAACATAAGCGGCGAGGGAGCAATGGCGGTTGCCACGGTTGTGTATGGCAACCGCGACTACGAAAACGCGCTTGTGGAACTTGGCGACATGCTCCGCGCCCGTGGTTTTCGCATAGCGGGAGGGGCAACTTTTGTTGGCGAACATTCGTACAGCACCGCACGCTTCCCTATTGCTGCCGGCAGACCCGACTGCAGCGACCTGGAGCAGGCCTTACGGTTCGGTGCTGCCTTAAAGGAAAAGATGTTGCGGGGGAGTGTGGATGATATAGACTTGTCTGCCATTGTGCATACGGAAAATCCTGCCGCAGCGACGGCCAGGTTTTACGAAGGAGTGATGAAAATCAGAAGCAGCGGCGCTGTGCCGCGCACGCCTGTGGTGGACGAGGCCGGGTGTGTGCACTGCGGGCGGTGTGTTGCCGTGTGTCCCATGGGCGCTATCACCGAAGGGAACGAGTGTCATACCGACGCCGGCAGATGTATCGACTGCTGCGCCTGCGTAAAGGCATGCGCCACCGGGGCACGCACATACGAAACGCCGTTCGCTCCGTTGCTGTCGGAGTGTTTTGGCGAGCAGAAGCCAAACCATACAATCCTTTAATGGCAGGCGTGTAGCTTGTGCCCGGAAAGGATATGCGGATACGGACAATAGGCGACGCGAAACCGGGGCCGTAAAACGGCGGATTTTGGTGCGGAAAATTGAAAACTGGTTTTCAGTGCTTAAAACCCACATGGGAGCAAAGAAAAAATACAAGGCACATAATTCAAAATATGTCTGACCTATTTTAAAATATCTCAGACGTATTTTTTGCCCTCTGAAAACCGGTTGGAAAACCGCCCCGAAAATGCAGACAAATACAGGCGTGCAGCAGAACAACCGATACGCACGTCAAAAAAATACATGAATCTGCCGGAATCAGTGCCGTTATTATAGTTCGTCCCTACGTGGGGAACGGCCTGCGCGTAGGTAATCGGAAAGCACATTAAACGGCGCGGCATTAACACAACCAACCCCGAAAGTTAAACAAAAACTTTCGGGGTTGGTATTATTGCCCGTATGGCTTATTTGCCGATACTCTACTGTGCTGTTTTATTTGTTGGCGTTGTTTTCGGCCAGCTCGCGGTCCATAAGTACCTTCATCCAGTGTCCGCCTATTACGGAACGTGCGCGGAAGCTCTGCCACGTAGCGTCGTCGGTGTTGTACCAGTCGCTGATGGGCACGCGGGTCGGCGTTTCGTCCACGTACTTGTAAAGCGGGTCGAGGAACTGTTGGAAAGTCTTTTGGTCGTCAGCCATTGCAGCCGTCCACATTATCCAGTCGCTCTTGGTGTATTTCTTGCGGCAGTCGAGCGGCAGGCCGTACTTCTCCTGCTTGGTGAGGTAGTAGGCAATTTCTTTTTGCATTACTTCCTTGGGGAAGATGTTGGTGTTCCACATCTTGTCCCAAACCATGTTGTACTTCTGGCTCCAAGTGTCGGGGCGGTCGAAGGCCAGGCGGTAGTGGTCGCCGTCGCGTGCCATCTCTTCCCATTTCTTTGCCATTTCGCTTGCTTTGGCAAGATATTTCTCGGCTACGTCGTCTTTGCCCATTATGCGTGCTATCTCGCTGTATGCTGCGATACCCATGATGGCTTTAACCGAAAGGTTTGCGTTGTGTGCCCAGTGGCCTGCAAAGTCGTCGGTGCAAAGCTGGTTTTCGGGGTCTTGTCCGTTTTCTACGAGGTAGTCAACCCATGTTGTAAGTATGTCCCAGTAGGGTTTTGCATATTCGGCGTTCCCGTCGGTGCGGCAAATTTCAGCCAGTAGGGTGAGTATGTTTCCGCTTTCTTCGAGCGGCATGTCACCGCCGTAAACCTGTCCGTTTGCAATGGGATAAGTACCCATGTCGTGGGCAGCGAAAGGCTTGGTCCAGCGGCCCGACGCGCTGTATTCGAGAATGCTCGTCATCATGGCCTTTACAAGTTCCGGATTGTAGAGGAAGAACAAAGGTGCCGAGGGGTATGTGAGGTCAACGGTGTTGATACAGCCGTTGCTGTTGTTTTCTTTCGAGAAGAAGAGCAGGTGTCCTTCGGAGTCTTCAAACAGTTTGTGGGCCGAAATAACGTGGCGGTATGAAGCGGCGCAAAGTTCGGCATATTTCTTTCCACCCGAGTTGAAAGCGTCGTCGTAAATCCTCTTGTCGAGCACACGGCAGCGCTGCATGATGTTGTCGTATCCGCGTAGCAGTTTGCCGAAAGCGTCGTAAATGGTAACTTGTCCGTTGTGCGCCCAGTAGCCTTTGTAGAGCTTATACAGATATTCGAGCGAATAAACGTCGTCGTAGCCAATCATCGTGAAGCTTTGCTTTCCGCTCTTGCCTACCGTTCCAAGGTCGTGCGAGTAGGCCAGTGCCGGCATGTCGACAACCTTGCGGGTTATCATAGTGTCTTTTGTTTCGGGAAGTTTTCCGCTCTCTGCGAACGATTTTTTCACTTCGTCGAGGTTGCCAAGGCTAACTTCTTTTCCGTTTTCGTTAGCAGCTGCCAGGTAAACATATCCCCAGTCCTGGCAAATAAGGTCGCCTTTCTTTGCGCAGATAGGTTGCTCGATTGTTCCCGCTTTTACGTAGTTGATACCGTTGCGTGATACGTAGTTCGCAACCGTAGGCTGGCCGGCGTCGTTGGTAGCGAGCTCGGGTGTTGTTTGCAGCATGAGTTGTACGTCATGTTCCTTGCTGTCGAGCGATGTAACCTTGTAGGACACATAGTTTATGGGCGTTGAGAGCAGGTCGAGGTCGTCGATAAGCTGTGGCGCGGTGAATACGAGTTCGAGTTGCACGGGGCCGCATTCGAACGTGTAATAGCTCGATGTTGCCATAACGTTCACGCTCTTTTGTACTGCTTCGGTTTCAAAACCGAACGATTTGGCCGGCAGATAGGAGATACTGAAGTCTACGAACGAGCCTCCAACGGTGTTATGCCCGTGTGCGGCAATAACATTGCGCCCTTTGCGTAGTTTTGCCACCTGCTCGGGGGTGAGTTCTATTTCCTCGTTGTCGAGCCAGGTGTTTCCGGTTTGCACAATCCTTTCGCCGTTCAGGTAGAGGGCAAACACGTCGTCGTGCGAATAATGAATGTAGAATTTTGCTCCTTCGGCAATGCTGTCGAGGTTAAAATAGCGGCGCACGTAAATATCCGTGTTGTCTCCGCTCCATTCTGTACGAACGTATGCACGGTCGCGCGAGCCGAACGCGCCGCCTCCCGTTTGCCAGGAGCTGTCGTCGAAGTCTTCGTTCACCCAGTTGGCCGAAGGTGTTTCCCTTGTGTATTTTCCTTCCCACTGTTCGGATGTAGCCATTGCGGCTATGGGTATGAAACGTTTTTGCTCCTTGCCGAGGAATCGGTAGTTCTTGCCGTCTACCCGCAGCACGCCGAGGATAGATTTCTTTGCCGAGCTCCAATGTTCTGTAGAGCCTTCGTTTAATTTGTCATAAGGTGACCAGATTGAAAAATAAGGGTCGCTTACTACAATAGGCACTGATGGCAGACGCAAGTCCGAGGTGTACACGGGCTTGAAGTAGTCGTCTTTCTGCGTGCAAGCCGTCAAGCCTAATGCAACAGCCATAATTAAAAATACTTTCTTCATGGTTTTGTAGTTGTTGTTAGTTTATAATACGGTATTAGGATAATTTGCACTAAATGTTGCAAATATAAGTAAAGATACGTGCAAGGCCAAACGAAAAACACAGTTTTTCAGTGCTCTTATGCCGGCCGGCATGTTATATTGTGGAAATATGTTACGGAAATATGGTTGAGTGCTGAAGCAGGTGCAAGTAAAAAGGCCTCGTTCTTTTACGGCTCTCTATTGAATTGTAGAAAAATAGTTTGTTGTGTTTTGACTTTGGTGGAGCTTATGCCAAGCGAAGACTTACGACATCTTTCGTGTTCGGCGTGATTTTAACACGGTTGTCTACTCTCCGGCCTACAAGCCAGACTATTTTTTCGCCGTCTTCCACTACCAGTTGCCGCAAACGTTCAGTCCATGGAATTTTCCGGTCGGAAAGGTAGTCGCTTACGAGTTTTGTTCCGTTCATGCCGAAAGGTACGAAACGGTCTCCGTTACGTGCGGCGCGTAAGGTGAGAGGGAATTTCAATTTATTCGAATCCATGAAAGCGTTGCACGGAAGTTTCAATTCCTTTTCCGAAATGGCGTCGCAAGAACGCTCTATCAGCATTCCCTTTCCGTTCCATAAACGAACTTCTCCTTTTTCGGGCAAGGCAAAAGGCTCGAATTTCGGAAAGGAGTCTTTGCTGGCCAAATAATAAACGCCTTGTTCAAAAAAAAGCATATACTTTTCCGCTTCAAAGCAAACCCTTGAAGTGCCTTGCGAAGCCTTGTATGCGTCAAGAATGCGAGTTTCGCCGAACCCTTTTGTGTAAAGCCACTCATATAGGACTGCCTCGAGCGACACGCCGGCAGGTATGCTTGCAACGGGCAGTATTTCGTCGCCATAAGCATTGCGCGTTATATTTTTCAGGATATTTTCAACGGCCCATTTGTATATGGTCATGGTTTCTTGCAACTTTCCCGCCTCGCGGTGCAAGGTCTCGTTTATCGAAGGGTTTATGTTGCTTAGTAACGGCAAAACGTCAAGGCGTATCTTGTTTCGCGTTACGTCAGTTTGCAGGTTTGTACTGTCGGTAACGTATGTTTGCCCCAACGATTCGAGGTAATCTGTTATTTCTTTGCGCGACACATCCAAGAGAGGGCGCATAACGTTCCCGTTCAGGTATTGCATGCCGCACAACCCGCGCAGACCCGTGCCGCGGATTATGTTGAGGAGCACAGTCTCGGCGTTGTCATCGCGGTGGTGTGCCACAGCCACATAATCCGCAGTGCCGTTTGTTGTCAAACGCCTGAAAAAGTCGTAGCGCAGTTCGCGTGCGGCCATTTCCACGCTTATCTTATGCCCGGCGGCGTATGCTTTCGTGTCAAAGGCGGCAACGTGCAGCCCCACGTTCAATTCGTCGCAAAGCCTGCGCACGAATGCCTCGTCGCGTTCAGATTCTTCGCCGCGCAAATGGAAATTACAATGAGCCGCCTCGCATTGGTAGCCGAGCGAAAGCATTACTCTCAAAAGAGCCACCGAATCAGCTCCGCCGCTCAAGGCTATAAGCACGGGAGCGTCTTTTCCCGGCAGGGAATGGCGGGTTATCGTTCTCGAAACTTTCTCTTTAAAGTCCATTTATTTGGTAAATTTCATTTACGGCACGGGCGGCTGCTTTTGCCGGCGTTTATGATTTTGGCGGATATTTGCGGTTCCAGATTCTTTCCATGCGTTCTTTCATCCGGCTTTCCGAAGGATTGTCCTGAGGCGTCCAGAACACGGTGTTTTTAATCTCGTCGGGAAGGTATTGCTGGTTTACAAAGTTTCCTTCGTAGTCGTGCGCGTATTTATATCCTTTCGAGTAGCCGAGCTTTTTCATTAGGTCGGTGGGTGCGTTCCTCAAATGCAACGGAACAGGCAGGTTGCCGCTTTGCCTTACTTTTTCCAGGGCTGCTCCAATGCCCATGTATCCCGAGTTGCTTTTGGGCGAGGTTGCAAGGTACACTGTAGCTTCGGCCAGCGGTATTCTCCCTTCGGGCCAGCCTATTTTCATGACGGCGTCGAACGCGGCATTGGCCAGGAGCAGCGCGTTTGGGTTTGCCAGTCCTATGTCTTCGCTTGCCGAAATGATTAACCTGCGCGCAATGAAGGCCGGGTCTTCGCCGCCTTCAATCATGCGTGCCAGCCAGTACAGGGCGGCGTCGGGGTCGCTGCCCCGTATGCTTTTTATAAAGGCAGATATTATGTCGTAGTGCATTTCGCCGTTCTTGTCGTAGGCGGCGGGGTTTTGCTGCAGGCGTTCTTCAACCTTGCTGTCGGTAATGACAATCTTTCCTTCGGGTTCGGCACTGACGAGCAATTCCAGAATGTTGAGGAATTTGCGTGCGTCGCCGCCGCTGTAGCGCAGCATTGCGGCAGTTTCGCGCACTTCGATGTCGCGCTCGCACAGTTCGCTGTCTTCGTGGAGCACGCGGTCGAGCAGTCGCAGCAGGTCGTCGTCGTTCAGCGGATTGAGCACATATACCTGGCAGCGCGAAAGCAAAGGGCGGATAACTTCGAACGACGGGTTTTCGGTTGTCGCTCCGATAAGGGTTACCGTGCCGTTCTCCACGGCTCCGAGCAGGGAGTCCTGCTGCGATTTCGAGAAGCGGTGTATTTCGTCGATGAAAAGGATGGGGCTTGCCGTGTTGAAAAAGCTCTCCCGCCCTGCGCGCTCGATTACTTCGCGCACGTCTTTAACCCCGCTTGTAACGGCACTCAGGGTGTAAAACGGCACTTCCAGCTTGCGCGCTATTATCTTTGCAAGCGTTGTCTTGCCTACTCCGGGAGGGCCCCACAGGATGAAAGAACTAATGCGGCCGCTTTCGAGCATGCGGCGCAGCACGCCGCCTTTGCCTACCAAATGTTCCTGGCCCACGTAGCTGTCGAGCGAAGTAGGGCGCATTCTCTCTGCCAAAGGAGTTTCCATTGCGTTTTCGTTTACCGCAAAATTACAATAAAAAAGCAAACCCTGCCTTTTAAAGCGAATATATCGCCAGGCTTGTGTCAGGTTTTCGCATACGAAGGCATTATGCTGAGCGTGCAGGTAAACATAAAACACGCCGTGGGTAAGCCGGCACTTTTATGATACGGACAAAGGATGACGGTTTTCGAGGTAAAGTAAAACAGCGTCCGGTTCCCGGATTTTTTAACCCTTTAAAAAGAGGCTAAAAAATATGTCTGACATATTTTGAAATAGGTCAGACATATTTTGAATTATGTGCCTTGTATTTTTTCTGAAGTCCAAGAAGGGTGTAACGTTTTGAAAAAGAGAACTAGACAAAACAGACAAAATTTGACGCACTTTTGAGGTATCATGCCGGGGACGGAGAATCCGGTCCCGGTTTCGTGTATCTGCTGTGCGTATTACGTTCTGCGCTTTTTTGTCATTGCTTCTCCTTTACAGGGCGGACGGAACAACCTTGGGGACGCATGTAACCTCCACTGGAATAGCGGTGCGTCAAAACTCCACTGTTTTGGGAATATAACAGAACGCAGCCGAATCCTTGGTTGTAATATTGGTCGCGTACGATTGTTGCCAACCAGATTTGCCCTGTTTTATCAATTGTGTATTTGCCTTGGCTGTTGCGGAATTTGGTCCAGGGAAAGAATATGGTGGAAGTTTTCGAATTGTCGCAATAGAATGTCCATCCCAGTTTTTCGGTGTATTCATTCAGACTTTTGTACGGCGTGTTTATGTCTTCCAGTTTTTCACCATGCCAGTAATTTATATACTTTTCTTCATTCTCGGTTGGCCGGATTACGAAACCGGTGAATGCGTCGTAAGGTGCCACCGTGTATCCCACGGGCGAGGGGTCGTACACGCTTTTGGTTACGGTGCAGCAAGTCTCGTCTCCACTAATAGCGGCTTCGTTTACATTCCACAGGTTGTCGGCATAGTCGGCTGAACTTGTGCCAAACCAGTTGTCGTTGCCGAAGAAACCTTCGTCGGGGTGGCTTATGGAGTGTCCGATGTCGGCGGCTTTTGATGTGTTTATCTTGAATTCCCCGCCGTAAACGGTTTTTTCGCCTACTTCTTCAAAAGTTTTGCTTTCTTTAGCCTTGCAGAAATACATGCCCGGCGTGGGGTCTTTGCGGCCAAACTGGTATGTGGTCCCGTTGCCGAGAATGATTTCGGTGTATTTGTCCTGGTAGACTGTAAATTCTTTGATTTCGCCTGTTTCCGGTTGCCTTACGCGCATTAACAGGCTGCGCTCCTTGTAGAAAGTTTCCTGCTGGTCTATCCACCCGATGTTGATGGGCATGATGTCGTTTACAAAGCCTTCGTGGTTTGTTACTTTCAGGTCGTCTCCCCATGTGTAGTCTGTCATCCAAATGTGCCAGCTCCACATTATGTTGCCGTCGGCATCTTTTATGGCCAACAGGGCATTGCTTTGCCGCATTGGGGCCGAAATGGTGAATTGCAGATACTGTATTTCCTTGTCTCCGTCAGCCAGTTTGATTTTGCCGTCTTTCAGGTCTTTGCTTACGGAAAGTTTGCATTCCTTGTCGTCATACCACAGCAGGCAGGCTTCTGCCGCAAGGCTGCCGTCCGTTTCGATGAATGGCGAAGTGATGTTCTCGTTCCTGTAGTTTACAAAGTTGTGCAATATGTTGCTTGTTCCCGCAACGAGTGTGGACTTGTAGGCCGATTCGTTCGTTTTACCGTTTTTTATGGCGTTGCCGTATACCAAAGGCAGGCGGTACGTACCCGGGGCATTGATTATATAGCAGTTGGCGGTGCTTGCATAATTCCATTTGCCGCAGTTGGTAGAAAGGTCGTTCACTCCGGAAAGAGGATTTATTGCTGCCAACTTTTCATTCTGTTCGCTGTGATTTTCGTACACGGGTTGGGCTGTGCCTTTCTGTGCTTTAACCGTAAGGTTGATGTTTTCTCGCGAAAAGCTGCCGTCTCCTTTTGATTTAGCCATTTGAACCCAGTTGGAAGCCATGTTTTCATCGCTAAGGCCTTTCCACTCCTTTGTGTCGGTATCCTGGTATTCTAAAACCCAAGGCTCGAGCTTTTTGTTTTGCTCTACACCGTTCAGATAGGACGTTGTGTAGCTTATTACCTGAATTAATGGATGCCTGGTTGAAGGAGTGTAACCGGGCAGCTTATAATTTTCGCTCCAATCCGAAGGATATACTTCCAAAGTAGGCTCGTTCTCGATTTTGTTGCGCGACACCTTGTAAACCACAGTGTGTCCTTTCTTCCACTCGCCGCTTATGTTTGCGGTAAGCGTCTGCTCGGAGTTGTCATTATCTATAAACGTTACTTCTACAGTGGCTTTCCCGTTAAGCGTTTGCGGAATCATCATAAAGGTATATTCTCCGGCGGTGAGGTCGGTGCCTTCAGGCGTGTTGGTATTGTTTATGTCATCGACGGTGTAAATAATGCCGTCGGCTTTTCCTGTTGTAGTCCATATTTCACTGGCCGCCGAATATGTGCCGCTGCCGTAGATGTTTTTTATTGAAATGGAAGTAATAGAGTTTTCCAGCCCTTTGCCTACCTTAAACTTCACTGCCGTGCAAAGGTGGCGGAACTCCAGCTCGTAGGCAACTGTTTGCCTCGTTCCGGGTATGTCCTTATACCAGCAGGCAAGCAGGTCGTTTTGTTTGGTGACATCGGCGGGAACAGTGTAGATGATAGTAGGCGAGCCTGCGCCTTTGCCGAGAATGCTGCCGCTTTCGTCGAACGGAGCGTAGGCAAAGAAGGCCATACTGTAGTCGTTGCCCGGCCAAAAGTATGGCGGAGTGAAGCCGTAAGAACCGTTGGTGGCTGTGGCTTTCTTATTGTTGATGTAGTTTGGAGTCTGCGATTCGTTCCATGTGCCTTTGTAGGCATACGCCAGTACTCCGAAGCCTCCGTAAATGCTGCCGAAGTTGTTGCCGTCAATAACAGCACCGCGCGACTGGCATACCTGGCGTCCTTGTTTAGCAGAAGGCGCGGCTATGCTGTCGATGTCAGTAGAATGAAGATAAAGACACTGTTGGCCCTGTTCATCGCGCAGTTCCGTTACGCCGCGGCGTATCACCGGCATGGCAACAATCCTCGTCTTGGCAGAATCGCCCGCACTCCATTCCCTTGACATTATGGAGGGAGCAAATGCAATACCGTTGGTTGCGGCATTGCGGCTGAACGGGTCTTCGTCGGCGCACGCCGCGGCAAACGAAAGTAGCAGTACGACGACTGCACAGCGTGCGAAGCTGTATGGTTCTGGAGTTTTCATATTCTTTCGTCTTTGAATGATGACTACTTATTGTGACCGGGAGGGGAACATTCAACCCCGCCCGGCCTGCGCACCCTTTAAAGGGTTTTGTTTTTAGTTGCCGCCGGCCTCGCTGCTCTCGGTGCCGCCTTTCTCTGTCATGTCAATGTCAACGTTGTCGCCGTTACCATTCTGGAATTCGTCGACGGTAACCGTGAACGTTACAGGAACGAGAACAGGATCTTCCGGTTGTGGATCATCTGGGTCGGGATCAGGCTCCGGATCCGGATTAGGATCGTCAGGATCGTCTGTGGGAGGAACGTAACCGCCGCCTTCACCGAAGATAAAGGTGTAAATGTATTTCTTGCCCTGCTGCCAGGTTATGTCGGCAACAGGAATAGCAACCTCTGCATATCCGTCGTTATTGGTGTCATAGCTTTCAACAGGCCAAATAACAACTTTGTCCTCACCGTCGCCGCTAGCGATTTTGCAGTCTATAAGGAAGTATGCGCCTCTGGTGTCAGGGTCGTCTTCAGCTTCGATGTTCCAGCCTTTAATTGTTTGCGGAACCAGCATGAGCGCGCCGTTGTCAGATGTCAGGTCTACGGCTGTGCTTCCTATGTTCTTCGATTCTGTAATGCCGGCTTTGAAGAACGCTTTGTTGGCGCCAAGACTCCATGTACCCCAAGAACCGTCGGTCTCGGTAGCTGCGCTTCCGGTTGGAAGGTTTGTGGAAGTGGAAACTGTCGGGAAAGTGAAGTCGCCGCCGTCAATAACTTTTGCAATGCGCACGCCTTTTACGTCGACAGTAAGGTTTTTGTTGGTGTTCTTTGCCTTGAACACGATTTGCGAGAGAGCGTGGCGGAAGTTGAGCGTAACGGGCGAACTCTCGTGGTCGGCTCTCTTCTGTCCTGTGGTAAGAGCGTAGAGGAGGTCTACCTGGCTTGCTGCGTCTTCTGCTGCGGTAAAGCCGGTAATTTTTTTATCCGTGCTTGCAACGCTTGCTGTGCCGCCGAAGTTTTCAGCCGGAGAAATTGCTGCAAAGTCAACGGCGCCTTTGTTTGGCCAGAAGATAGGGTCGCCGTATGTCCAGCTGCCGTTTCCGCCGGTTACTTTCAAAGCGTTCATCAAGGCAGAGCCGCCGTCGGTGTAGCCCCAAACCTTGAAGTCTTTGATGGTGTTGGTTGTTGTGGCGGTAGCGCGGGTGGCCGCCTTGGTTTCCACCTGGAAGGTAATTCCGCGTCCCCGGTTCACCTCCATTACTTCATCGTTGTTGCAGGCTGTCAGTGCTGCCACCGACAACGCTGCCAATAAAAATTTGCTCTTCATTGTTACTTTAAGATTTTGATGAAACAAATATTTAAGAATGAAACATAAGGTTTTTCTTTGTCCTGTAGTTTTTACATTTCGATGTCTTCGTTTACTACAATCCAGTCGTCTACGGCTACTTCCATGTCGCCGCCGGTAATAGGTTTGGGCAGGTCGAGGTCTTCGACAACAATGTGTACGTGGCGTTTGTCGGGCGCGAGGTCCACCTGGTCGGTAACGTCGAACGTGTAGTAGTATTTCGAGCCGTCGTTAAGCCATACATAGAGTACCAGTTTGTGCGGCACTTCGGTCTCGCCGGCTTTTCCGTCGCGGTTAATGTCGTCATTACGGTCGTAGTGTCCGAAAGTATTGAACTGGCCGTCAATTGTTGTAGAACTGCCGGCCGCAGCGTTGAAAGGCACGGTTACGTATTCGCGTCGCACCTGTTCTGCCGCACAGAATACCGAACCCGACATGCCCGAGAGCGAAGCCGACATCTGCGTTACTCCGTCGAGGTTCTTGACGTTACGTATTTCGTAGGTGTAGTTGCATATCTGTTCGTGTGGCATGAGTGTGAAGCGGTGGTCGTCGCGTTCTATTGTGGTGCGTTCCGTTTCGCCGTCGCGCACAAACCAGTAGCTCAGCCCTTGCGGGCGTATTTCGACATTCATGGCATGGTCACCCCACATCATGTCGGGCGTTACTACCACACGCTCGCTTTCTGTGCCGTTGGCCCGCGGGGCATAGTTTACCGTATTTCCGTATATGGGTTCGAATATGTGGCCCTCGCGTGTGTAACATTCTTGTTGCCAGAATTCATCTGTTCCGCGGAATTCCACAATCTCATAGTCGTTGTTGTAGTATAATACCTGGTAGCGGCCGTTCGGAATTTCGATAGTGCCGCCTTTCATGCCGGCAAGGTCGAAGCGTAAGGGCTTGCCGGTCTGGTTTCCGTCCTCGTCGACGGGATAGAACCATAGGCACATGCCCTCGACGAGGTTTTGTTTTTCGGCGTAGGGAGCATAGCTCCAGTCGAAGATTATTTGCACTTCGGTGCTGTGTGGATGTTCGTAGCACAGTTCCTTGTGCTCGCACGATGTGAACAGGATTCCGAGTGCGAGCAGACACATATTATATATAGTCTTATTCATCACTTGCCTCCTTTCTTGTTGGTATTTCCGCGTCCCAAGAGCCATACGAGCGATATTTCGGCCTTTGTGGGTCCGAACCAGTGGCGTTGTCTTGTGGACTGCCATACGTAGTGACCGTCGCGCGGGTTGTAGGTGTGGTATTTGCCACCCCAATAACCTACTCCGAGCACGAAATCGATGTTAAGCCTGCGGGCTATCGGCAAGGCGTAGCCGTATTCCACGCCAAAGGCATAGTTGGGGCTTTCCCATAGTGTGCCGCCGGGTTTGCCGCCCATGTATCCTTTGCCTCCCCACTCGAAGTCGTAGGTGAACAGTTGTCCGTACAGTCCGAGGTGATGTCCGGTGAGAGGCTTTTCCATGGCTTTGCTGCCGAACCATTTGCGAACGGCCACTTCGCCGCCGTACAAACGCCAGTAGCGGTGGCGCTTGTCGCTTTTCCACCATCCGTACATTGCGTTGCCCGAGAGCGACCAATTGTTTCCCAAGTAGAATTCTATACCTATGTTTGGTATGGCCAGGACGTCGAGCAGCATGTTGGTCTTCAGCGCCATGTAGAACGGCTTGCGTGCGGCAGGCATTTGCAGGCATTCAAGGTGCGGAAGGTCCCATTTTATGGCCAGCACGGTATCTTCTTCTACTTTCGGAGGGAGGGGTTGAAATGCTGTCGGTTCGACAAACAGATAGTTAAGCCTGAAGGCCGAGTAGCGCATTTCGGGAAAGAAGTGCCGCTTCATGTAGCGGAAAGGCACGCCGCCGCGCAGGGCCATGAGCTTTTGCTTGCGGTATTCGCGTCTTTGGCCGTTCTTTCCGTAGGACCACTCGGGAGTGTTGCGTATTACGTTGAGCACTTCGTCCTTGTAGGGAATGTCGGACTGCTCCACGCGCCGCTCCAGTTCTTCCCAGTTGTAGCAGTTGTCCTGCAACACGTTTACATCGCCCGGTAGTTGTATGCCGTGCTCGCGTATGTATTTTAGAAACTCGTTGGTGCGGGCTTCATACAAATGTTCGTTCAGTGCCAAAGGTCCTTCGAGCGAGGCATACGAGTTGATGTGGAAGTTGAAGTTCTGGTTACGCTTGTCGGCCGTAACGGTACGCAGTCGGTCGAGAAAGTTGTTTATCGTAGCGCCGTTTCCGAGGAAAGTGGTGTCGATTTTCGACTTCTCAACCCGGTAGTATACAGTTACCGTGTCGGTCTGTATTTGGGCTGCTGCGTGGCCGCCGTATACCAACAGAGCGATTAATAATATCTTTTTCATTTGTGCCACATTATAGAAAAGACAATAATCAACGCGCGATATTAAAAGGAGATATATTTAAGAAATAGTAGTATGGAGTGTTGAACTTCCGGATGTCGGCTGAAATGTTCGTGTTGCGCTTGCTGCGGTTTTTACTACCGCAACCGGTTGTTTGCAAGGTTGAAGCAATAAGATTTTTTTCTCGCATTTCATTCGATTTTATACCCCTTCTCTTACCAAGAGAGAAATCAAGTGACAAAAAGTCCTGGAAACTGGCTGCAAAAGTATGAATTTAAAGAATATGTACAAAATAAAATACAAATTATTTTGTACAAAAATTACACATAAACAACACTGTTACAACACATAAAGTCTCCGAAACCCCGATTACAAGGGACTTTCTGACATCTTGCACGCTCTCTTGGTAAGAGAGGTTTGTTTTCTTTTTAATCTTATGATTGCTCCGGAAGTTGAAAACGGACATTTAAGACACGAAAATAAGTGAACGAAAAACGCGCTTTTTTAGTGCGGAAAATGGTGCTTGATTTTCAGGATTTTATATATAGGTCGGAGAAAAGAAAAAATACAAGGCACATATTTTAAAATATGTGCCTTGTATTTTGAAATATGTCCGACATATTTTCCGGCTTTTGAAACCTAAGGCCGGGTGATACGGACAAACGGTGACGCGGAAAGGGAAACGTTTTTGCGTGCGCTTTTTGCGACGTTGTTTACCGTGCAGCTTTAGCGATAGTATTCGTACATGTTGTCGAAGAACACTCTCATCAGGTTGCCGGCCTTGTAGTCGTCTTTCAGCGGGCAATAGCTATTTGGATACGTGTAAAAAATACTGCTTGCGGGCAGGGTAAAAACGCGTCCGGTTTCCGCGCGGTTTCCACCTGCGTTCCGCGGGGTGAAAAATTAGTGGCCCGGATTTTAAAATCCGGGCCACTAATTTTTAAATCCGAGCCATTAATTTTTTCTTTGCTCCGAAGGGTGTGTAACCGCCTGAAAAATAGTTCCCGCTTGCGGAGTGGGGAATGTGTTTTTTACTACCTGTTTGCGGTGTGCCGCGGGGCGGGAGTTTTATTATACACGAAACGGTCATCAGGTTTTGTCAAATTGCGCGCTTATGCCCGGCGGAAGGCGTAGCGGGCTACGACGAAACCGTGCGGGAAGGCAGGTGACGGCAGAAGTGCGTAAGTTGGCGAAGTGACGGCGCTTGACATTATTGTTTAATTTCCTAATGGCCGTTTCGGGTTAAAGTTCGTTCTTGTAAATTTCGGCCACTGCACCCTGGTATTGGCGCTCGATGTTCATGTAAGCCTCAAGGTTGCGGTAAATGTTGTCGGCTTCGACGTAATAATCGGTAATCGAGATTTCTCCTCCTTCAACGGCTTTGCGCAGTATGTCGAGCGTTTGGTTGAGGAGTGCGGTGTCGTAGGTGTCTTTTGCCTTTTTAAGTTTTTGTACTTCCTGTATGCGTGCCTTTACGCGGTTTTCCACCTCAATGCGGGCGTTGTCGAGGCGCAGCTGTGCGCCTTCGTGCTGCGCCTTGGCCGTTTTCATCTTGTTTCGGCTTGAGAACAGCGGGAACGACGCGCCCACGAGGAAACCGTTGCTGGCTTCGCTGCCTTCGGTGTTGCGGCGGTATCCTATTTCGAGCTTGGGTATCCAGTTTTGCTTGTTTACCTTTATTTCCTGTTCCAATGCCTGCTCGGAAGCCTGCGCCGTAAGTATGTCGTAATCCGAAGCCATGGCCTTTGATAGCATTGTTTCGTAGCTGTCCGTGTGATTGCTCGTGCCGTAGTCGTCGGCATTGAACGTGAGCGGGGCGTTGCCGTTCAGTGCGGTGAGCGACTGCATGGCCGTCTGTTGCGACGCTTCCATTGTGGCCACTTCGGTTTGTATGTTCATCAGGTCCATTTTTATCTTGTTCACTTCAAGGGTAGTCGCTCCGCCGTTTTCGAGCTTCTTTGTGAACAGGGCGAGGAGTTCTTCGGTATTCTTGCGCCGGAGGTCGAGCAGCGCTTTCATTTTTTTCAGGTGTATGAGGTCGAAGCAAAGGTTCTTGGCGCTGAGCAGTATGTCTCGGCGTGCGGCCGAGTATTGCAGGTCGAGCGTTTCGCGTTGCAGTTTGCCCGACTTGCTTCGTGCGGCGTAAACTGTGGGGAAGTCGAATCCTTGCGATACAACAAGCTCCGAACTTGCCACTCCGCTTGCGCCCCTGCGAAAGAACGGGCTGTATTCAACCGAAGGGTCTTCAAGGTTGTTCTGCGACTTGATTTCGGCCGTGGCGGCTTCGTTGTCCTTGCGCAAGGCTTGCAGTTCCTTGTTGTTCTGCTCAATGCTTTTGAGTACGTCGCCTATGCCTTGCGCGCCCGCCCCGGCGGCGGGAAATGCGAGCAGCGCGAGCATTATTATGATAGTTTGTTTCATTGCGGGTTGTTTGTTGGTGTGTCTTGTTTTATGATGTTTTTCCTGTTCATCAGCTCGTAGACTATGGGTATGATGAATGCGTTCAGGAATGTCGAGGTAAGCAGTCCGCCCAGTATAACCTTGGCCATGGGGCTTTGTATCTCGTTGCCGGGCAGCCCGCCGCGCAGCGCGAGCGGAATGAGTGCCAGAGCAGAGCACAGCGCCGTCATGAGTATAGGGTTGAGGCGGTCGAGCGAGCCGTGCACAATGCTTTCGCGAAGCGGTACGCCTTCTTCGCGCAGCATGTTGTAGCGGTTGATTAGGAGCATTCCGTTGCGCGTGGCAATGCCGAAAAGCGAGATGAAGCCTATAATGGCCGGAATGCTTACCTCGCCCGTTGTAAACAGAAGCGTGAACACGCCGCCAATGAGTGCAAGCGGAAGGTTGAGCAGGATAACGCCGCTTTCGAGCGCGTTGCGGAACTGCATGTACAACAGCAGGAATATTATCACAATGCTTATAATCGAGGCGAGCAGGAGTATGCGGCTTGCGCTTTGTTCGCTCTCGAACTGGCCGCCGTATTCTATGTGGTAGCCTTCGGGCAGTTGTATCTGCGAGTCTACGCGTTCCTGTATGTCGTTTACTACGCCGCGCAGGTCGCGCCCGCTTGCGTTGGCCGAGATTACAATCTTGCGTTTTACGTTCTCGCGGTTAATTGTGTTCGGCCCGGTGGACGAAACGACGTCGGCCACGTTCGAGAGCGGGATTTTCTCGCCGTTAGGTCCGTCTATCATAAGGTCGCGAATCCGTTCCATTGTGCCGCGGTTCTCTTCGTCGGCTCGGACTATGAGGTTGAAGTTCTTTCTTTCTTCATATACTTGCGATACAACCTCGCCCGCCATGTTTACCCTCACGAATTCGTTGAAGTCGGAGAGAGGTATGCCGTATTTTGCGAGCATTTCGCGTTTTGGAACGATTGTAAGCTCGGGGCGTTCTATCTGTTGCTCCACGTTCAGGTCGGCAATGCCCTCAACGTCGCTAATTGCGTCCTTTATCCGGTTACCTATGGCGAACATCTTGTTCAGGTCGTCGCCGAAAAGCTTTATGGCAATGCTTGCCTGCGTTCCGCTGAGCATTGCGTCAATCCTGTGGCTGATAGGCTGGCCTATTTCGATATTAGCGCCCACTATTGTCGACAGCTTGTGCCGCACATCGTCGAGCAGTTCCGCGTGCGAGCGGTCTTTCAACTCGAAAGGCGCTTCTATCTCCGACACATTCACTCCCAATGCGTGCTCGTCCAGCTCTGCGCGTCCGGTTTTGCGGGCCACGGTCTGGATTTCGGGGATAGACAGGAGCAGTTCTTCTGCCTGGCGTCCTATCTTGTCGGATTCTTCAAGCGACACGCCCGGAAGAGAACTGACGTTTATGGTAAAAGAACCCTCGTTGAACGAAGGAAGGAAGCTGTGTCCCAAAGTAAAAAACATTCCTATTGCTGCTGCAAAAAGAGCGAGCGTACATCCGAGCACACTTTTCTTGTGTTCCAGCGCCCAGAGCAGGCCGTTACGGTAATGTTTCTTGAGCCATGCGGCAACGAAAGCCTCTTTCGGGATGTTGCCGCCCTTTACTTTGTAGCCCAGCAGATAGCTGCAGAGAACGGGAGTAAGCGTCAAGGCTACTACGGTTGACGCAAACAATGCTACAATGAATGCAATACCCAGCGGGATGAGCATGCGCCCTTCCATGCCGCTAAGGTAGAACAGCGGCAGGAAACTTACTATTATAATGATTGTGGAGTTGAGAATAGGCATGCGTACCTCGCGCGAAGCGTTGAACACCACCTCGAGTATGGGCCGCCGTTGCCCTTCGGGAAGTGCGCGGTTCTCGCGCAGGTGTTTCCACACGTTTTCAACGTCTACTATGGCGTCGTCCACGAGCGAACCAATAGCTATTGCAAGTCCGCCCAGGCTCATCGTGTTTATGCTGAGCCCCATGTAATGCAGCACCATGAGAGAAACCAACAGCGACAAGGGCAGGGTGATGAGCGATATAACCGTGGTGCGTACGTTTGCAAGGAAAAGGAACAGCACGAGCACTACGAATATTGCTCCTTCGTAGAGCGAATCCTGCACGTTATTGATAGAAGCGTCAATGAAGCGCGACTGCCGGAATATGTCGGTTGAAACTTTTACGTCGGCCGGCATGTTTTTCTGCAGGTCTTTCAACGCGGCTTCCAGTCGCTCTGTCAGTTCTATCGTGCCGGTATTGGGTTGCTTGGTTACGGTTAGCAACACGGCCGGTTTCCCCTCAATCGAGGCAAGTCCTAACTTGGGCTGTTGCCCTCCAACTTTCACGTCGGCTATGTCGGCGAGCATTACGGGGTTCCCGTTTTCGGTTTTTATTACGGCGCGTGCAATCTCTTTGATGTTGTCGGTCGAAACTACGCCGCGCACTATGTATTCGTTACCGTACTGGTATATCACTCCGCCGTTGGTGTTCTGGTTCATGCCTTTTGTTACGGCGAGCACTTCAGTCAAGGTAACGCCGTAGTGCTTCATTTTCTCGGGGTGCAGCAGTATTTGGTATTCCTTTATGTCGCCTCCCAGGACGGCCACCTGTGCCACTCCTCCGGTCGAGAGCAGGCGCGGGCGTATGGTCCAGTCGGCCAGCGTGCGCAGGTCGAGCATTGAAGTGCTGTCGGCCGTAAGTCCTACGATAAGCACCTCGCCGAGTATGGACGACTGCGGGCCGAGCGTGGGCCGCCCCACGTTATCGGGCAAGTCGTCGTCAACTGTAGCCAACTTTTCCGACACAATCTGCCGCGCGAGGTATATGTCGGTATCCCAGTCGAACTCAACCCATACCACCGAGAAGCCGGTGGTAGACGAAGAGCGCACGCGGCGCACGTGGGTCGCTCCGTTTACGGCTGTTTCTATGGGAAACGTTACGAGCTGTTCCACTTCTTCGGCCGCCATTCCGTTGGCTTCGGTCATAACTACCACTGTCGGGGCGTTTAGGTCGGGGAACACGTCCACCTCGGTGTGATAAGCCGTATACAACCCGCCGATTACAAGCAGTATTGAGGCTACAAGCACCAGCAGGCGGTTTTGCAGTGAAAAATGTATTATCTTGTTCAGCATGGCTGCGGATTATTAATGGTTATGCGTGTGTGCGGGGATGGCGTTGCTTGCCGAAGCCAGCTTGATGTGCACGGCACCGCGTGTCACTACGTTTTCGCCGGCTTTCAGTCCGCTGCAAATCTCCACCCGTTCGCCGTCAGATTCACCCAGCTTTACTTCGCGATTCGTGTAACAGTCGGCGTCTTGTCTGATATAGACAAAGTTAAGTCCCTGTTCCTCTGTTATGGCGCTCACCGGCAGACTTATCACGCCTGTGCGTTTGTTTGTAAGCAGGTACACTTCGGCAAACGACCCGGGTATTATCCCGCCCACGTTGTTGAACTCGAACGTAACGGGTATGTAAGCCGATACGCCCGCCGATGTCTTGCCGAAAGCCATAAGCCGGCCGCCCATGGCGCTGATGTCGTACACCTTGTCGCTGTAAGCCGTCTTGAACTTTGCTGACTTCAGGTTGCTCAGCTCGCCGTAGTACCTTTCGGGCACATCAGCCTTGAGATACAGCCTGCGGTTCTGCGTTACGCTGGCCAAAGGCTGCCCTACGGCAACGTAGTCGCCTTCTTTCACGAGGCACGTCTTGATGTATCCCGCTATGGGCGACTTTACGTCGGTCTCGCCCTTGTCGTTGCGCGATATGGCCTCGTAAGCCACGCGCGCGTTCTCGTATGCGGCTTTTGCGGCGTTGAAATCCTTTTCGGTAACAATCTTGTCTTTCACTAACTTCGCCGCGCGCTCATATTCCTTTTTTGTGGTTTCATAGGTTATGCGGGCGCGTTCCGACGGGTCGCCGTCCTGCAACTCCTTTCCCGAAATGGTGAACAGCGGCTTTCCTTTTGCTACGGCCATGCCTTCGGTTACGGGGCGCACGAACGAGACAATTCCCGGCACATTGGCCACAATTGTAGCCTCGTCGCCCGTAGCTTCCATTATCTTTCCGCCTACGGGCACAACGCCGCAGAAGTCGCCTGCCACGGCCTGTTCCACTGCCACTCCGGCGGCCTTTGCCTTTTCCGGACTCATGACAATCTCGCCCGAGTGGGCATGTTTTTCCTCCGCATGTGCCTCTCCGGCCTCATCGTGCGCGGCATGGCTGTCGGCCTTGTGCCCGCACGACACCGCGAACGCAAGGCTTAGAACTCCTAAAATAAGTTTATCCTTAAGCATAAGAATTTTGATTGTTGTATGTTTCAAATTATTATGCTGCAAAATTACGTATAAAACGCTGCAACTAAGGTGCGAAGGAGTGCAACCCGGTTGCAAATGTCGGCAGTGCAATGAATCTTCCGGAACATTTTGTGTGAGCGCAATGATTCTGTATAAATATGGCCTGTACCGTTGTGTAAGCGCGCGGTTATGTGCGGAATTTGCCGCAATGGCATAAAACGGCAGTCGCAACGCATGAAAAACAACGGTGAATATTCATTTTCGGAAGCGGGAAAAACGTCCCGCAGTTTTCACACGTTTTTGTGTCTTTGTTGCGGGGTGTGCAAAGGGGCAGGTAGGAGCAAAGAAAAAATAGGTCTGAGAAAATTTAAAAAAGGTCCGAGGAATTTTAAAATATGTCCGACCTTTTTTTCGCCCCCTCCAAACCCGCATGGATAAAGCGTTTCCGAAAACCCGCAGTGTGCAACAAAAATCCCCGCTCTTTTTGTCTGCATTTTCCCGCCCCGTTTCCCCGCCTCAAAACTCTGCAGCTGCATATTTATTCATCGTAACGAGGCTTGTGTGTTCTGTATGTGTGTGAGAATGTGGGTTGGTGGGGAATGAAAAATGCCGCCTGTCCTTATCGGACGGGCGGCATTGGGGTGTCTTGCGGCGGCATTGATTTGTGTTGCGGGAGCATTTACTTGCCGCTGCATTCGGGGCAGATGCCTTTGGCCATGTAGTTGATTGAGTTGACGGTGAATCCCTCGGGCAGGTCTATTCCCGGCACGTGTATCGTCTTGAAGCAGAATGTGCGGTGGCACACCTCGCAGTAGAAGTGTATGTGCATGTCGTCGAGCGTGCATTTGTCCCGGCCGCTGCAAATCTCGTATTTCATAACACCGCTTCCGTCTTCTATCTCGTGGGCCACATGGTGTTTTACGAATACATTGAGCACGCGGAATATGCTCGACTTGTCCATCGTTTCCATGATGTCCTCGAGTTCGGGCAACGATACGGGGTGGTCGGCGGCGAGCATGGTGCGCAGTATTAGAATCCTGTTGGCAGTAGGGCGCACGCCTTTTCTTTCGAGTATAATGCTGTCGTTTTCGGTATTCATGCCGGTGTTTTGTTACATGTCGAGTATTGTATAGTCGCCGGCCTTTTCGGTAATGACCTGTTGCAGGTCGCCTGATGTCAGTGGGTGGTCGGATTCTATCGTGGCCACGGGTGGATTAAGGGTTACGGTGGCCTTTACTCCTTCGATACTGTTCAATGCTTTTTCTACATGCGTGCGGCAATGGTCGCACATCATGCCTTCGACTTTAAATTCGTATTTCATGAGGTTATTGTTTTTTACGTTTTCTTCTTTCGTAAAGTCGGGTGCGGCGCACTGTGCAACGGCTTGCGCTGATGTGCCTGTTTTCTTGCGCTTGAGCCGCAGGCTGTTCGACACCACGCTAACGCTGCTGAACGCCATGGCCGCGCCGCCAATCATGGGGTTGAGCAGAAAGCCGTTTATGGGGTAGAGTATGCCTGCTGCCACGGGCACGGCGATGATGTTGTATATGAATGCCCAGAAGAGGTTTTGGCGTATGGTGCGTATTGTGAGCTGCGACAGGCGTATGGCTTCGGGTATTCTGGTAAGGTCGGACGAAAGTATGGTTACCATAGCGGTATCAATGGCTATGTCGCTGCCTTTTCCCATTGCAATGCCGAGGTCGGCTTGTGCCAGGGCGGCGCTGTCGTTTATTCCGTCGCCCACCATGGCTACCTTGTGTCCTTCGGCCTGGAGGCTTTTTACAAAACCGGCCTTGTCTTGCGGCAGTACTTTTGCCTTGTAGCTGGTAACGCCTGTTGCCTTGGCCACGGCGGCTGCCGACGCCTCGTTGTCGCCGGTTAGCATGTAGACTTCAATGCCCATTGCGCGCAGGTTGGATATGGCTTGCGGAGAAGTCTCTTTTATCTTGTCGGTTATGGCTATGGCGGCCAATGCCCGGGCGGAGTCGGCAAACCAGACCACAGTTTTTGCGTCTTTTGTCCAGGCGGCGCCCTTTTCCTGCAGGAGGGCGTCGGTTTTTATGCGGTTGGCGAGCAGGAGCTCCTCGTTTCCGGCAAAATATGTCTCACCTCCGACGTTTCCTTTCACTCCTTTGCCCGGGATGTTCTCGAAGTTGTTTATGTTAATCGCTTGTGCGCCTTTCAGCGAAGCGGCAACAGCTTCGGCAAGCGGGTGGGAAGATGATTTCTCAAGGCTGTAAAGTATGTTGCGTGCGTTTTCGGTATTGTTGTTCCAGAGTTCGTCGGTGACAACAGGTTTGCCTTCGGTGATTGTCCCTGTCTTGTCGAGTACTACTGCGTTTATTTTTCGGGCCGTTTCAAGGCTTGTGGCGTCTTTTATCAGGATACCGTTTTCAGCTCCTTTCCCGATTCCTACTATAAGGGCCGTTGGTGTGGCAAGTCCCAATGCGCACGGGCATGCAATAATCAAAACGGTAATCATGGCCAGGATTCCGTGTACGAAGCCTGCTTCGGGCGCAAAAAACCACCATGCGGCAAACACCAATACCGACAGCGCGATTATCACAGGCACGAACACGGCGGCTATCTTGTCGACAAGTTGTTGCACCGGGGCTTTGCTGCCTTGCGCGTCCTGCACCATGCGTATTATCTGCGCCAGCATGGTGTCGCTGCCGGTTTTGGCGGCTACGAAGCGGAACGAACCGGTGTTGTTTACCGAGCCGGCAAAGACGCTGTCGCCTTGTTTCTTGAACGTTGGCAGAGGTTCGCCGGTCAGCATGCTTTCGTCCACGTATGACTCGCCTGCGGCAACCGTTCCGTCGGCGGCAATGCGTTCGCCCGGGCGCACTATTATTGTGCAGCCTGCGAGGGCCTGTTCCACGGGTATGTCTTTTTCGCCTGTGTCGGTAAGAACCGTTACGGTTTTAGGCTGCAAGCCCATCAGTTTCCTTATGGCGGTGGATGTTTTCTGTTTTGCGCGTGCTTCGAGCAGACGTCCGAGGAGTATGAAGGCAATTATCATGCTTGCCGACTCGAAATATACGTGCGGCTCGATACCGTGCGAGAGCCAGAAGCCGGGGAAGAAAAGGTTGAATACGCTGAACAGGTAGGCTATGCCTGTGCTGTTGGAAACGAGCGTGTCCATGTTGGCCGAGCGGTGTCGCAGTTGCTTTAAAGCGTTGATGTGAAAGCGTCGCCCAAAGACGAAAACCACTATTGTAGACAAGAGCCATACGACGTATTTCACAGCTGGAACGTCCATGAGGAACATGCTCAGCAGCATTACCGGCACGGACAGCGCAACGGAGGCAATGGTTTGCCTTTTCAGTTTGCGGTATTCCTTTGCGTGCTCGGATTCAACGGTTTCTTCGATTGCTTTGCCGCCGGTTTCGGTAAGCAGGTCGTAGCCTGCGTTTTGCACGGCCGCTTTCAGGTCGGCGGGGGTGCATTCCCGCGGGTTGTAGGTTACAAGGGCCGTGGCCGAGGCGTAGTTTATGTTGGCTTCATAAACGCCTTGGCAACTGTTTAGCGCCTTGCTTACGCGGGCGGCGCATGAGGCGCAGCTCATACCGGTGACAGGGTATGTTTTTTTTGCCTTGTCCTTATTGTCCATTGTGCGTTCGTTTTTTTGTGTCGGCCGGCGTTTGTTATGGGCGGTGCGTCATTTCTTGTCGCCCGGCGCGTCGTGCGTGTAGTCGAGGATACGTATGTTTTCGGGCAGTCCTGCCGTGAGCAGGTCCTTCATCCTTTTGTGGAACGGGCAGGGGTAGCCAATGGGCGTTCCTTTCTGTATGCACGAGGCAAAGGCAATGGTGTCGGCGCCGCGCTCCACGAGCATTTTGGCCCGCAGTATGGCTTTCTTGCCGGGGCAGCCGCCGCAGTTGGTGAAGCCTATGATTGTAATTTCCCCGTCTGTGCCTTCAAACGAGCCTTTTTTGTTTCTTACGGCATTGAAGCAGCCGCTGCCGGGGCAGAAGTCCTCGGTTTGGAAACATCTTATTATTCCTAACTTCATGAGGTTTTGTTTTAGAGGTTAAAGATACGGATTTTTTCGGAATTGTGCGGTTCCCGAGGAGGTGGTATCCTGTTGTCGTGGCATGGAATACGGTAGGTTTCACGACTGCAAAGGTATATATAAATCCTCGCAACCGGGCTGCAAAATTATGCCGGTGTGCGGGAGGTGTTGCAAGGTACATTGAAAATGCCCTTATAATAGTGTTGTGGCAGACAGTCTGTTTTTGTCCATGTTTTTCGTGCGTTTTCGGAACGGGTTTTCAAGGGGCAAAAAATATGTCTGAGATATTTTAAAATAGGTCAGACATATTTTTAAATATGTGCCTTGTATTTTTTCTTTTCTCCTATGCGGGTATAAAACGATGAAAATCAGTTTTCAATTTTCGTGTTCCGGAAATGCCGTTTTACGTGTCCCGGTTTCGGGTCTTTGTATGTCTGTTTCGGCTGTAGGGTGGTGCGGCCGTTGTGTGCGGGTTCAGACGTGCGCGGCAGCGTGTCCGTTTCGCCACGGAGCAAAAAAACAAGCCCGCGCAGGTGGTGTGTTGCTGCGCGGGCTTGCTGTGCCTGTTGTTTTCCTGTCTGTGCCTGCCGCGGGGCGGGGCTGCGCGTGGGATTCGTCAGATTATGAAGTCGAAATAGTACGACGGGTTTGTGGTTACATTGGCTCCTTCGGCTTTCTTGGATATGCCGTCCACTTTTATCGACTTGCCTTTCTTGCCCGTAGACGAGATGTCGAACGTGCCGCCCATTATGGTTAGGTTGCCCGTTACGTTGATTCCGTGGCACTTCTTTGAGTCGGCGGGGTCGGCCGGGTCGGTGTATTCTCCGCCGGTGCAGTGTATGTTTACGTTTACTGGTGCTACCGTTTCGTCTACGTATATGTCGGTGTCGGTGGTCATGCCTTTGCTGCCGTCGCCTGTTACTTCAAGTTTTATCGTGCCGCCGTTTATTGTCATGAGGCTGTCGCTGCGCAGTGCTTTTACGTCGGGCGAGTTGACTTCGATGTCCATTTTTCCGTTCTGTATAATCATCTGGCCGTTCATCTCGTCGGTTTCGTCGTTGGTTATCTCGACCTGTATGCCGTCGTCGGCAACGTTTCTGACTATTATGTTGCCGCCTTCCATTTGCAGGTATTGTTTTATGTGCATTCCGTCGCCGCCGGCAGCTGATAGGATGTTGAATGTTCCGGCCGAGTGCTTGAGCCGTGTGTATTCGTCTGACGCGTAGGCGTGTTTGGTGTTGCCGGTGATGTTCACAGTTCCGCTGCCTTTGAATTCAGGGTGTCCGTTGACGAAGAAACATGCTTTTTGTTCTCCGCCGGCGCAGTCAACAAAGGTGTTGGTTGTTCCGTCGACAACCTCGATGTCGATTCTCTTTCCGTTCTGTATGTCGATTGCGGCTCCGCGTTGCGACGTAAGGCTTACGCCGTTGAGCACCACGGTGCATTTGTATTCGCCGTCCTGGAAGAAGTTGCCGTTTTGGCTCTCGCCGGTGAGTGTGTAGGTTACTTCGTCGCCGCCGAGCGATGAGGATATTGCGCTGACATACGCGCCGTCGATGTCAATTGTGATAGAGTCGGCCAGTTCGACGGGCAGTATTGCCGTGGCGGCGGTTTCGTCGTAGTTTACGCCGACGGTGAGCGGGTCGACGGTTTCAGTGCCGAATGTAATGCTGTCGATGGCTTGCGTGTTGAAATCCTTGCCTTGCACGGTAAACGCGGTTCCGTCGGCAGAGAACTGTATGTCTCCCGCACGGCCTTCGTTTACTGCTATGCCCACGCCTTTTTGCCAGATGTACATCGTTTGCGCTTTTGCGGCTATTACGGATGACAAAAGCGCTATTGAAAGTATGAGTTTTTTCATCGTTTTTCTATCTTTATTGCTTTGTTCCCGATTTTAGCTACATATATGCCGCCTGCAAGGCCGGAGATGTCGACAGTTGTGCTGCCTGCCTTTATTTTTTCGGACATTACGAGTAATCCGTCGGTGGAATACACCTGCAGTGTCGCGTCCTTGGCGGCGGTTACGCTGAGCATGTCGCCTTTGCCCACTATTGCCGTCTCGCACTTTACGGCCTGGGTTATGGATGTGGCGAGTTCGGTGAAGCGCATTTTAGCGTTGGCAAGCTCGGAAAGGGGGACGATGTCTTCTTTCCCGTTGCCGTTGAACTTCATGTCGGCCGCCGTGAATGTTATCTTCAGGTTCTTGAGCTCATAGCTCTTTTCGGCACCGCTGGCGCGCGTTACCGTAAGGTAAAGGAAGTCGCCCGTGGCGGCGGGAAGCTGTGCGAATGTTGCCGCCGCTGTAAGAAATAGGAGGACAATCTTTTTCATCTTCGTATGTTGGTTTGCTTGTGTTGTTGAATGCTTAGAATTTCAGTTTGTAACTTATCTCGAGTGCGTGTTGTGTTTCGCCTATGTCGGAATCTCTTTCGTCCTGGTAAACATAGCCCACGGAGATTTTGTTTTCCTTGTTGATTTTTATGTCTCCCCCGGCACATACGCGCGTTTTTCCAAGTATGAACGCTTCGTCAAGCTCGTTGAAGAACTCGATTGAGGCGTATGGTGTTATCTTGCACTTGCGTATGTCGTATTCTACCTTGAGCTGCGAGCGAAGTCGGTTGTTGTTGCGCGTTTCCTTGAGTTCCTTTGTGGTTTCTTTGAAGTAGACTTCGCCTGTTGCCCCGTTGAGGCGGTATTTGTCGCGAGAATAGTAAACGTGGTTCATGTGGGTGAACTGGTAACGCTCGCGCAAGGAAATATTGAACCGCCCGATGTTTACGTCTCCGGTTATGTCGAATTTAAAGCGGTTCTTGCTGCGCCAGTATGGCTTGTTGATGTTGTAGCCGTCGTATTCCCTTATTATTTCTGAGGGACGGTCTTCGTAGGCTTGTTCGTATTCGTCGTAGTGGTTGCGTTTTTCTTCAATGCGGTATTGGTAAATGTAATTGTATCCTACGGCGAATTTAAGGAATTTGAAAGGTTTATAGATTATGCCGAACGAGGCGTCCCAGCGTTCGACGCTTTTCATGTTGTTTTGCGCCCTGAAGCCTGCGCCTAACTCGAATGAGAATTTTCCTACTTTCTTTTCTGCTTCTGCTCCCAGCCATGTTCCGAAGTCGGAGGCTGTGACGTTTATACTTACCGTCATTAATACGGCCAGTGCGACTAATTTTTTCAGGTTTTTCATTTCCGGGTCATTTTGTGGGTTATGTTGTTTGTTGTAGTGCTTGGCAACAGCCTATTCGTAGTTCTTGGGGAGTTTTTGCAGCGTGTTTGTGTCGTTCATGGCGGCGTCTGCGTCTTCGTAATATATCTTTATCAGTGCAGTGTCGCGCATAAAGTCGATAGAGCCTATTTCGACTTTTATTATGTTCAGCCCTGTGCGTTTTTTCAGGTCTTCCATCATGTCCTCACGCTTTTCGGGAGTGATGAGGTTTATGTTGTCGTACCTTACGTATTTGCAGGCCACGCGCTTTATCAGACGGCTGCTTTCGGTAAACTTGGCAACGAGTATGAATATCATGTTGGCGATTAGCAGTTCGGCTATGCTCAGTTTCGATGACATTCCGTTTACCACCGACAGCGCCACGATGAAGAAGAGGTACGTCATTTCGCGTATAGGCACGGCTTCGGTGCGGTAACGTATTATCCCGAAGACGGCAAACAGTCCGAGAGCCGCTCCTACTTTCATCTTTGCCCCGTCCATGAAGTATATCATCATGAATATACTTGCCGACAGCATTATGAAGGCAAAGAAGTAATCGCGTCTTTTGCTCCGGGGGTAATAGAAAAAGCGCACTATTATCAGTACGAACAGGAAATTGAACGCGAAGCGGACGAGCATTTCGGCCAACGCTTCCGGGTCTATTAGCTGTATGCCGGCAATGGCGATATGGCTGATACTTTCAAGGAGTGCAATCATGGTGAATCAATGTTTTTTTAGTGAACAGGTTGGTTTTCAATCGAGGTTTTGCCGGGCAGTGCCGCGGCTGTTGTTTTATACGAGTTTTTTTATTGTGGGTATGCGGTCTTTGAACATGTTACCTTTTATGTTTTTGTTCGTAAGGTAGGTGCCTATGCAGTATTTGCTGAATCCTTGCGGTTTGATTCTCAGCTTGAGCAGGCAGTTTAGCGCCGGCGAGGGCGACCGTCCTTCGCGTTTCAGCTCTATTATCACGAGGTTTCCCATGTTCATCGAAACATCCGTCTCGATGTTGTAGAACGACAGGTCGTAGTCTATCGTCAGCCGCTCGGTGCGGTTTTTGTTGACGAGCGTTATGCGTTTGAAGTTGTTTTTCAGGCACGGGTGTATGTCCTCTATGCCTACGGCGGCCTTGTTTATTAGGAATTCCTCGTTTTCCTCGGTGTCGATAGCTTCGGGCGAAGCCAGCGGGCGGCGTTTCTTGCGCGTTTTGTTGTGGTTGTCCTTGTTTTTTATTTCGAGAAACGACAGCGCCGAGTCAATATACGTCCTCACCCTTACTTTTATTCTCGGGCGAATCCCGTCGTGGTGCAGCAGGTAGAATCGGTGGTCGGGTGTGTCCCAATACGTGGTGTTGTATTCCGCAACGGGGCTTCCGTCTATCTTTTGCACGAAGTAATCGTTTTTTGCCAGTTCGAAAAACTTGAGCAGCAACGATTTGTTTGCAAGGAACTTTGTGTCGGTGCGGTTCATTAGGCGCACGCCCGACATTTCATCCAGGCTTATGCCTGGCATTTCCGACAATACCTTGCCGAGATTATCGTAAAATTCCATTGCAAGTCGTATATGGTAAATCAAAAGCAAATATAAACAAAATAAATAATTAATGTTTGTTTGTTTTTAAAAACAAACGGACTGCTGCAAAAATATTCCCGCGGCCGGCGGCTGCCTTTACTGCGCATATATAATAATGTATGGCGGGCGAGTTACACTTTTCACTTTTTTCTTTGCCTGAAAGCCCGTTTTTGTTTTCAACTTTTTTACCCGTCCGGGAGGGGTGAAAAAATAGGTCGGACATATTTTGAAATAGGTCAGACATATTTTAAAATACAAGGCACATATTTTTTGCGAGGTGCGAGGACGGTTGAAACCCCTTTGCCGGCGGGCGTTTCACGCGGCTGCCTTATATGTCTGTTTTCATTGCAATTTTGCCTGGTGCGGCAACGGCATTTGTTTATAAAATCTTAACTTTGCGGAAACCATAATTATATGTTATTATGAAAGATTTTTTTGCGCGGGTGCTCAGCTCGGCGGCCGGATGTTTCCTTGCCGGGGCAATAGTAGTGATAATGCTTGTTTTCGTGTCCCTGATGTCAACGCTGTCAACGCCCGGCATGTCCGACAAGTCTGTGCTGCGCCTCGATTTGCAGGGCGTGGTAACTGAACGCAGCAGCGAAACGCCGCTCGATTTCCTGGGCATGGGCGACGTAACGCCTTCGCTCGAAACAATGCTCGGCGCAATAAAGGAAGCCAAGACAAACAGCAAGATAGCAGGCATATATATAAATGCCGGAGCGCTCGGGGCAAGCCCCGCCACCCTGCAGGAGCTTCGCAAGGCCATAGCCGATTTCCGCAAGAGCGGCAAGTTTGTAGTAAGTTACGGCGGGACGTACACGCAGGGTGCGTATTACGTTTGTTCGGCCGCCTCGCGTGTCATACTCAACCCGATAGGCGAGGTGGAGTGGCGAGGCATGGCGTCGGAAAACATTTTCTTCAAGGATTTGCTCAAGAAAATAGGCGTGGAAATGCAAGTTATAAAAGTGGGAAGCTACAAGAGCGCCACCGAGCCTTTCACCGCCTCCGAAATGTCGCCCGAAAACCGCGAACAGGTGACGCAATACGTTTCCGGAATATGGAACACGATAAAAAAGGATGTATCATCGAGCCGCAAAGTCAGCGTGCAGGTGCTCGACAGCCTTGCCGACGGCTACCTTGCGCTTAAAAGCCAGAAGGAAATGCTCGCCTCGAAGCTCGTAGACACACTCGCATACGAAGACGGAGCGCTCGAATATGTCGCAAGCCTGGTGGGCGCGGCAAAAGCAAAGGACATAGCTTTCGTTGACATGGACGCGGTTAACGCGCTGAGCCGGGAAGAAACCACAGGTAGCGAGATTGCCGTATATTATATGTATGGCGACATCGTGAGCAACGCGGAGCAGGGTGGAATGTACGACGACGTGATAAATGCAGAGAACGTAACCGACGACCTTGCCGCACTTGCCGACGACGAGAACGTAAAGGCCGTAGTGCTGCGCGTAAATTCGGGCGGCGGCAGCGGATACGCCTCCGAACAGATATGGCATTCGGTGAAAAAACTCGCCGCGCGCAAGCCCGTAGTGGTATCAATGGGCGGTATGGCGGCTTCGGGTGCATATTACCTGAGCGCAGGAGCTAATTATGTCTTTGCCGAACCTACCACACTGACTGGAAGCATAGGAATATTCGGAATAATACCCGACGTGAGCGGACTGTTGAAGGATAAGCTCGGACTTCGTTTCGACGGTGTTAAGACAAACCGCCACGCCGACTTCTTTACCACCTCGCGTCCACTTGACGAGGCTGAGAAAAGCATGCTGCAATCGTATGTTGACCGCGGGTATGACCTTTTTGTCAAACGTGTGGCCGACGGCCGCAGACTTAGCGAAGCTCGTGTGCGGGAGATAGCGCAAGGACGCGTATATACAGGAGAAGATGCCTTGAAAATACGTCTTGTCGACCGTCTCGGCACGCTCGACGACGCGGTGGCAGAGGCTGCAAAACGCGCAAAGGTTTCGGAATACGGCACAGTGCATTATCCCAAGCAGAAAACATGGTTCGAACAGCTTGTAGAGGAAAAAACCGGGGGATATATGGAAGCGCAGCTGCGCGAATACCTCGGCGAATATCATTCGGCGTTCATGCTTGTAAGGAACATAGGTAACGCCGACCGAATACAGGCGCGCATTCCCTATGAACCGGTGATAAAATAACGGCGTTCAACACAATATGACAGGCATGGACGGCAAAGTTGCGCAGGCAGGCAAAGGTACAAGGAACATAAAATGTTTCATGTGCGTGCTGTTGCTGCCTTTTTCCTGGCTTTACGAGTTGGCTACGCGGATAAGGAACCACATGTTCGATACCGGAATGCTCAAGTCGCAGAAATTTACCGTACCAACCATTTGCGTAGGAAACATAACGGTTGGCGGCACGGGCAAAACGCCGCACGTGGAATATTTGGCAGAGTTGCTGGGCCGTGTTTGCTGCACAGGCGTCGTAAGCCGGGGATACCGGCGGAAGACAAAAGGCCTTGTCGTTGCAGATTCGAATACAACGGCCGATGAAATAGGAGACGAACCGTTTCAGATAAAGAAGCATTTCCCTACGGTGCACATAGCAGTCTGTGCAAGGCGTGCAACAGCAATTGAAAGGCTCCTTGCGCCCGACATAAAGCCGCCGGTCGACGTGGTGTTGCTCGACGACGCTTTCCAGCACCGGTACGTGGCGGCGGGGTTGAACATCGTGCTCGTAGATTACAACCGTCCCGTTTATAGCGACCGGCTGCTGCCTGCGGGAAGGCTTCGCGAGGCGCGCAGCGGCCTTGCGCGGGCCGATATGCTCGTAGTAACCAAATGCCCCAAGGAACTTACGGAGAAAGAAGGCACGCTGTTTGTTTCCAAGTGTCTTATGCTGTGTGGCAAAAGCCTCGCGCGGCCGAAAGAGGGTGTCTTTTTCTCCACAATGTCATACGCTCCGCCTTACAAAGTGTTCGGAGGCGGCGAGACAACACTCGCGGCCATTGGCGAAAGCTACAAACGCGTTGTCGTGCTTGCCGCAATAGCGCGCCCGGCCCCGTTTGCAGATAAAGTAAGGCACTATTGCAACGTTGCGTGCGAGTTGCTTTTTGCCGACCACCATGCTTTTACGACGGACGACCTTTTGCGGCTGGAAAAAGCTGCCGGAAATGACGGCTCTACCGCTGTGATTACGACGGAAAAAGACGCGGCGCGCCTTATGTCGTGTGCCGGGAGGCTGAGTCCCGTGCTGCGGGATAACATATACGCCCTCCCAGTGAAAGTGGAGTTTTTATTTAACGGACAAACTGTGTTTAACGATAAAATTCTCGGTTATGTACAACAATATCAAGGAAACCGCTGATTTCCTTTCCCGCGAAATTGGCGCAGGAATTGAAACCGCCATAGTTCTTGGCAGCGGTTTGGGACGCCTGGCGGCGGAAATCAACGTAGAGCGCGAGTGGCAGTACAAGGATATTCCAAACTTTCCGGTTTCTACCGTCGAAGGCCATGCCGGCAAGCTGATTTTCGGCACGCTCGGACAGAAAAAAATCCTTGCAATGGACGGCCGGTTTCATTACTATGAAGGATATTCGATGAAGGAGGTTACTTTTCCAATCCGCGTGTTCGGAGCGATAGGCATAAGCACGCTTTTGGTGAGCAATGCCGCCGGCGGTACGAACGCTTCGTTCCGCCCCGGCGACCTTATGGTCATAACCGACCACATAAACTTTATGCCCGAGCACCCGCTGCGCGGAAAGAACCTGCCTTGCGGTCCGAGATTTCCCGACATGAGCGAGGCTTACGACCGAGGGCTGATTGCCAAGGCCGACTCCATAGCAGCGGCCGAAGAAATCGAATTGCAGCACGGTGTGTACCTTGCAAATTCCGGTCCTACGTATGAAACGCCTGCCGAGTATAACATGTACCGGCTCATGGGTGCGGATGCCGTGGGCATGAGTACTGTTCCCGAGGTTATCGTGGCGCGCCACCAGGGCATGCGCGTGTTCGGAATGAGCGTGATAACCAACGTTCCGGCTGCCGCAACGGGCGAGACCAGCCACGACGAAGTGCAGCAGGCTGCGGCATTGGCCGAACCGAAGATGACAACGATTTTCAGAAGACTTATTAACGATTAAGCAAACCGACAAACCTGACTTAATATATGGCGAGAACAGAAATTTCAACATTGGGCGAATTTGGCCTTATAAAGCGTTTGACTTCCGGCCTTGAAATGATGAATCCGTCGACCGAAAAAGGCGTGGGCGATGACTGCGCCGTGCTGCATTACCCCGACGAACAGGTGCTCGTAACCACCGACATGCTGCTCGAGGGCGTGCACTTCGACCTAACCTACGTGCCTTTGAAATACCTTGGCTACAAAGCGGCGATAGAGAATATTTCCGACATAGTGGCCATGAACGGAAAGCCGCAGCAGATGACGGTGGCCTTAGGCATAGGCCGGCGCTTCTGTGTGGAGAATATCGAAGAGATTTACGAAGGCTTGCGCCACGCTTGCGGCAAGTACGGAGTGGATCTCGTGGGCGGGGATACCACATCGTCGCTCACAGGGCTGACCATAGCGATAACGTGTATTGGCTCGTCGCCGCGCGACCGTATTGTTTACCGAAGCGGAGCGCACGATACAGACCTTGTTTGCGTGAGCGGCGACCTGGGCGCGGCTTACATGGGGTTGCAACTGCTCGAACGCGAAAAGACAGTGTTCGAAAACAAAAGCGAAGGCCTGAAAGGCGCAAACGCCGCGCTCGAAGCCATGCAGCCCGACTTTGCGGGGCATGAATACTTGTTGCAACGCCAGCTCAAGCCCGAGGCGCGCCGCGACATAACGGAACGTCTGGCCGAAGCCGGCATTTTGCCAACGTCGATGATTGACATTTCCGACGGCTTGTCGTCCGAACTGCTGCACATCTGCGAGCAGAGCGGCACAGGGTGCCGAATTTACGAGGAAAGGATTCCGATAGACTACCAGACGGCGGCCTTGGCAGATGAGATGAAGATTGGCGCCATAACCGCTGCTTTGAACGGGGGTGAGGATTACGAGCTTCTGTTCACCGTGCCTCTTACTGATTACGAAAAGATTCTTAAAGTGGAGGACGTGCACGTGATAGGGCATATCACGTCGGCCGACGCAGGACGGACGTTCGTAACGAGCGACGGGGCAGAGGTTGAACTGCGCGCACAGGGCTGGAACCCGCTTGCGCAAAAGGATGATGAATGATTCCGAAGCCTTGTAAGGAGACCAATGTAAGCCCCGCCTGAAAGCGGGGTTTATTGTTATGAATATTTATAGATTATCACTGTATAAATATCGGAAAAAAGCGTACCCGTCTGCGGGACGTTTTACCCCCTCTCGGAGCAAAGAAAAAATACAAGGCAGGAATTTTAAAAAAGGTCTGAGGAATTTTAAAATATCTCAGACCTATTTTCGGCGGCTTCAAATGCCCGTAAATCAAGCGTTCCGAAAACGTGCTTTTCGAGCATGAATATATATTCGTTTTCGGATTGAGATGTTGTCTTTTTCTGTCGCGGTTGCATGGCTGGGCGGCGCGAGGTGGAATTAAACATTAAGGGCGGCTCCTTTCGGGGCCGCCCTTGTGCCGTATGGCTATGTTGCAGTATTATATCAGCGGGTTGGCAAACTGTATGCAGGCAGGCTGGCTGACTTGCATGGCTCTGGCGGTGCTGGTGAGCAGTCCGGTTTCGGCATTGCGCTCGTACACCTCTATCCTGTTGTCGTCGCGGCATGCCACAAGCAGGTATTTGCCGTTAGGCGTTATGGCAAAGTTACGCGGGTGTTTGCCAGTGTTCTGGTATCCGACTTTTTCGAGCGTGCCGTCGGGCTTGATTTTGAATATTGCTATGCCGTCGTTTTTCAGCCTTACGCTTGCGTACAGGAACTTGCCGTCGGGGCTTACGTGAATGTCGGCTCCGCCGCGTGCTCCTGCGTCGCTGGCTTTTACAACCTGTTTTTGCGTGAGCAGTCCGCGCACGGGTTCGTAGTCGAACACGATTATCTCGTCGCTAAGCTCGGTTATGACATACATGTATTTGCTGTCGGCCGAGAAGTCAATGTGCCTCGGGCCGCAGCCTTTTGGCAGGTCGGTGCGCTCGGGTGTGCCTTTCTTGAAGTCGGGGCGCAGCTCGAACTTGTAAATGCAGTCGCCGCCCAGGTCGGTTACGAACATGTAGTGCCCGTCGGGCGAGCGCATTACGGTGTGCAGGTGTGAAGCAGCCTGGCGCACGGTGTCGACGTTCGACGGGTTCTCGTAGGTTATGACCTCGCCGCTGTCGAAAAGCGTGCCGTCTTTCTCTATGTCGAACACGCTGATGCTTCCCGACGAGTAGTTAGCCGTGAAAGCCTTGCGCCCGTGCGTCGTTATGCTGCACGGGTCGTCGCCGTGGGCAAGCACCTTGTTCATTATACGCATTTGCCCGTTCTTGGGGTTAATCATGAATGCGTTTACCGTGGCGTCGTCGCCCGTGTATTCGCTTACGCAGTATAGGAACGAGTCGTCGGGCGCAAGCACGAGGTAACTCGGATTTCCTATACGGGCGGAGTCTTCAAGGTCGAACTTGCCTGTTTCCTGGTCGAACATGAACGAGTATATGCCGCTCGAACCCTTGTCGGTGTATGTGCCTACAAACATGGGCACAGGGGCTTTCTGGCCGCACGACCACATCATTGTAACTGCTGCAGCGGCGGCAATGATAGTTTTTAATCTCATATATGTGTCTGGTTTAAATTGGTTTTTGTATCAGAGACTCTTTGTGTCACAAAAATAGGCAAAAAACGGTTGGCATGCGCTTTTTGGCGGATAAAAAAAGACACCTGCCCAATCGTATGTGCCGTTTCGATATGTGCAGGTGCCGTGTCCGGTTGTTTTGTGCAACGCTGCTGTGTTATGTCATAGTATTGAAATCCTTATCTAAGGCGTTGTGCGTTTTTTTCCGGCAGGTTCAGAAAGAAATGTCGGCTCCCGCCATGAAAGTAGCGCGCGGCATGGGGAAACCCGCGAACGTCTCGTATTTCTGTGCGAGCAGGTTCTCGCCCCTCGCATAAACGCTCAGGAAGGAAGCGGCTTTGAATGCCGCCCGCAGGTTCAGCAGTGTGTATTTTTCTGACTTGTCTTTTCCTGACTCGGCAATGTAAAGCCCGCCGATGTGCTGCAGGCCGCCGGCAAATGTCCAGCGCCCGAGAGTATAGTCGCCGCCAACGTAGAATTTGTTTCTCGGTGCTGCAAGAACAATTTTGTTAGTCAGCAGGTAGCTGTAGTTCGTGTTCAGCGAGAGGTGCGTGTTCACGCGGAAGCTGGCGTTGGCCTCTATGCCGAAGTTGTGCAGTTTGCCCGTGTTGCGGTTTATCATCCCGCCGCCTTGACGGGGTACGGTTTCTATCAGGTTGTCGGCGTCGTAATAGAATATGTTCACGCCGTAGCGCAGCCTGTTGTCCAAAAGCCTTTGCGTGAATGAAATTTCATAGTTCACCATGCTTTCTGCTTTGAGGTCCGGGTTTTTTGAGCCGAACATATACAGCTCCTTCAAAGTGGGAACGCGGAATCCTTTGCTTACCGAGGCTTTCAGCTCTGCGTCGTAAGGCAGGCTTACGCTAACCCCTCCTTGCGGAATCCATTCGGAGCCTGCGGTGGAGTGGTAGTCGTAGCGGACTCCTGCTTCGAGCGAAAGCAAGCCGAAAAGCTCCTGGCTGAAGTCTGCATAACCAGCAAATTCGTCAGCCTTCTTGTCGGCTAACATGGTGCGCGTCCCGTCGTTGAACTTGTTGTATGCTTTCCCGTAAATGTGCTCATAGTCGAAGCCGAAGGTTGTTTTGTTTCCCTTAAAGAAGTTGAACGTCTGGTAAAGGTTCACTCCCATGAGGTTGTCGCGCGAGAGGAAACGGTAGTCCGCCGGTTCTTCCGACGGCGCGTACCCGTCGTTGATGTTGTGGTTGCCCCAGTTGAAGAAATACGTAACTCCGCCGTTAGTCTTGTCGTATAAGTTATAAAGCGAAGCAGCCGCCGTTCCTCGCGTTATGTTCATGTCGTTGTCAATTACCGGAGAGGAAACCGGCCCCGGGTTGGCGGAATTGTAATGTGTGAGGTTTGCGTTTGCTTCTATGTTCCATTGTTCGCTTATGTCGTATCTTATTTTTCCGAACCCTGAAGTTTGGTTGAAGGACATGTTTTTTCTGTGCCCGTCCGTGCGGTTGTAAGAGCCTGCCCAAATGCCGCTCAGTTTTCCTTTCTTTGCCGCACCGGCGTATTCTCCGCTGAAAGTTCCGTAAGAACCGGCGCCAAGGCGTATCTTGTTTGAAATTCCGTCTTCGTATTGTTTGCGGGTTATTATGTTGATGACTCCTCCCATTGCGTTTGAGCCGTAAAGCATTGAGGCAGGTCCGCGCACAACTCCTATCTTTTGCGCAAGCAAAGACTGGTACGTGTCGGCCAAAGTGTGGCCCATCAATCCGGCAAATTGCGGATGTCCGTCAATCAGAACCATCATTTGCGTGGTGGGAGAACCGCCTATCCCGCGTATTTTCATGCTTCCGGCCGAGTTGGTGGATATACCGTAGCCCATAATGCCTCGTTCAGTTATGAAAAGTCCCGGCACTTGCTCCGAAAGCAGCGGAAGGAGTGATTGTTCATAGCGGTTTTCTATTTCGGTGCGATTTATTTCGGTTAATGTGTAGGTCAGGAACCGTGCGTCTATCTTTGCGATGTTCCTTGTTCCTGTTACGGTAGCTTCGTTAAGGTGTGTAGAAGTGCTGTCGTTGTTTTGTGCAAACGAAATAAAAGGCACAAAAAGAATCAACACCAATGTTATTGGTATTTTTGCGTTCATTTATTGCTGGTGTTTTATTTTGCGTATCGTTTTATTCGTGGTCGAGGTCTATTAGCTGGTAGTTACGCGAACCTGCGCCCAAAAGTGCGGCATGATATAATATATGTGTGCCTCTGCGCGAAGTGATTCGCTCCACGAGGTCTTTGTTTCCGTCGTCCGGGCTGTTGAGTACGAGGTCTACGCATGCCTGGTCGAGTGCTACGGGGTCGAGCGAGGCAAGTATTCCCACGTTCTTCATTTTAGGCACGGCCGGGGTGCTTACGCAGTCGCAGTCTACAGAGAGGTTGTTCATTACGCTTATATATAATATTTTTTCTCCCTCATAATCTATTACCGATTTGGCCGCTTCGGCCATGCTTTCGGTGAATGCTTCCTGCGAGGTGTTGCCCCAGGGGGCTTTCCTGGTCTTTCCTGCCGAATGAATCCATGATTTCCCGGCCGACGAGGCTATGCCTATCGATATGTTCTTGAGTGCGCCGCCGAAGCCGGCCATTGGGTGTCCCTTGAAGTGGGTGAGGACAACTACGAAGTCGTAGTTCTCGAGGTTTTTCCCGACGTAATTTTCCTTCAGTCGTTTCCCGCCTTTAACGGGCAGTGCTATTTCGCCGTCGGCGTCCATTATGTCAACGTCGGCAATGGCCGAGAATCCGTGGTCGGCCGCTACTTTCCTGTGGCTGTCGGTTGTTGCACGTGCGCCGCCGTATGCAGTGTTGCATTCAACGATTGTGCCGTCTACCATCTTCACGAGCGGGGCTATGAGTTGCTGGTCGAGAAAATATTTGTTGCCCAATTCGCCAGTGGACAGCTTTATGGCCACTTTTCCTTTAGCTTCGCGGCCGAGGGCCTTGTACGCTTTTATCAGGTTGTCGGACGTAAATCACGCTGTTGTTGCTGCGTCGCGCGTTCGAGGGCAGTGTGGCCTTGTCGAAGCTGCGGAAAGTCTCTTGCAGGAAGCTGCGTTTGAACGTAAGGAACGTGGCCATGAAGGGTTTCCCGTCTATGCACTTTTTGTTCATCATCACGTTGCAGTCTTTGCGTATGAATGCGCAATCCCCGCTTGTCAGCCTTGTTGTATGGTTGTTTTCGGTGAGTTCCACCATACCCTCGTCCAGGTACATAAGCACATGGTCTTCCATGCGGTGAGGGTAGAGTGTGTCGAACTTTTACCTTATTTGCCGCCGCGAGAGGAAGAAGTTTCGCATGAGTTCAGAACATTCTTCGGCAAGTATGCCTTTCACCACTTGCGTCTTAGGGTGCAGGGCATCGGGGGCGTAGACGGTGTATCCGCGTTTCGGGTCGCCCGCGCCGTAGACGAGCTTTCCCACCTGTGCCCAGCCTATTGCACCGGCGCACATGGTGCAAGGCTCAACGGTTACATAGATTGTGCACTCGTTGAGGTATTTCCCGCCCAGATAGTCTGCTGCCGCCGTGATGGCCTGCATTTCGGCGTGGGCCGTTACGTCGCGTAGCGTTTCGGTAAGGTTGTGCGCGCGTGCTATAATGCGGTTGCGGCATACAACAACCGCTCCCACAGGCACTTCCTCGCGTGCCTCGGCGGCTTGCGCTTCGGCAATCGCGGCGCGCATGAATCTTTCGTCGTCGTTTGTTTCCATGCCGCAAAGTTATAACTTATAAGGTTATGATTGCGTAAGATGTGTTTAAAAATACATTTTTACAACCGCAACCGGTGCGCGGCACGGGAATGACGACTTTGAATGAATGGAAACCGAGGTGGAAAATGTCTGTTTCCGGATGAAAAAAATTGAAAACTGATTTTCAGTGTTTAAACCCTACATGGGAGCAAAGAAAAAATATGTCCGACATAATTCAAAATATGTCCGACATATTTCAAAATATCTCAGACATATTTTCGCGCCCTTGAAAACTACATTGAAACATGCCCGAAAAACGCAGACAAATACAGCACCTGCAACATAAGGCAACGTTGTAGAGGCGTGATTTATCGCGCCTCCAACATTAACATCGGATAACAGGTGGGTAAAAACCTATTCCCGCTTGAGCGGCATGGCATGGCCGGCGTTTGAAGGTGCGGCGGCCTTGCGGCTTTTGATTTGCGGCGGTTGTTGTTTGCGCGCTGACGATTAACACGTCCGCCCAATGCAGTGCCGTGTATATTTAGTAATTTTGCACTCTCCGGACTGACTATCATTGTTCGGAGAGCAGACTATGGATACCAGTTGCAGCAATTCCTTAAAGCCTTCCCGCCGGAAGATTGCGGAGCAGATAGCCCGCATTTCCCTGCCGGCCGTCGTGACAAACATATCGGTGCCGTTGCTATCGATAGTAGACACCGCCATTGTGGGCCACATGGGCGCGCAGAAGTATATTGGTGCCGTGGCCGTGGGAGGGGTTATATTCAATGTCCTTTACTGGGTGTTCGCCTTTCTGCGTATGGGCACGAGCGGACTGACATCGCAGGCGTTCGGCCGCGGCGACAGGCGCGACATAGCCTTGCAGCTGTCCCGCCCGTTGGCGTTGGCCGCCGTTTTCGGTCTGTTGCTCGTGACGCTCGGCGGTGTGGCGGCCGATGTGGCGTTCGCGTTTATCTCAGCTTCCGACGACGTGGAGCCGCTGGCGCGCGAGTATTTCAGCACGGGTATTTTCGGAGCGCCCGCAGTGCTGGGGTGGTATGCCTTTTCGGGATGGTTCCTCGGAATGCAGAACTCGCGCTATCCCATGGTGGTGGCAATAACGCAGAATCTTGTAAACATAGCCGCTAGCCTGTTCTTTGTGTATGTCCTGGGATTCGGCATTAAGGGTGTTGCGCTCGGAATGGTAACGGCACAGTACACAGGCCTTGCCATGTGCGTGGCATTGTGGCGCATTAAGTATGCCAGCGGCCTGCCGCGTCCCGAGTGGGCCGAAGTGTTCGACGCGCGCGGCATGTCGCGCTTCTTTTCGGTAAACAAGGACATCTTCCTGCGCACGGTGTGCATAGTTTTTGTAATGTCGTACTTTACGTCGGCCGGCGCGGCCATGAACGACACCGTTTTGGCCGTCAACGCGCTGCTCATGCAGCTGTTCATCATTTTTTCGTACTTCATGGACGGCTTTGCCTACGCAGGCGAGGCGCTCGTGGGGCGCTATGTGGGCGAACGCAACAGGCCCGCGTTCTCTATGGTGGTAAGGCAGCTGCTGTATGTTGGTGCGGCGTTGGCGGTTGTCTTTACCTTGTTCTATTTTGCCGGGGGCAGGGGATTCCTGTCAATGCTTACCGACGACAATGCAACCGTGTCGGCGGCAATGGTCTACCTTCCCTGGGCCGCATGCGTGCCGGTGGTGTCGTTCGGGGCGTTCGTGCTCGACGGAGTGTGCATAGGCGCCACGGCCTCGAGGGTAATGCTCCTGTCGTCGTTCCTGGCGGCGGTGGTTTTCTTCAATATGTTCATCCTGCTGCGCGGCATGGCCGGAAACAACGCACTTTGGGCTGCATTCCTGGCCTACCTGGCCGTGCGCACGCTTGTCAATGCGGCTTTTTACGGGCGGTTGGTGCGGCATACGTTCGTTTTGCCTCAAAAAAGTGGCACTTAACGGTTTATTTTGATAATTTAGCAACGTAATTAAATACTTATGTACATGGCAAAGTTTAAAAGAATACTCCTCAAATTGAGCGGAGAGAGCCTTATGGGCGAACAAGGATACGGCATAGACGTGAAACGCCTTAATGAATACGCCGAGCAGATAAAGGCAGCGCAGCAGCGCGGCGTTGAAATAGGTATCGTGATAGGCGGCGGCAACATATTCCGCGGCCTGAGCGGTGCGGGAAAAGGCTTCGACCGAGTGAAAGGCGACCAAATGGGCATGTGCGCCACGGTAATCAACTCGCTCGCGCTCAGCAGCGCCCTCGGGGCTATAGGAGTGGACGCCCGCGTGCTTACGGCCATACGGATGGAACCGATAGGCGAGTTCTACAACAAATGGAAAGCCATAGAATATCTCAAGGCAGGAAAAGTCGTAATCATGTCGGCCGGAACGGGTAACCCTTACTTCACTACCGACACCGGCTCGGCGTTGCGCGGCATAGAGATTGAAGCGGATGTAATGCTCAAAGGCACGCGCGTTGACGGAGTGTACACCGCCGACCCGGAGCGCGACAAGACGGCTACGAAGTTCGACGAAATAACGTTCGACGAGGTTTATACGCGAAACCTGAAGGTAATGGACCTTACCGCTACGGCACTCTGCAAGGAAAACAACCTGCCTATTTACGTTTTCAACATGGACATCGTGGGCAACCTCGCAAAAGTGCTCGACGGCGAGCCAATCGGCACGCTGGTGCACAAGTAAAATAAAGCATTGCGGCTTGTGCCGCAGTTTTCTGCAGGACTTTGTGGTCGGCATTCTCGAATTGGGAAAACCGGGGGCAGAGAACGGCGGCTTTTTTCGTTAGAAATTGAAGACCGGTTATCAATGCGTAAATCCTGCATGGGAGCAATGAAAAAATTAGTGGCTCGGATTTTAAAATCCGAGCCACTAATTTTAAAAAGCAAGCCACTAATTTTTT
>OIWT01000596.1_pt1 | contig 49205 bp, 54 predicted proteins | sample 1587701 | NCBI WGS metagenome assembly OIWT01 (sample SAMEA3888904, study PRJEB22519) | human gut metagenome | biome: human gut; feature: human-associated habitat; material: faeces | place: Denmark | collected 2009 | reverse complement strand
AGACCTTCGCGTTATTAGCACGACGCTCTAACCAGCTGAGCTATTCGAGCACTGAAAGTGGTCGATTGCTGGGGCTTTTGAGCTTACCCGTTTGGAATGAAGTGGAGCGAAGACACTCCACTTGAACTCAAAAGTCCTATGAGAGAGGATAAGAAAAAACAGTACCAACAAACAACGCAATCATCACTCATTAGAAGCACCTTGGCGAATTCCTCATACCTAATCACATCCGTGTACCCCAGCCTGCGGAAAAGAGCGTCGATTTCGTCTTCAGGAATCACCTCTCCGAGATGGGACAGGATCTGGCGCAGATCCGATACCAGCACCGTTCCGTCCTGGTTTTTGTCGAACATTTTGAATACCTGGACAATGCTTTCGTAGTCATCTACGCCTCACTCCCTTTCCCCGTTTTCACTTGTTTGTGTTTTCTTCAGCGAAAGGGCTATATTGATTACATCCTCGAAGCACAGCGCCGCTTCGTTGGCAGACATCCCCTTTATGACAGTGTCAAAGTCGTCATCCAATCCGGGAATGCCGACTCCCCTCACGATCAGCACGGCTTCGCTCTTCGTGATCTTCCCATCACCATCCGTGTCCAAGACTGCAAAATAGTCTTTCAGTTTTTGCAACTAGGGAAAAGCGCCTGCAGAATCACGTACTTCCTTGGAAGACAGCACAGAATCCATTTTCTTTGACTGCTTCACTTGGTGCGGAAAGTCCACCGATTTCCGCGCTGTGGGACAAATCGCGCCGACTTCTGCCATTTCCAATCGAACCCGCATGAGGATTTCACATTCATTCCATTTTCTTTCATCGCATCTACCCATGGTACTGTTGTACCTTTTGTGTATGCTGGTGCTTGGCGTCAGCCAGTCACTGGAACTGACGAAGGAGTGCTTTTTCGGCGACACTCTGACGGAGTAGTGGACTCAATGTAATGACGCGGGAAAAGCTGGAATACGGCCTGAATCACAATTGCACGGTCCTCGCTCTGTGGAACAGCGAGAATTGCATATCGTGCGCCTCTCACATGTGGGACGTTTACCGCGCCATTTATTCCTTCATGGACGAAAACGAGGTAATGCTCTTTGCACGCGTTGACCGTAGTTTTACGTGCTCGCTACGACGGTCGGCGTCGACGAGACTCTGGACACGGAATACGAGATCGATTCCATCGAGGGCGGCACGTACTATCGTCTGTTTGTGGAGGGTTCTCGCGTGCCGCTGAAGCGCCGCGAGACGGAGGAACCGGAAGAGGACGATTTGGTCGCACTTCTGTTCTTCCCTCATCGCCTAGGTCACCTGGATCGCGAAGAGCACACACTTCGCTCCGCAGCACGACTACGTCACGGAAATCACTCCCGAGACGTACGACAGCTATTTCCGGAAGAACGCGCACCGCAGCATCATGGTGATGTACTACCTCCCGAACTTCCAGCAGTCCCAGATCACGCTCGTCCAGTACCTGCGCGCCGCCCTCGCGTTCCGCGTACGGGTCCTCTTCCGCCTTACCCGCAGATTGAGGCGAAGGTGGCGTTCGCCCGCCTGAACTGCAACGGGTACAGCGACTTCTGCACGGAGAAGAAGGTGAAGACGATTCCGACGTTCACCTTCTACCCGCACAAGGACCTCGCGTTCGACGGCAAGCAGCTGGAGACGAAGCGCGGCGAGGGCATCGTGCTGTACCTGAACGAGAAGCTGGGTGGCGGTGCGCGGGCGGCGTGACGAGCAGGAACCCAGGTGGACCCCAAGGGCGGCTTCAACGAGCAGTACGGCCGTGAGAAGGAGCTGGACCGGCTGGCGCGGCTGTTCATCGCCAACGTGGGGACTGGAGGGAGGCGTGAGGCGTAGAAGAACGAGAACCAGCAGAAGCGCATCGTCAAGGAGACGGCGCGGCTGCGCAAGCGCTTCCACGCGACGGCGAAGTACTACAAGATCATGAAAGCCGTGGGCGTCGTGGTGTGGTGTGAGGCGTAGTACGTGAAGGAGGGTCCGCAGGTGATCATGCGCGAGCTGCGCGCCGTGCGCGACGGCATGAAGGGCGTGGCGTTCGACGACCCGCGGTACGCGACCCTGCGCGCGCGCGAGAACATCATCCACCAGTTCGAGGCGATCAACACGAACCACCAGCTGGTGCACCTGAACCCGTGGTCGTTCGACAGCGTGGTGAACGGCGTGGACAACGTGGTCGTGCTCTTCTACACGAGCTGGTGCGTGGAGTGCAAGGACATGATCAAGGACATGGCAGGCCAGGCAACGCCGTCTCACGCGTAGGAGGAGCAGGCGAAGACGCTGAAGGAGGACGTGGTGCTGGCGACGATGGACGCGCAGACCTACGTGGACTTCTGCGTGGGACAGGCGCGACGAGGTGAGGCGTAGGCGGCCTTCCACATCAACCACTTCCCCACGGTGAAGTACTTCGCGAGCGGAAAGGACGTGATGGTCGGCGCGGAGCGAGCGGGTGAGGCGTAGGACCCAGTGGACGTGCCTGCCTCGGGGTGGAACGACATCAAGTCCTTCTTACAGGAGACCTTCCACGAAACGGAACTGTAATTTGGGGTGTTTGTGGCAAACAGGAGTAGAGTACAATGAAAACAGGGTTAGGCGACCTGAAACTGCTTCTCCATGTCTTGAATCATCGAATCAAGACGCAGCTGGTTTTCTTCGTTCCGCTGCAGCGCATTCGCCTCGCCGATCAGCGGAATAACGCCTACGAGTGACCGCATTGACGAACTGCGCACTGCACACGTCGGACTCCTCCTCCTCCTTTTCCTGCACCGGAGCCGACTCGATGCGGTGCCCGTTGGCGACTGAGAACGAGACGTACTTCTTCAGCTCCGTGTAGCTCTGATTCAGCAGGGACACGCAGTTGTACTAGGAATCACTTCTTCCCTGCGTCTCCAACCATTCTGTACTTCAGCAGGCTGTACAAATCAGGGCACTGGTAGATCGTTCCCCGCAGCACATAGTACACGGCCAGCAGCGCGACCCCGTCCTTCTCCTGCTCGTCCTTCCTGTACTTCACGATTTTGAAGAACTCGCAGCTCTCCGAGGAATCGCTTCCCTCGAGCTCGACGAGATCTCCCTCGGAGTAAAACGGCGAGCGGCGAAAGTACTCCAGCGCGTTCTCCTTCGTCAGGCCAGTCGACAGAAACTCCTCGTCCACGAAGGAGGTTGCGTACAGGTCCTTGTGGCTCCCGATGTACACGTCGTTCTCCTCGTCCTCCATTTCCCTCCCCAAGCACAGAACTGAGCGGTGTGCCCCTATTCCGCACAAATGCCCCCTAATGTCCACCGTCGCTGCGATGAAATGGGGCGGTCCTCTCGCATTTCCGCTACCCACCGCAAATCAGGAGAACTCACCTTCTTCCATCCTCCGCGAAGAGTTCAAGGAGATCGGGGTTGCATAGTCACAGAACATGGGGTCAGATCGTCGAGGCTTGCGGTTCCGCCCCGATTGAAGAATAACCGCGGTTTGGCCTATGTTGTGTTCCTGTTTGGTTTTCTTATTATCTGGTAAAATGATGTTCCTGAGTGAGGAGTCTATCGACTTGAAGACCGTGTGCATCGCAAATGTGTGCCTGTTCCTGGCCCTCGTGCTTGGACACTCCATTCCCCCTACCTTCAATATGGGAAAGACGGGAAAGAAGTGGTTCCTGATCATCTTCTTCGGCCTGCTGGTCGGCATCGCCTTTAACATCGTTCTGCCCAGCAGTCTGCACATCGTGACGGACGCGTGGGAGGCGTATCAGAACTCGACGAAGGACAACGATACCGACATTTTCTTCGAGCTGCTTCGCCGTTTGGACGACGATGACGACGACGACGATGACGACAGCTTCAGAAGAATCATCGGTGTCGCTATTTGCTTCGGCTTCATGGTCCTCTTCGTGGCGGAGTTCGTCTCCAAGCAGATGACCAAGAAGCAGCGTGCGAACGAGGTGCAGCTCCCGCTGGTGGAGAAGCCCCAGGCGGAGAGAGACGAGTACAGCCGCAGCGCTCTGCGCAACCTGTACATCTCCTTCTACGTGTTCGCGGCCCTGGGCTGCATGGGAGGCTACCTCGTCTGCGACAGCAGCGTGCAGCGCGCCTTCATTTTCATCGCGCAGGGTCTCTGCCTGTTCCCCGCTTCCGTTCTGTATGGTTTGAAGATGGGCGAGGACCAGACTTCCACCTCCTGCAGTGGGCTTCGCTGGATGTGTTAAGTCGTAGACGTGACGGACGCTCTGCTGCAGTCGCTGATCACCCCTGTGCTGAACGTCGTCGTCCTGCTGATCTTGAACCTCTTCAAGGGAGAGCTGTACTTCTACATTATTTCGCTGGGCTATCCTCTGTTCTGCGGTTTGGTCCTCTTCTTCTCCATGATGTACGTGATCTCGATGGTCCACGTGGAGGAGACTGTCACGTCGTCTATGATAGCTGTATTGAGTATGATTCTTCCTTATTTTGCTTTCATGCTGTTCGGGAGAGACTAAGTCGTCTGTTTGTTGGAATCGCAATTGTCAAGCGTCCAAACAAACACGGAATTGCACAAACTAGCTATCAAACAGTCCCTTGCCCGTGGACAGGCACGCATCATCGTCCGAGTACTCCATCTGCTTCTTCCTCATCTGGCGCTCGTGCCTCTTCACTCTACCGCTCATTCTCCGTATATGCTCCGACGTCTCGCTCACCGTACTCTGCACCAGGAAGGCCGGCAGTGATTCCATCTCCCGCGCCAGCTTGTCCACGCTCTTGTCCCCTCCATTGTCCATCAGCACGTCGATCTCCAGACCCACTTGTGAGTGCACGTCGCCGTGGTCTGCGCATCATATTCCCTCAAGACAATCACTTCGCGATCGTCCACCACCCCCTCCAAACCCGCCCTTGTGCACCAACATGCCCATTCCCTACCGTTGATAACACAGTGAATAATAACAGTCATGGAAGCCTCTCGCAATTCCTTCGTGATGCTGTCCTCGGGATCCTCGAAGTGGATGCTGATCCCGCTCAGCTTGCGGATGTAGCCGAGAAGACTGGTGCGGTAGGGCTCCTCCTCCTCCATTTGCTCCTTGATCTTGTTCTGCATTGCCTGGATGTCCTCCTCCTCCTCGTTTTGGTTCGGGATCTCCGCCAGCTCCCTCCCGCAGAAGCGGCAGACGTAGCACTTCCGCTCCTCACTGAAATACTGCACCGCTTCGATGATGGTGTATCTCTTCTTGCATCCAGGGTTTACGCATTCCTAAGCATCATGCAATGAGATTAAAGACACAAGTCGCTCCTTTTCGCAAGAGCGGTTGAAGATCTCGTTGGACACTTGGACCTGGTACATTCTGTGCAGCCGAAGGATCACCACGTTGATGAAGTCGTCGTAGTTGATGTAGTATATGATCACGAACTTGTCATTCTACACATCAACGCCGCACGCCGCTTCCTTCCTTTAGCAGCTTTCCGTCTGTGTCGCACGCGCGATCGTGGTAGTTAAAACTCTTGATTAGCGCTCCTTCCAGCAACTTGTTGATGGCTTGTCTTGCCTACCCCTTATTCGCACGACCCATCACTACCCGCTTATGGTGGAGGAGAAGTTTGTCGTTCTGGACATCATCTTCGCGCAGGTACTTGTTTCGCACCAGATAATCTGCAATAATGTACTCTGCATCTGTGTAGAACGCACTGATCATGAGGAAAGAGCAAATCGCTCACCAAACGATATCCATGAACATCCTCTTCGCGGTATCCAGATTCTCTGCCGCAGAATTCATCTCCTCACACACCTCTGCTCAGAGAAAGAGAAAACTCTGCTCTGTTAGCTCCCCAGAACCGCGGGAATTCTTTGTTCGCGAAGTACTCGCTATTCTATTTGTCCATTTGCTTTCTTCTTCTCAAAATGTATGCATCTTCCCCTGAAGTGACGAATAGAGCGCAAACAGCGAGAGAAAGTGATTACGTCTCCCCCTCTCCATTCCCTCTGACAAGTAGACGAGTGAGCAGCGTATCGGGAATCTGAAGGAGCAGCGAAAGGAATACCGGAACCTGACGAGGCTGGAAAAGACGAGCGAGTATTTGTCCGGTGAGTGCGTTTTTTTCGGATAATGAGCAGGCATCATGGTGGATACAAATCAAATCGAGACGATTAGCAAACGCGTGATCGACGAATGCAAGGAGCACGGCGGCACCATCTCGATAAGCGACGTGTTTAAGATCATATCGATGGAAACAAAACTGATACTAGACAAGCAGCAGGCCTCCTTCGTCGCTGCTCATGGCGTGAAGTGGGCTTTCTTTCCGGTGATGATTCGTAGATTTGCTATCAAAGGCCGAAACATAATCATCCGTCCCCTGGCGCCTCGCGATCGAAGTCGCTTTTTGGATGGTATGCTCGCCAGTTGCTCCTAATCTCCAGGCATCCATAACCTTTCCAACAACACCCTCTTCCTCCGGTTCCTGTCACCCGTGAAGGAGTTATCCTCCTCGCAAGTAGACTACCTGCTCAACGTCGATTTTGACGACCACTTTGCCCTTGGCGTGGTTGAAGACAAGGAGCCCTACCCCGGAATGGCCATTGCGCGGTACATTCGCTCCTATGACAATCCCCTCGAAGCGGAGTGGGCGGTGACGGTTGTCGATGCCTACCAGGGACTCGGACTCGGAAGGGTTCTTCTGTACGCCATTAGCAAGGTGGTGGCCATGACACGGGATGAGGGATAGATTGCATATGTCCATGGCGTACGGGTCCTGACGGCAACAATTCACCCATCGAATCAGCGTATACTGAGTTGGATGGCGGAATTGAAGGCGAAATGCACGCTGACAGAAGACGGGTAGAGAACGGAGTGTGCACTGATGGGTAGTCGTGTGTGGAAGTTCCAGCTGCCGATTCCAACCTCCTTTCTGAATAATCCCTCCATTCGAGACGAGATTCAGCGCATTGTCGATGGCAAGGGTAATTTACCGGTTTGCCTGGCTGCGGACATGAACGACGAGGGTTGGGGCGATGTGTGCTTTCTCACGCCTAGCTTTTGATAAAATGATGAAAACGATCTAGCAATTCTGTTTGTTCACACAAAACGCGGAATCTGATTGTGTTCAGCGCTATTCCCTTCCACCATCATGTCGCCTCCGTAATGCTCCGATGCATTCTTACGATGACACCAAAGCCATTCCGATAATAAACACAGTCCGTCGCACCAGTACGGGAGTTTCACCCGTGTAGCGTTAACTTCATGTCCCTTAATCCCATACTTTTCTTTATTTTCCTTGAATACTCAGAAGTATGCCCGCCCAAAGTATGTTTTGTGATGATGTGGAGTGGTGCTGGAGGCGTCTGCGCCACCATCTGTCAATCGGCCCCGATTTCCTCGAATACGCTCTCACCCTCTTTCCTAGCTCTTGTCATTGATAATGGATCTGGAATGGTCAAGGCCGGCTTCGCCGGTGAGGATAAGCCTCGCTGCGTTTTCCAGTCGATCATTGGCCGCCACAAGTCCACCACTGTCCACGTGGCCGGTGACAGCAAGGACTACTACATTGGCGACGAGATCAACTCTCGCCGTGGTATCCTCTCCCTAAAGTACCCCATTGAGCACGGCATCGTCACCAACTGGGATGATATGGAGAAGATCTGGCATCACACTTTCTACAACGAGCTGCGTGTGTCTCCCGAGGAGCACCCTGTGCTTCTGACCGAGGCTCCCCTGAACCCCAAGAGCAACAGAGAGCGCATGACGCAGATCATGTTCGAGACCTTCAACGTGCCCGCCATGTACGTGCAGATTCAGGCTGTGCTGTCGCTGTACGCCTCCGGCCGTACCACGGGTTGCGTCATGGACTCTGGTGATGGTGTGTCCCACACCGTGCCCATCTACGAGGGCTACTCCCTGCCTCACGCCATTTTGCGTCTGGATCTGGCTGGTCGCGACCTGACCGAGTACATGCAGACGATCCTGTCCGAGCGCGGATACTCCCTGGTGTCTACTGCTGAGCGTGAAATCGCCCGCGACATGAAGGAGAAGCTGTGCTACGTGGCCATGGACTTCGACAAGGAGATGAAGCTCGCCGAGGAGTCCTCCGTGGTGGAGAAGTCCTACGAGATGCCCGATGGTAACATTGTGACCATCGGCAACGAGCGCTTCCGCGTGCCCGAGGCTCTGTTCAACCCCTCGATGCTGGGCAAGGAGCTGCGTCACGGCGGTATTCACGACGCCACCTACACCACCATCATGAAGTGCGATGTGGATATCCGCAAGGAGCTGTACGCCAACGTGGTGCTGTCCGGCGGCTCCACCATGTTCCCCGGCATTGGCGAGCGTATGCAGAAGGAGCTGCTCGCTCTGGCTCCTCCCAGCATCAAGGTGAAGGTGCTCGCCTCGCCTGAGCGCAAGTACATGGTCTGGGTTGGTGGTTCTCTGCTGGCTTGCCTGTCTTCCTTCCAGAACATGTGGATTGCCAAGTCCGAGTACGACGAGGCTGGTCCTACCATCGTCCACAGAAAGTGCTTCTAAGTTTGTAGCTTTGTGGCTTGTTTGTTTCAGACTGTTTAACAAACAGCAGCACAGCTCCGAATCGTCGTATTGCAAAGTGCTCTTCAGCGCCTCGTACTCGGCCTTCGCCGCCTCCATCTCCTTCGCTGCCTTGGGCTGGGACAAATACAGGCGGTAGAAGAGAATGGACTAGGAGTGAGTCGCAGCAACGGCCGCCACCTTGTAGTTGTCTCCCTTCAGATGGTCGATCCGCGCCTTCAGCAAGTAGCACTCTCTCAGCGAGGGATTGTAGTTGAGCGCCTCATTGCAGTCGATACTCGCGTTCTTGTAGTCCTTCGTGTTCATCCGGCGCAGCGCACGCTGGTAGAGCAGGATGGAGCGCACCGTCTTCAGACTCATTTCGGTGTTGTAGTAGAAGGAGGTGTTGATGTTCAGCAGGATGCAGTTCAGCACGCGGATGCTCGCCTCGTCGCTCGACTTGTCCTCCAGCTGCAATTCCGAGAGCTTCTTTGAAATGGTGTTCAGCGTCACCATCCCGCCCCGGAAGAGCACGTACCACGGGTACATCCGATAGGAGTTGTTCAGACTGTTGAAGTTGCCGTCGTCCACGCTCTGAACCACGGATTGCTGATTCAGTCCCAGCTCCACGGGGTAGTGCATGTCCTCCTTCTCCATCCCCTTCTCCGCGCGGAAACTGTCGATAATGTCCTCCGTCTTCTTCATCGCGAAATGGCCATCGGCCTTCTTCCGGCAGTACATCAGCAGCATCTTCGCGATGTTGACCTCATTCGACAGCAGCAGGTAGCGGATGTAGAAGAAGAACTACCCATCACCCGCATCGCCCAATCGCACCATCTCCGGATCCTCGCTCAGAACCGCCCCGTCCTCGTCGATCACGCAGTACGACGGCTGCATGATCTTCGCCCGCTCGATCACTGTACGCTTCCCCATGATGAACATGCTGTCCTCGATCACTATACGCTCAGCTCTCTGTTCTGCTCGTACGCGATTGGACGGTGGAGTCCAGATTCCGCATCAGTTTCTGCAGCAGGCGTTTCATCATCACAGCGTCGTTCAGCACGTAGTAGCAGAACAGGAGTTGCAGGTGGGCCTCGCGCGAATAGGGACACATCGCGATATAATCCTTCAGAATCGGGACAGCGTCCTCCACGTGCGAGGACTCCAAAAGCAGAGGCACTGTCGCGTACTGCTCCTCTGTCTCCTTCTTCTATTCCTCACGTCCTTCGCCAGCACTTACCAGCAAGCACGGCTCCACCTCGCTCTCCGAAATCTGCAGTACTTTCGTCCCGATGTACTTTCCGTACGCGTAATACTGGTGCGCCCTACGCTCAACGCCCGCAGGAACCCTCACAACTCCAGGTTGCCCACCATGCCGTACAGCTTCGCCAGCAAAAAGTAGCTCGGGCGGTGCAGCGGCGCGTTCGCCAGCACCTGACGCAGCTCGCCCATCGCCTCGGGCAGGCGCTGCGTGTTCATGTAGCACACCGCCATCTTTTCCGCCAGCTCCGTCGCGTAGCCCACATTACGTGCCACGGCTGCCAACAGCTTGCCGGCCGTCTCGTACTCGTGGTCCTTCATCAGATTCAGAGCCTCGTGGATGCGCGGGATGTCCTCCATCGTCACGTGCAACTCGCCGCCCTCCGCGCACTGCACAAACCGCAGCATGTCGCAGTTCTGCACCTCGCCCAGCGTCAGCGGCTTCAGCAAGCTGCCCAGCGCCTCCGCGTCCAGCTGCGCCACGCCGCGACGCGACGCGACCATCTGCGCTTCAGACCCGCGCGGCAAGCCCACGGCCATGTTGGTGAGCAGTCCGTTGAGCAGGAGGAAGTCGGGCTCGCAGCGCAGCCCGAAGGGCAGCGAGGAGAGCAGGAACACCGCGCGGCTGCGCTTGCCGCCCAGCACCAGGAACTTCATGTAGTACCACAGCTACGCCTCAGCGCTTGCCGCAGAAGCCACCAGCTCGGGGTCTGGCCGGGCGCTGGAGTAGACCGTGCGGCCGCCATCTGCGAGGAGCTGCACGACCATGTGGAAGCGGTCCTGATCGCTGCCTACGGCTGATCACCCGACCCCTGCCCGGACACTCCTCCTTCGCGATGTTGGGGAAGAGTCCTTGCAACAGCTGCAGACCCTCGTCCCACTGCCCCTCCTCCAGGTAGTGCGCGCATAACTCCAGCAGCACGGGCCGCGACAGCAGGTGCGACGCCACGGTGCGCACGGGCAGCTGCGGGTACGTGTACTGCTGGTGCGACTCCGACTCCAGAAGGATCGTCACGGGCGCGCGGATGAATGGCGAGGTGCCTGCGCGTTCACCCTCCCCGCCAGAACTACCCGCGGTTTTGGTGTTGAAGACGATGCCGAGGCGCGTGCTGGAGAAGAGGTCGAGGAATACCTTCTCGACGAGCTCGTGCTGGCCCTTGGCTTTCAGTACGTCCACCAGCAGCAGCGTCTTCGACACGGACTCCACGAAGGGCCGCAGCGCGCCGTGCAGCGTGAACGGCAGGAAGGAGGGGAAGGTGTGCGAGGCACTGGAGCCCACCAAGTAGGTGAACACGCGGTCGCTGTACCGCGCGAAGCGAGCGGCGCTACGTCTGAGAGAGAGAGGCCAGACCGACCGGCTGTAATCGCCGGCGAGGACGAAGAACAAGCACCAGTAGAAGTAGTAGCTCTGCAGCGAGAGCAACGTCAGCGAGGAGCAGCACGCCGCGCGCGCCTCGCGTCTCGCCTCCTTGCTGAACATGGATGTCTGCACCGTGCAGCAGTCGTCCAGCTCCAACACCAGCGTCGCCAGCGTCGCGTCGTCGTCGCAGCCCTCCAGCACCAGCGCGCGCACCTCTGCCTCCGTCATCTCCTCCTTCGCGCGGTCCACGCGTCTGCCGCCTGTCATGCCAGCAATGCCAGCAATGCCAGCAATGCCAGCAATGCCAGCAAACCCACTCTTCTTCGCGCTCATCTTCTTCAGCTCGAAGATCTGCCGCTCGCGCTCCGTCTCGAACGACGGCTCCGCCTCCTCCTCCTTCTGCTCCTCCTCGCCGAAGGGCAGGTCGCCGCCCCTCAGCCGCAGCAACGTGGCGAAGCGCGTCATGAAGCCGCGGAAGCTCAAGAAGTCGAAGCGACGGAAGGCCAGCACCGCCAGCTCCACTAGCCATCACGCCCACACACAACAGCCACGGTAGTAGTGCGGGTAGAAGGGGTACGCCTGCACCGCTGAAGCCAGCACGCGCGTCAGCTCCGCCTCGCTAGGTGTGAGAGGGCAGGAGTAGGCACACAGGTTCTGGTGGCGCACGAAGGAGTTGGGGTTGTTGTAGTAGCCCACCAGCTGGCGGTGGACCTCCAGGTACACCTTCTTCGCGCTGTTCCTGCCGCTGAGCCCGCCCGCGCGGCCTCACATGTATTCCACGCAGGTGCTCAGCTCGGACATGGTGCGGTCGCTGCCGTTCAGCTTGATGTACCGGTAGAAGTCGCAGATCGCCTAGGCGTGAGCGGCGCGGCGCACGCCCACCGGGATGAACTCGTTCATGCGCAGGTGGCAGCGCGCGCGGCGAATGTAGATAGCGACGGAGGTGGAGCTGCCGTTCAGCCCCGCGTCGCAGAAGCCTAGCGGTGAGAGCGGGTGGAAAGAGCGACGCAGCGTCTTCCGGAAGTAGTTATTGTAGTAGCAGATGTCGCTGCAGTAGTACAGCAGCAGCGACTTGAGGTGGTTCAGGTGCAGCACCGGGTACACCGTCTCGAACAGCGCGATCAGGTGCAGCGTCTCCTGAAAGGCGTGCAGCGCCTCCTGCTGCCGCTTGTGCGTGTAGTACCGCTCCGCCTCCGTGCGCAGCGTCTACGCCTCAGCCTCGCGCCGCGCCCGGACGATGATCAGGTTCATGTAGCGGTTCACCAGATCGAACTCCTTCGGCTTGTATTTGCCCTTCTCAATGGCGCTGGCGATCACGCGGTACGGCGTGATCTCGTTGTTCTGCGCCAGGAAGCGAAGATACAGCATCGACTACGCCTCACGCGTACGCCCAGCCCGCACGAACGCGTCGTCCGGGCGGTTGACGAGGCACTGCATGGAGTCAGAAGCGTCGTACAGCTCGTAGGTCAGGTTGAACAGACAGGACAGCAGCGCCGAGTGGAAGGAGTTGGACTTGGCCTGGCTGACAGGCGACGGGAAGGAGACTGCGGGTAACGCCATCACCCTCCCCTACTCTCCACCTCGTACTGCGTGGCGTGCTGCAGCAGCGTCTTCATCAACTTCATGCCCTCGCTCAGCAGCGCCGCGCTGCCCGACTGGATCTCGCTCTCCAGCAGCGCCAGCACCACCGCGTAGCTGTTCGTGCAGCTCTTGAACACGCAGCCCAGCTTCTCCGCCGCCTGCGCGAACAGCCCCGCGTCATACAGCAGCATGCCGTCCTCCGTCAGCTCCTGCAGCCGCGCGCACTACGCCTCACGCCGCCGCGCCGCCGCCACCTCCTCCAGCTTCGCCTCGCCCTTGCGGTCGTACTTCGCCGCCACGTACCGCCACACCTCCGCCGCCCTACGCCTCAGCCGCCGCGGCGAGCCGCACTTGCCCAGCTTGCCCATGTGCGTGTAGCAGGAGCCCAGCAGGAACAGCTCCTCCAGCGAGGTCACGCCCTTGCGCAGCAGCTCGTACGCCTTGTGCAGCTGCCGCAGCTCGATGTAGCAGCGCACCAGCAGCGCTACGCCTCACGCCGCGCGCCCGCGCCCACTGATCGCGCTGTGGTTCTTCGCGTTGAGCGTGTTGATGTAGTAGCAGTAGTTGATGCACTTCTGGTACCTGCCGGTCACGCTCGCCCCATACCCTCACTGCTTCTCGTCGAACGCCTGCCGCGCGTCCGCCATGTACTGGTTCTCGTAGTATTGCGCGTCCGACGCGCCCGCGTCCCCTGTGCCCTCTGCCTCGTCGTCCGACAGCGGGATGAGTCCCGGGACCTGCTCGGGGTTCGCCTCGCTGGGAGCCGAGAGCAATCGCGAATCGAGCGGACTAGGTCGCAGCGCGTCGGTGAGTGGGTGGCTGCTAGCTTGTTATGAGACGTAAACACTACTACCCCCACTCGTCGTGGCGCTTGCGCAACAGCGCAAAGGAATCGTCGATGTCCTGCACCTTCAGGTAGCACCCGACTCGCTGCTTTGCCTTTAGCTACAGTCAAGAGAGACGGTGAAAGGCACATCCTCCTCGGTGGGTTTCTTGAGCACCATGTCGCAGGTGAAGGCAAAGTCCTTGTACTCGATGGGGCCCTTTCCCCACGCAGTGGCGGGCGTGTTCTTGATAATGATCTGGCTTGTAAAGGAGTCAAAGCGGCGCTACGTCCGATTGCGATACATTGTCCTCCTTTGACGCGTAAAGCAATGCGGACGCCTCGTTGAATCGATGCAGGAACATGCCCTCGGTGTTACAGTTCAACTGAAACGGGGCTCTTCGAATGACCCCACACACTTGTCCCTACCCTATTCTGTCCTGGTCCAACTTCGCCTTCAATATGAGCTTCCGAATTTCATCGTCATTGAGGAAAATGAACAGAAACCACTTTTCGCCCTCCTTCAGCTCTCTCATCGTGCCCGCATTGCGAATCGTTACCTACGAAATGATGATAACACAAAAAGGAGGAACAGAGATCCGCTCCAGCCGATTGGGGTCTGTCAGTCCCTTTTCGGTGATGCTCTGAACGATCAAATCGTCGTGGATGAACGAATCTGGTGATAAGCCGCACTATCAGAGCAAACCCAGCTCCGAGCCTTTCGCTTCGTCCTTCTTCGTCTCCTCGGAGGGCGTGGTGATTGGTTTGGAGGGAATCACCATGGCAGGAAAAGAATGCAATGCGTTGCGAACAAACACGTGGCTATGAATCGTATTCTACAACTACAGTGGTGTTCATCCCGCAAGGAAAAGCGTCGTGGATTGCGCCCGTGACAGTGTACTCCTCTTCCTCCTCGATCGTGTACTGTTCTCCGAGCTGCTCCTTCCTGCACACGCGCAGCGTGACCAGCTTCCCACTCTCGCATGATGCAAGGACAAGGAGAGAATCCAGCACCACGAGTCCAGTGATGGGCTAGGAATGAAGCAACGCACAATTCGCCTGCAGAAGGCGCAACGACGTAGCAGGAAAGAAGATCAGCCGTCCGAACGTTGAACACGGAAATCGTACCGTTTTCATCCCCGACAATCAGCAAGGCGCCATTCTGCAGCAGCGCCAGCTTTCGCGCCGCGACATGCACATCGTACAATCGCTCGCACAGTCTACACGTGAAGCGGAATCATAGCGAGTGCCCCGTAGTCAAGTTGATGAGCCGGATCACGCCGCTCTCCTCCGCAGCGAAGAGATACTTGTCGTTCGGAGAAAACAACAACTGGGACACGTCCGTCCGAAACTCGGTCACAATCCGGTCCGGGGCCGTGGTCACCGCCGTGCTGCCCAGCAGCACCGAGCACCCCAGTCCGCCGCAGGCAAAGCGGTCGTTGCGATGACTGAGCTGAAGACACCAGAGCGGCAATGCCGTGAATGCGTACCGGGTCAGGCAGCAGCGGCGCTTCGTGGACCACATACACACAGAGCCGTCGAGGCTGGCGCTGAAGAGAAAGGCGTTGTCGGCAGAGAAGCAGAGAGCGGTGACGGAAGCGGAGTGGCCCACGAACAGTGTCTGCGGGTGAGGAGAGACGGCGGTGGTCACGTGGTCATAGGCGACGTTGTCTTCGGTGGCGTGCGGGTCCTTTGCGAGGAAGTGGATGCGCGAATCCTCCGTCGCGACGGCAATCTGCGATTAAGAGGAAGAAGTGTGAGAACGAGAAGGCCGTCACGGCCTACAGCGCTGCACATAATGTGGCTTTCGTTGGGCGTGGGGAGGATGGAAAGAGAGGAGCTGGAGATGAATTGGCTCAGATGGAGGTGGAAAACGCGGCGGCGTGACGGAATCGCAGCGATGGTAGATTCGAGCTTCTGGACGTGAGGAGGGAAGAGAAGGCGCACCTGCTGGACATCATTCTGAGGAAACGGAGCGACGGCCACTTGCTTCGCAATTTTGCGCAGCTGAAACAGAGGCGGATCTTCCTTGCGGTAACTCACGACGGTGATCTGGAATTTCTGCGTGAAGAGGGAAACGAGAACACTACCGAAACGAGATAGTCCTGCATGCCCCGCAGCACCTCGCCCTCCAGCACATTCTTCAGAAAAGTCACCGCTCGGGAAGAGAGGGTCAATGGAATGGGATCGCATTTCCACTGATCCAGAGTCGATTTGAAGAAGCCAAGCGCCTGCGCGTCAGTCCCGTCAGAAAAGACAACCATCCCGTTCACATACTGTCGAAGAATCCGCATTTCACTTTCGTTCGCACTCGTGGTCAACTTCGATGCATACTTCTCAAAGAACTCCCTCTTCTGCTCCTTCTCTTTCACCTCATTGAAGAGGATGATGCACTTGAATAGCGGGTACAAAATTTGTTTTAACTCCCCCTGCTCATGAGCAATCGAATGCAAAACGCACCTTATACTGATCGTCGACATAGGCAACGAATGCATTGAAAACGCCGTATTCTTCGTAGTCGCCCTTGTGATCGTCAAAGAAATAGCTCCACGCAGACACTGGAGCTTCCCTCTTCCTTGAAAGCGCTGCTGGCTTCAGTTTTGTGTCATTCTTTGTATCCAGTTTCATTCAAAGTCCGTACCTGTTCCGATAATGCATTCATAGTCACTGATAGATTCGATCCGTCCCACTTCCCAGATTCCTAGTCCTGATAGGGAACCATGGATCTCACTGTCAGAGCAACCGAATTCCCTGTCGATTGCGAAATAGCGTTTGCAACAAAAGGAACAACTACAGCTTCTCTCCCGACAGAGCGGCTGCACTCACGTCAACCGTCGTGGACGACTCCAGCAAACCCTTCTCCGCCTCACTGCTCTCTCTCTTCTCCTTTCTCAGCAAGATGAAGTGGAAGATGATCAGCAGCACAAGCGCCATACTAATGGTGGGCACAGTGCACCGGTACGCTATTGCGTGGCTGTAGCGATCGTTCAGCCGGCCGAGGAATAACTGATTGGGAATGCCGAGAGACGCCTGCATCAGCAGGATGTAGCTAAAGAGAGAGGGATGACACCTGAAGGGTCATGAATTGTTTGGATGCCATCAGGTTCGATTCATGAGATGAGGCATTGCATGGAATGAAGTGAAAGTGAAAGAAGAGGGACTTATAGGAGTGTCTGCGTTTGCATCCGGTGCTACTCGTAGATGAGGAGGAAGGAACCCTCTTGTTCTCATGAAACGCGATCACTCTCTTCTGAGAATCACCCCTTTTCCGCTGCCCACCTACACAGACACTGCGTGAGAGTGGTGGTGAGTCATCTGAAGTGAGTCTCCCAAATCCCACAGACCTATCAAACAAACAAGCCACTTCTTCTTCTTCCTCTCACCCTCCTCCTCGCTAAACTCTGTGTAGTCTACAACACGCCCACTTGCCTTCCTCTTGCGATTGGAGCGGCGCAGATGGGCCGGGTCCTTCTCCACGCTCTTCTTCCGTCCGTCTGCAGTCTCCGCCTCTTCCGCCGCACCGCTCCTACCCCTTATCTCATCTCCCTCCTGCCACTTGTGCCCGTGCCCGTGGTGGTGCGAACTCTCCGAGTTGCTTCCCATCACGCCGCAACCCACACCTCACGAAAAGGAGTCCTCACTCACTCCCAACGACTCCTCCGATTGCGCCTCCTTGGCCACATACCCGCGAATCGACTCGATGTACGCCGCCAGCGTGCTCGCCTCCTGCTTGGAGTACCTCGAGCTCTGATGCAGCTGCCGTGAAGGACTCCGCACCTTCCCTCAAGGATATCTTCGCCTCCACCGACGACAGCACTTCCGCCAGTCGCCGGCTCAGCGCCGGCCACCCGTCGATCGCCTACACTCACACGCCACATCAGCCGCTACGTTGCTCTTGATGTCGTTCCACACGGCCAGCAGCGCGTCGGAGGGCTCCAGCAGCTCCTTGGGGAGCACGCCATCGTTCACGATGTTGGTCACGTACTCGTAGCCGTCGATGAAGGCGATGCTCTGCGTGTCGCCCAGCTCCAGCGTGGCGGGCGCGTGCTCCTTCGCCCTCTTCTTCTTCGAGCTCTTCGCCTTCGCCGGCTTCTCCACATCTGCGTGAAACACCTCTGGCACGGCCTACAGTCCACGTCGTCCTCGTCGCTCTCCTCCTCGTCGCTCTCCTCAGGGATCATCTCTTCGTCGTCGTCGTCGCTCTTCACTACGCATCACCTCACCACGCACCGCCCACCCACACGATGACCACGCGCCTTCTGGGGCTTCGGCTTCTCCTCCTGTTGCTTCGCTTTCTCTTCCTGCTTCGGCACCACCACCGGGAGGCTCTCGCCTTCCGCTTCCTTGATCAATGAGGACAGCTCGCTGGGCGTCTCACGGAGGACAGGCATCGGAGTGGCGGGTGTTGCAGCAGGTGTGGTAACAGGTTCAGAAGCATCGGGAGCAAGAGGCTGCTCCGGTTCTGCAGGTTTCGCCTCGGCGGGGATGGAAATCTCCTCATCGGGAGAAGGCTCCGTTTTAACGGGTTCCTGCTCGGAAATAGGCTTACGGATGCTGCGCAACCCCAACGACGAACCGTTCAGCAAGGAGGGCAAATCCAGCATGAATGACGAGACAGGGTGACTGGAAGAGCTTGCAACCGGAGCATTTTCTTCCTCTGATAGGGACGTAAACGACAGAGGCTTCGATAGGGAGGAAGAGGAAATGGCGGGAAGAGGATGATCTTCGTCAGTTGCGAGTTTCCGAACCTTCGTCATGATTTCGTGGACTGCCTTTGAAGTGATCTTATCCGAACCTCTCTTTGTGCTTCCTTTCTGCTCCGATTCGCACTCCTTTACCATTTCTACCGCTAATCCAATTTCGAGGAGAATACCGTTATACAGAGTGAGATCGACCTTCTCTGGAGCGGGTGCTGGGTTCTCAACGGAATCCACTTCAACCACTTCGGTACAAGCGCCTATGCCTAAGGGAAAGCGAGAGGGTGCGACTCTCTTGCTCGTACTCGTTCATCAGCTGAAACAGGTGGGGAGGGAGCTTTGATGTCAACAGGGGAAAGAGGGGCTGTGCATTCTATCCTTCAAACGGACGGAAAGGAGCTACGGGGTCGTTCTTCCGCTTTTCAACTTCAGATTTGATGAGACTACGAAGATGAGGGAAGGGGACAAGCGGGAACGATATCGCTTCTCTCAGCTGCTTTTCGATGGACTCTCTATCGAATTTTGACATGATTTGGTTGAATTCCTGCGTACCTACGATTCAAACGCTGGACGGGTAATCACTCGATTTCGCATCGGCACTCTCCTGCTGCGTGCCCGCTGCATCTACAGGATTTGATTTGACATCCATAAGAAGGAATGAGTGAATGCTGATGGGAGCTGAGGCGATGGTGTTTCATCACGTTCGGGCTCTATGATTGGTTTTCTGTGCTATTGGGAAGAATGGAAGTGCACTTGAGAGTTGATTCAATCGTGCGTATTTCATGGCGTGTCCCAGTCTGAAGTGTTTACAGTGAGGTATATGCAATAATGGAATAGAAATGCACAACTCAAAGTGAACGAATAGAGTTGACGGAGTCGTGGAAACCGAATCGCCTCTTTTTCTGATTTGGTTTTGTGTTTAAGTACAAACAAGTGTACAAGTTTTTCGACCACAACCGTTCTTTGTTGTACACAAAGCATAGCCACACAGTTTGGGAAGTGATTCACTTTGTCGTGTTTTGTCCCTTCTATTTCCTTCATTCCATAGCATGACTGAGTAAGGAAAGAAGCAATGATAATATGCATTCCAGTCATTGATTAACTGAGCTACAATTCTTTTCATTACTCCGTTATACAAGCCCATTATGCTGAAGAATGATATCCAGCTTCGCGATGATCTCCATTCTGGGCTCCTATCGGCGAGTGAGTCCGAAGTTCCCTTCTCATGGATAGGAAGCCAGAAGCGGAGTCAGTCATCACTTTCCGACACCCATGAACCGGAGCCTAACAGTCACAGTTCCCGTAAGAGTTAATGGACGCGTTCCGTTACTTCTAGGATTGATAACAGACCGGAAACTTCACATGATTTCTTCTTCTACCCGTGTTGTATTTATCAAAATGCTAGACGACACTACTTCCGTCTTCGTGGACTATGAATTGGAGAGACTTCGCTTTTGTGGACAAGGGAATGCCAGTAGAATGCCGGAATATGGAGTGACGATTGAAAAGGTGAATGAGCAGGGGATAGAACGCGCTGGTAATGAAGTGCTTGAGAAGCTGAGTTCTTCGTACGTACTGAAGTACCTATTTGGATGTGATGATGTGAATTCCATAACGGCGAATGCGACTCTTGTCAAACAGTCGCATTCCAAGGGACAAGTTGTGCATAAGGAATTCGAGGATACCTACGACTTTGATGCTAGAGTGATGGATTTAGTGTACGATATTGCGTTCACATTACAGTCTTACACGCCGCAGTATGTAACCTATTTTATTGGCGAGTACGATGATCAAATGATCGAGTATTGTGGATACAAGCTTCTCCGGGGCTCCATGATCGAAGGCGTTTTGAAGATGTCGAAGGACCAGCGCGAGGAGCTGACGATTGAGATGCGTGACAAGACGTACAGCGGGAGCACACAGAAGGGCCGTCCGCAGGGAGAGGGCTGCGTATCGTTCAATTCGTCGTCTATGTTCTGTGGCTACTCGGAAGAAGGAAAAATGTCCTTCGGGTGCTACGGCCAAAGCACCCTCACGAACGTGACCTCTCACTGGAACGGGCGCAACCGCCACGGCATCTGCATGGAGTGCTACGGCAACGGGTTCTTCTACTTCGGCTACTGCGAGAACGGAAAGAAGCACGGGAAGGGGCTGCACCTGATGGACAACGGAGCGGTCATGCTGGGCAGGTGGGAGGACAACACGCTGTCCGGACTGTGCCTGGCGTTCTCACACATCCCCACGATCTACAGCGGCGAGTTGCAGAACCAGTGTTTTAAGGGGTACGGAGAGATGTACTATCGGAACACCACGCTCTATTGCGGGCTCTGGGACGGAGGGCAGTACAACGACCTGGGGTGTCTTAGCATTCTTAACCGAACGGGCAACCCGAGGCCGTATTACGGGGCCTGGAATCACGGGATACGACGGGAACTCACGGAGAAGGAGAAGAAACAACTGCATCGGGTACAGTCCGAAAAGCATAAGAATTTGCCTGCTGTTTCCGCCAAAAGGGAAGCGTGTACTGCCACCCATTAGTAATCAAAGTATCGGAGTTTTCATGTTCTGGTATTCCGCTTAGTTGATCCCTTTGTTGTTACTGCTTGTTTGAAAGGCGCATTGCCCATTTCCTTTGATTTGTTTGCTCATGGTATAGAACATTGCGACTTAGAACAGTTTATTTGTTGGAGATTTGCAGGGGTTGCTATTGGCGTTCTTCCATCACACAGATTTATGTTTTGCGAACTTTTATGGATTTGTTATCCTAGTATTAGTCACTTTCCAGGAATTGAAGGTCACCTGTCACGTCTATCGTGATCGTCTCTTTGGAAGGTGCAATCGCACTAGGATATGTGTGAAATGTGTGACATTCTTCTGTCCATTTGTATAATGTGCTTTCTCCCACGTAACTCGGAGAGGGGATGCTAGGAAGCAAATACATGGCGGATTCCCTAGTGAACTCGACCGTCAGGAGTAAATCGCGTGTAGCATACTCTCTTGATTGCTTTGGACTGCTTCTCTCTTGAAACCAGCATCGCTTCCGGAAAGAGGAGCAAGTAGATGCTTTGCAAAGCAGCTGCAATCGTTAGTCATTTGGCAAGTGGAATCGCTCACTTTGAAGAGAATGCGCATTCTGCCGCGGAGTTGACCACTATAAGAACGGATCTGCAACTACAAGCCGCAGTGTATCTATTTCCATGGTCACAATCCTTTCTGCACGATTTGTGTCTGTTGAAACAATGCGCCGTACAATTGGCAGGAACATTCAACGAATGGAGTTATAGAAGCAGGATTCCATCCCTAGTGTAATCCGTGTGATTGACCGCTCCGCACAGTCTAATGCTCGGGTAGAACTGCTCTTTCACTGTTTCACATGTCAATGTGGTAATACTCCATATTGTTAGCAGATTCGCAATTGGTGCCCATCTACGCATCGTTGAAGTGCAAATTCCACAGAAGATGGATTGTCCTACTGCCCTGCACTGATGACAAGGGATGGATACCTCCCAGGGTGTGCTTCCGATTAGAAACAGGAAACGCGCGAATCAGAAGGTGCTACAACAGCTGCAACCTTTGTAGTACGCTCCAGAGTCCAAAACCACAACTGCCCCATTTCTCCCCATCCGCATCGGAATGGTGCAAACCTACTCAATTGTATTAGTGCAGTCCGAGGCAACCCATTGTGTTGAGCGAGACGGGAGAGGTTGAGGCCGGTTCAGCGAATAATAGAGGAGGAAACGCGGTTTGCAGTCTTCTCACAGTCCAGTCATGTGAGAGGAGGCGTTTTTGTGCTCACCGAACGTGCGGAGGCCTTGATCAGGATAGAGAATCTTCAACTACACACTTTGTCTTCCGTATTTCTTATTTCAGCGGGTTTCCAGTTCCATATTCTGCCCAATCAGTCGATGAAAAGGACGGAGGATGAGCAGGAATACAGACGGTGTAGTTCGTGCAAGATGAGGCTTGCTCTTTCTATGTTTGACGAATCTTCTTCATCACATTCGTACAAGACGTGCTTGTCGTGCAGGAATAAGAAGCGGCAGAAGTACTACGGTAGGATTAATAGTGTTCTCCCTAACAGTTCAGCTGGATTGAAGCGGAGAGGGGCCAGACGGCCAAAGAAACTCGTGCATCCGCCAAAGTCGGGCGAGAAGCAAACCCCATCACTGAGCATATCGGTGGTTGCATCCCCCAAGACAGTGCAGACAAAGCCCCCGGCGGAGCTGCCACCCAGTCGGCTGTCTGCTGCCCCTGTATCGAAGTGGATCGTTGTTCCTTCGAATCCCACAACGAAGGTGTTTCTTGCATCCGTTGTAACGAGCGGTATCTACGTTGTTCGCGATCAACGATGAATTGGCGCAATTCCCTTATCCGTGTTTCATGTGATCATCTTCTGGATGCTCATTTCCTGTTGCCATTTTTTGTGATTCTCGTGTTTCCTCCAACACAAGCTCTCGTACGCCGTGTTCTTAGTTGCTGTTCCACTTCCGCATTCCCGCGGGAATGCGCTCTTCTCCACATCGCCAAGTTCTAAGCGAGTATCGAGAATAGGAAGGTAATATGCACGGAAACAGTGGATTGTCTGACGTTGCTGACAAGAACGCCGTTCTGTCGGCGAATCTTCGTTTGTTCCTCGAGAGGAGAAAGGACGCTATCGTGATCGACGACGACGTGAAGATCGAGGATTTTGTGAGGGAGTACATGCAGTCGCACCCATCTAACGATGTTCTGTGTTTCTACGACTGCACGGCCATCCTTAACCAGTACAAGACGTGGTTTGCCGTGTTTGGCGATGTGCAGCCGTTCTATGGTTTGTTCATCGCCCCTTCCTGAATTGTAGCCATGAAGTGCAACCCGGCGGAGGGCATGATGGATCTGATGACCTCGCTGCCCGGCATGTGCGTGGACTGTGCGAGCGTAACGGAAATCAAGGCTTGCTTGGCTCGCGGCATTTCTCCCAGCAGCATCATTTTTGCTAACCCCGTGAAGGTGAGCGTTCCATGTAGGGCTTAGGGAGTAGTCTGTGGAGGGAATCTCCTTCATGCGAGAGAAGGGTGTGTGGTGCTGCACGCTGGACAGCGTGGAGGAGGTGACGAAGATGCACTCCGTGCTGGGCGACGACGCGGCCAAGTGCCGCGTGGTGCTCCGCCTGTACGTGGACGACCACCACTCGCTCATTCCGCTCGGCAGCAAGTTCGGCTGCAGACTGGACGAGGTGGACGCCATCCTGGCGGAGCTGAAGAAGTACAACATGCCCGCCGTGGGTGTGGCGTTCCACGTGGGCAGCGGCAACGAGGACGAGAACGCGTACGACAAGGCCATCGCGAACGCGAAGACCGTCTTCGACAAGGCGAAGCAGTTCGGCTACAGCATGAACCTGCTGGACATGGGCGGCGGCTGGGCCGGCACGCTGGGCGGCAACGCGCACCACAACGAGGGGCTGGAGAGCGAGGCGCGCATCATCCGCGCGGCGCTGGAGACGAAGGGCATGAGCGCGATCCCCGACCTGAAGCTCATCGCCGAGCCGGGCCGCTACTTCAACGAGCAGGTCATCACGCTGGGCGCGACCGTCACTCACGTGACCGAGCGCAACGGCCTTGTCATCTACCGCGTGAACGAGGGCGTGACCGGTATGTTCAAGGACACGGTCCTCGCCGACCTGAATGTGCTGCCCGTGGCGCTGGAGGCCGCGGGGAAGGAGCTGCCTTCCAGAATCATCGGCCCCGGCTTCACGGAGAAGGACATCATCACCAAGGAAAAGGACGTGCTCCTTCCCAGAATGAAGGCGGGCGACAACATCATGTTCCGCAATATGGGCGCCTACACCATGAGCATCTCTTCCGAAGGTGCGCGTGCTTCCCAGAAACCCGTCTACTTTATCCGCAAGTCCTCTTTGAACTAACTGCCCTCCTCTCCTGTTTGTTTTGCGCATGCGATTGTTGCGTTCCCCAAATGGCCCCATTGTTGCGCGTGATTATTGGGTCATAGGGTCCGCTCTATTATTCCTTCCGAAACAATGGATGTGATTTTAAGCGAATTGAACGGAGTTCCGTGCGAGTATCGCCTCCTTGAGAAACTCGGCGAAGGCGGCTTCTCGAAGGTTTACAAATGCGAGCGACTCATGAACGGAAAGAAGGGCATTTTCGTAACACTCACTGCTTGTTGGTGACGGTGTAGGCTGCTAAAGTGTTCTCTCGCTCCTTCTTGAAGATGCAGAAGACCTGGAGCCGTGTGAACGAGAAGATGGTCTTCTCCACGGCGTTAGAAAAGGTGGAGAGGGAGATTGCTCTCATGAAGCGTCTTCGCCATCCCAACCTCGTCGCGCTTGTCGACGTCATCGACGATGCGGAAAGGGACCAGTGCACTCTTCGATGTGACGTAATGTGTAGAATTTACATGATTATCGAGTATGTTGAGAATGGGCAGGTGATGTACTACGACCCGGCCTCTCACCACTTCACCTCCAAACTCACCAGTCTGCAGTGTGAGAAGTCCTTAAGAGTAGATGGCGTTCTCCCCGAAGACCACGCCAAGAAATACCTCTACGACATTGTTTCCGGACTGCAGTACTTGCACATGCACAAGGTGGTGCATCGCGACATTAAGCCCGAGAACATCCTCATTTCCAAGGACGATCACTGCAAGATATCCTTTGCACAGCCCCGTGGCTTCTTAACCGCAGATTGTCGACTTTGGCGTGGCGCACATCTTCGAGACGCTCAACAACCCCGGCCAGGCGTCGGGTCGCCCTTTTCTTTTCCACTCACACCCAGACACCAACCTGCCGCAGTCCACCCGCCCGCTGAACACCCTCACGCGCACGCAGACGGGCCTCATGACCAACACCGCCGGCACCACCTACTTCTACCCTCCCGAGTGCTGTCTGGACCAGCCCTACAACACCTACGCCGCCGATGTACTCGCCTCGCTCGCTTCTCACGTAGGTCTGGGCGCTGGGCGTCACGCTCTTCGCGATGGTGGCGGGCCGCCTGCCGCTGTTCAACCCCGACCCCATCGACTTCATGGACGACCTGCTGGAGAAGGATATCGAGATCCCCACCGACCTCTCGCCCGCCTTGCAATATCCTTGTCCCGTTGCGCTGTGGCCCTTCACCTCAGGGACTTGCTGCGACGCTTCCTCGAGAAGGACCCCACCAAGCGCATCTCCTTGGACGAGATTCTTGTGGGGGAGGCGGCGTGGCCTCATGTGTAGGCGCACGAGTGGATGACGGGCTGTGAGACAGCCGCGGCGCTGCCGCAGGCGGCGATCCAGCGAGACGCGCTGTCGACGGACGAGGTGCAGCACGCGCTGTCCATGCGTATTGCCATGCCTGTCGTGCCTGCTAGTCCTGTTGCTGCGCCTGCTGATGTGCCTGCTGATGTGCCTGTTGCTGTGCCTGCTGTGAAGGAGGAAGAAAAGGTGGAAGAAAAGGTGGAAGAAAAGGAAGAGAAGAAGGAAGAGGAGGTGAAGGAAACCGTGAAGGAGGAGGAGAAGGTACAGACGGCTCCGAAGGAAAGCGCTGAACAAATCCAAGAGGAGACGCCGGAAAAGGCACACGAAAACGCGACTGAGCTGACTGTGAAGACACCCAGCGGTGACTGTTGTATAGTGATGTGGTGTCCTTGTTCAACAAACAACGGAGATGCAGCTACACTTTGTTGATCTTGTCTATCGCGGCCTACTCATCATGCCAATCCCCGAAACCCACAGATGTCGCAATGGTGCCAATCTCGTCACTAATGTGGTTATGGTTATCGATGATTTCGTTCAACTTCGCCCTCAATAACTCCAGATTCACGGAAGACGCCGCACTCCCCGTCTCTTGCTCTTTCTGAGCGACTGACCTCCTGCTCGTTGTAGACACGGACGCCTCTTCCGTAACGGGGGCACTCCAATTCAATACGGACGAATGCACACTGTAGTCGTCAATAAAGGATGGGAGGATGGGTTCCGTACCAAGTCGCAACGACTTTCCACTCTCACTCATCAATCCGCGATGTGATCGCGAATCTGCTTGGTATTCATTCTCTTTCTCATAGGCCCCGTATCTGGATCCCACTGCAGCATAATCCTGCGGCTGCGAGACGGGGTTCTCCTGATACGTGTCCAACGAGAACCAGGCATTGTTGTTTGTGCTCACTACAATCGAATAGGGAAGGAGAAGAGCCTCGCTCCGCTCGACCAACATCGCCTCGTTGGCTCTCTCTCCGCCGGAATAGATCGATGGATACCCAATCGTACCGTCCCAGGGGACAATACTCTCCACTTGCTCCATGAGGTGGGCCTTTTCTGTTTAAAAATGAACACATGACATACATGCACTTTGGTGGCAATACATAGTGGGTGTGGGACACTTCCTCCCATTCTCCTTCACATACACGCAGTATGACAACGCGTTCGTGTTGTTCACAATACCCCATGCACATGACGTCATCCTAGATTCCTTCCAGTTATCATGGTCTCCGGCAGCAAGCACTCCAATGCACCGAAGAAGGAAACAATTAGATAAAACGCAAACCGAATCCATTCTTTTCTTCATGGCAAACATCAACGAGGAGTTTTCGGCAATCCAGCTCTCTCTCATATCGGCCCAGAGAGACTTAGAGCGAATCGACAAGCCGGAAACGCCGTATGAGGAATTGCATTCCTTCGATGAAGTTCTGCGCTCGATCCAGTCCAAATTGAAGGCGCTATCTTCCAAGATCAAGACGGACCGGTCTCCGAACAAGCAGATATGGCAACGGTTTTCTTCGCTGTTTTGTCCTTACGGATAGACGAATCTCGTCGACGACGGAAGAATTCTACTCTCTGCGCAATCAGTACTCCCGCATCTTGAATGCGAAGAGGATCCTCTCCGAACGGTCCAGTCTCCTCGATGTTTCGTCAGCAAAGGTGATTGCGAGAAGAGGGGATCACACGGTAGGAGGAGAACCCAGACTTGGAGGCTTCCCTGCTGAAGGAGAACTCCTCGCTGTCGCGGTCGACTGCCATGGCGGACTACTATCTGGAGATGGGAACCAACTCCCTGGGAAGCCTGCATGACCAGGGAAACGTGCTGAAGCGAGCGCAGCGCCGTGTTTTGGACATGGCGAACTCGCTGGGTTTGACGGGAAACGTTATTCACAAGGCGATGAACCGGAGTTGGTGGGACCGGTGTATGGTCTACACGGGCATCGTTGTAATCTCGGCTTTTCTATTCTTCGTGTGGTACTACAAACAGAGGTGCCATCTTTGTTGGGAAACACTATCGCATCTGCGAGTAGTAGCTGGTTTGGATCTGGTACATCTTCCCTCCCTTTTTGAGGAGGTACGCCTGCTCGTTGAGGATGTCGATGAAGTCCTGGAAGTTGTCAATCGCGATGCGGTTCTTCGTCGCCACCTCCATCATGTCCTAGCGTCAACACAGCCTACAGCACCCACGCGAATGGAGAACAGCGCGCTGGACCGCCGCTCCGCCTCTCTCGTCAGCGCCGCGATGAACTGCTTCGTCTGCTTGCTCCGGCTGTTGCCCGTGTTGCGCTGGAAGTCCACGTAGCCCATGTCGTCCGCCAGCACCTCGTACAGGCTCTCCTTCATCAGGTCCACGATGTCCTCCGCGTCCTGCACCGTCACCTCCTCGCGGCGCTCCAGCCGCGCCCGCGCCTGCGACAGGCGAATCAGGCTCTCCAGCTGGCGCATCGTGATGGGGATCGAGTCGTCGTCGCCGTACTTGTCGCGCAGCGACATGTAGAACGCCTTCAGCACCTTCGCCGCCTCCGAGGTCAGCCGCGGGTTCACCGTCTGGTGCACGAACGCCAGGTACTTGCGCAGTAGCACCACGGGAATCGGGTCCGAGGCCAGCGAGGCGTGCTGTCGCAGCCGGTGCGCCAGTGACGGGTTCTCCTCCTCCATGCGACTTGTCCTACGCTGGATCCGCGTCACGGCCGCTACGAGGCGTACAGCCCACCGGCGGGCGTGTCTCCGCGCACGGCGAACTGCTTCATGATGTGCTCGGAGAGCAGGCGGTCCTTCTCCTCGTCCGGCGTGTCCAGCAGCAGGAAGGTCTAGTGGTGAGAGGACGCGCCGCCACTACCAGGTCGAAGCGGCTCAGCAGCCCCGCCGGCATCTTGATGTTCTCCGCGACGGTCTTCCCTCGGTTGTAGTGGCCGCCGGAGGGGTTGGCGGCGGCGAGGATGGAGACGCGCGCGGAGAGCGTGCAGACGATGCCGGCCTTGGCGACGGAGACGGTCTGCTGCTCCATGGCCTCCAGCAGCACCTGCTTCTCCTTGCCCATCTTGTCGAACTCGTCGATGCAGCACACGCCGCCGTCCGACAGCACCAGCGCGCCCGCCTCCAGACACGACTCGCCCGTGGCCTACGCCTCACGCGCACATCCTCTCGCCACCTTGTCCTTGCTCATGGTCACCGTCAGACCGCTGCCCGACGCCGTGTTGCCGCACACGAACACGCCACGTGTGCTCAGCGCCGAGGCGGCGCGCAGCAGCTGGCTTTTGCCCAGGCCGGGGTCACCCACCATCAGCACGTGCACGTTGCCGCGGCGTGTGTCCATCGCCACGCCGCCCACGAGGCAGAGAAGAATGCCGGCCTTGGCGAGCTCCTGGCCGTAGATCTGCGGGCAGAGCGAGTGCACGAGCAGGTCGAAGAGGTGCGGCTGCGCAGCGATGAAGTCGAAGCACTTCATGTCGTTCTCGGTGAAGTGCGAGAAGGACGCTTGGCCGCTCGCGCCCTCCTACGCTCACAGCCACGGAGAAGCCGTCACCTTCTTCAGCGAGATGCTGTTGGCTGACAGGTACAGCAGGTACAGACTCGAGCGCGACGCCTTCTGATAGCCGAAGGGCGTGTCCGCGGTGGCCGTCTATGATTATCTTGAATATGTGTTCGTACCTTGATGATCCCCGTGATGGACACCAATTCGCCGGGGGTCACGTGATCCACCAGGTCTCCCACCAGATGGACCTCCAGCGTGCGCGGAATGCGTCCGGCATCGGAGCCATCGTTCTCCCCCACTTCCTGCAATCTACGCAATGAATGGAGGCAGCCTTCCAAACTTGATTACCTGCCAATCTTGGGTGATGGCGGTCTGACGCAAGGGACGGAAGGAACGGCTCCGACACCCCGACTTGTCGCATCCCACCGGCGGTTGGTACTTCCCGTCACAGAAGGTCTACGGCTTAGATGTCACGCATAGCACCACCATTTGAATGATGGTGCCACATTGCTCGCATTCAAAGTTCATTTTCATCACCAAGGAGCGAATGGCTCCCACGCGAATAATGGTGCCCGTTACACATATCAGCTTCCCCACGAGATTGGCCTTGATGTCCTTGAAGGACACGAGCGGCTCAAAGTCGAGGATTCGCACACGCAGGCGAGAGTTCACAACTCCGTTTGTTGCCGTAACGATCATGGCAGCGGCGGTAAGGCAGCCGATCGTATCCTCAGGGTGGTCGAACAGAGCGGTGCGCAAATCCGTAAGGGGACACGCTTCCACCAAATCATTGAATTGAAATAGCAGCGAATTGCTGTTCTGGTTGGATAGCGCCTATCCATCATGGATATTCGTCGACAGGACTCTTTCCAGCAGTGCCTTTCCGTCTTGGCGAAAGAACATGCAGAAGGCCTTTATAATCGTCACGCGAGGGTCGGAGTCGTCAAAGTCATCCACCGGGAAGCACAGAAACCAAACATCCGAAACAGGAACGTCCTACCGTGTGAAACGCACTCTCCAGTGATACGCCCTCTGCGCCCTTCCCAACCATAGGACCTCGGCTATTCAAACAAACAATGGCGGGAAAACTCAGACCACGCCCAACTCGAATATCTCGTGCTCCATCGAATCCAGCAGTCGCTGCACACGCTCCTCGGACATGAAGGACCCAACGCAGGACACGCAGAAGTGGAAACGCGATTCGAGGTCCATCCACACGACCAGCGTTACCGACTTGCTTCCTCCCTCAGCGTACACCTTCTGCGTGATCAGACGACGCGTGAAGCAGTCCTTCGGATGCAGGCCGAGGTTGGAGATCTCCATCGCAATCTCCTCCTCATCGTAGCTGCGTGTGTCCTCGAAGAACAGCGCCAAGGGAAGACCGTCCGCCAGCGCCGCCGTCACGCTCTTCTGGATGGTGGCGCAGTTCTCCGTGTGCTGCAGCAAGTCCTCCACGCACACCGTCGTTGGGAAGGAGGAGAAGAACAGGTTCGGGGACACCTCTACGCATTGCCGCTTCGCTCTGCGACTACCGGAAGAGGACCAGTAGCGTCTCATGTTCACAATCGTGTTCATCGTCATGGAGCCGGAGTGCGGTAGATTCTCGGCATGCAGCATCGCACGAAGGAAGCAGTATACCAGCATACCGTGGATGCAGCCGCCACATGCGTAGTGCGAACCCATGGACTTTGCGAGGCTCACCGCTCGCTTACACACACTGGCGTCGATGACACGCTCCGCGTTCACGAAGGCATCTCCAGAATTCTGGCAGACGGGGTACACTGTTGCCTTATGGATATACTTCTCGCAGATTCTCTTCCCCTCCGCGACATTTGCCTTTCCGTCAACCATCCACGATGCTGGAAATGCAAGACTCTCCTCGTTGCAGATGGGGTCCAGCAGCTTAAACACGAACTGATCGGGGCAAGAGGAGCCTTGGGTGATATGAAACACCTCCCGAGTGAAGGACGTGATCATGAACCCATCTGCAACGCCGTGGTGTGCATGAATGACGAGATAATGAGCACCCTCTTCATCCTCTCCCCAGAACAACCGGAACGCATTTCGCTTGTCCTCTGCGCAATGCGCAATGACCGCGTTGTGGATGTCTGTGATCGAGTGACCTTTCATCTTCTCCAGAAGAAGGTGCTTCTTTTCCTCGCTGCAGTACGCACATCCCTTCTCTTCGTCGATTAACGCACAGAACACGTGAAATCGTCTCTTCACAGCTTCATCAACAGCGTTCTGCAACTGCTCCTCCGATACGGAATCGGGTATGCAGAAGCTGGTCTGGAAGAAGACACGGTTTTGAAAGAAGGGCGCAGCCATATTCTGCGTCTTTCTCTTCCCACTGCTTGCCTATGAAATAGGTCCCTTTTGAAGACAGCATCGAGACATCTTGTCCGAGTGGTTAAGGAGACAGACTAGAAATCTGCTGGGCTTTGCCCGCGCAGGTTCGAATCCTGCAGATGTCGCTTTTTTTCTCTATTGCAATGCCACAGTATTACAAGGTGTTCGTGAATATGTGTAACGAGAACCATCTGTCATTTAGTGGCTACTAAGCTGCTGTGTTTGTTGAAGGAATCACCGATGTGGCAATCTGAGCGTGGCAACCCAGAATACCGAAGAGTTTTAAATTTCTATTCCCGCAACACATTGCTGCAGTGTATTCTCGCAGTCTCAGCTAGTGTTCGTTTTAGGTAAACAAACGCCCTGTTTCTCCACACATTTGTCTTCTTCCAACCCCATCTTGTGAGCATTCGGTGCAGATGGATAAAGTGGAAGCCTACGAAGTAATAGAGAGTGTGGGAGAGGGGTAATTGCGTTGCTTCAGTGTAAACCTGTAGAAAGTGGGGAAGGGTTTCAAAGGAACGGATTAAGGGAACTGAGAATGTTGTTGCAGTGAAAAGGATGAGACTGAGGGGCAACCCCAATTCCATCCAGGATAGGATCAATTCGCTTCGTTCTTACGATTCTCCCTATCTTGTTCGCTATCTTGCATCATTGACCGTGCCAAATGAGATCTGGGTAGATGTGTGAGGAGAATGTGAAGGAGTAGATTGTTTCCGAGTACTGCGATGGCAAGTCGGTGAAATCCTTAGTGAAGGAAGGAATTCGCTTTTCTGTTGATACTGTCCGTGTTGTGATGAGCTGTGCGCTGCTTGGACTTGATTATCTCCGTTCCAGAGGGATTTGCCACTCCGTAGTTGATTTGCCGCTGCTTTATTGTAGGATTTGCATTCCAACAACATCCTGCTCACCAAGTCGGGACTGGCCCAGCTCACTGATTTCGGTGTCTTTGATGAGGTGATGAAGTGCTGCTATGGCAAACTATCGGACCGCAGTGATGTGATGTACGTGGCTCCCGAAGTGCATATGGGAATAACAGATCCAAAGAGCGATGTGTGGTCGCTCGGCATTTGCATCGTTGAAATGGTGGAAGGACGGAACCCCTACGAAGGCTGCTCCTACAGAGAGTGCCTCAAGAAGAAGGAGGAGGATCAGCCGCCTTCTCTTTCCGCCGAGCACCTGCCTCCAGAGCTTGTGTCCTTCGTCGCGAAATGCTTGGTGAAGGATGTGAATCAGCGCGCCTCCGTGAGCGAGCTGCTGCTGGTTCGAGCTTCGTCCGCACGTGACTCGTAGCACCCTTTCGTGGCGGACATGGTGAATCGGCTTCGTAACGGCCAGCCGCCCATTGTGCCCGTGGACACCGGAGTTGTTGACACAAGCAAAACAGCCATGGGAGTTGTTGACACAAGCAAGGGAACAGCCCTGGGAGTTGTTGACACAAGTAAAACAGCCATGGGAGTTGTTGACACAAGCAAAACAGCCATGGGAGTTGTTGATGCAAGCAAGGGAACAGCCATGGGAGTTGTTGATGCAAGCACGGGAACAGAAACAAAGACGGCTGATGCAAGCATGGGAGAAGTGCGTTGCGCGAAGGACCTGGAGCAGCTGCCCTCCAGCATCACTTCGCTGACGATCCTTAGCTGCGACGATTACAAGATGGAGCAACTCAGCTTCGCCGCCTTCCCCAAGCTGGAAACGCTGCGCGTGTGCAGCAAGTGCTTCGCCTACCCATCGCACGTGGAAATCAGCGGACTGTACGACCTGACCGCCATTGTCGTGGAGGACGACTGCTTCGCCGCGGACGACGCCAACGCGGAACTGGTGGTGAAGGACTGTCCGCGACTGCAGACGCTCTCCATCGGCAACCAGGCCTTCTCCGCCTTCAAGCACTTCTCTCTCAGCGGCCTGCCTCTTCTGGAGACGCTGACCATCGGGTCGCACTGCTTCGTCGCCGCCGATTTCGTGATCGACTCGATGGACCTGCTGGAGACCGTCCAGCTGGGCGAGGGCAGCTTCGAGAAGGCGCACCACACGGCTGTTGCGAGTGCCGAATGATTGCAAGGGTGATGCGTAGAATGCCCCATGCTGAAGAGCATCACGCTGGGACCCAACAGCCTGCGGGGCATCGAGAGCAGCACGTGCACTGCGATGCTGAAGGGTGAGGACGAGAACTTGGGCTGATGCGCAGATTTGCCGTGCCTCGCTTCCATGGTCTGCAAGGAAGGCTGCTTCGAGAAGAGTCATCTCACCATCGAAAGTGACCCTGCGACGGGCGTGTGAGGAATAGACTGCCCGCACCTGAACAAGAAGAAACTGTCCCCGGGAATCAAGAAGGCGTCACAGAAGTCGTGGATGCAGAGCGTCTCCTCCTTCTTCAGCAAGAACAAGAAATGGCTGTTTTGGGGCGTTGCTGCTCTCGTCGTTCTCCTCATCGTCCTTCTCATTCTTCTCCTGACCCTCGGAAAGAAGGACCCTTCGTTGGTGGCTTTACAGTCCTGCTTGAAGGACCTGTCTGTCTCAAAGGACATGACGAGTCTGGTGATTCCGAACGACCGCTGCAACGAATTGGCTCTCGACTCGCTGTCCTTCTCCGTGTTCTCCAAACTGAAAACCCTTCAAATCGGCTCGAATTGCTTCCAGAATGTGCTGCACGTGAGTTTTGACCAGATGCCCGCACTGACGGACCTTGCGGTGGACGAGAACTCCTTCTCCAAGCGCATCGGGTCTCTAACCGTCACCAACTGCCCTTCTCTGACTGAGCTGACCCTCGGCGACGGCTCCTTCGCCAGCTTCAGCAAACTCGCCATCACTTCCACGGGTCTGCTCCACACCCTCACCATCGGCAGCAACGCCTTCTCCGCCGTGGACGAGCTACGCCTCATCGGACTGAGCGGACTGAGTCGCGTGGAGATCGGCTCCGAGTCGTTCGCCCTTAAGGAGGGCTCCTTCCACGTAAGCGCGTGCTCCTCCATCAAGCTGCTCACGATCGGCTCCAACTCGTTCGGCCGGTTCACCACCTTCGAGGTGGAGAACGACCCTGCGCTGGAGGTTTTGCACATCGGCTCCCTGACCAACTCGTCCTCCTTCTTCTCCGCCGCGCTGCAGCTGAAGGGTTTGCGTGCTGAAGCGTGTGCATGAATAGACCTGCAGAAGCTGAACTCGGTTCTGATCGGCAAGGACGCCTTCCACGATGCTCCGAGCGTGGTGTTCGATAGTCCTCCCACTCAACTCGCTTCATGACTAGACCTACCCTCTCTGACGGCCATCCAAACCGGCGACTCCTCGCTCTTCAACTGCACCGAAGCCACCTTCAGCAGTACTGCATTTACAATCCCGTCATTCCGTAGACTTGCCTCTGCTCGACTCCATCCTGCTCGGCTACGACTCGCTTCGCTTCAGCGACGATGCGGCCTCCTCGCTGACGATGACCGGTGTGTGTTGAATGCGCGCGTAACAACCAGATCTGCCCAAGCTCACGACAATCAACACGGAGCTGGGCGAGTACAAGGACAGCGCTTCCTTCCTGCACCCTCGTCACCTCCTCCTCAAGAGTACTGTCGGAGCCTCCTTCCAACCTAGACACGCCCCTCGTCTCCTCTCTCGTCATTCCGCGCGCCTTCCTGCACTTGTCCGACTGGAGCGTGCTCAGTCCCCCTCCTTCCTCTCTCTCATCGCTAGACGCCGGAGGCTTCGAGACGCACCCCACCATTCCTCTGATCGAAAGACATGCCACTGTCTGCACCAAGGCAGACTACCTTGCCTTGGACCCTCAGACCACGCACATCGTCGTTCCGAACAACTGCTCCAACGAGCCGGATTTCACCGCCTTCGTGATGACCCCCTTCCCGTTCCTGCGCGAGCTGACCATCGGGAACAACTGCTTCAAGAACATCATGGACTTCATCGTCACCGGCCTGGGCGGCTTGCGCAAGATCACCATCGGCGACGGCAGCTTCTCCCAGTCGCAGGAGGACCTGCAGGAGCTCGGGGCCTATCTGCGCATCAAGGACTGCCCGGCGTTGCAGGAGGTGAAGATTGGCGGGTGGTCGTTCCTGTACTTCCTCCTGTTCGACGTGGCGAACGTGCCGTCTCTCGAGAAGCTGGAGATGGGCCCGCTCGATCCCATGGTGGACGGCGCGGACTTCTACTTCGCCGACTTTGAATTGAAGAGTGAGAGAGAGGTCATGTGCTCAGGAGTAGACGTGCCGCATCTGAAGACACTCATCTTGGGAACCAGCTCATTCCACGACGCGGAGAAGGTCACGTTTGAGAGTGGTGAAGGGAAGGGAGAGTGATGGCTTAGACCTCCCCGAGCTGACCACGATACAGCTCGGCTGGGGCGCCTTCTCGATGATGGACTGCCTGGAAACGAGCTACGTGATCATGAAGGGTGGTGAAGAAGAGTGCTGCTGATCTGTAGACATGCCTCAATTGGTTTCCCTCACGACCGTCCACGAATCGAGCAGGACGTACTATTGCCCCTATCACATTGATGTGGCGAGTAGCTGTTTCTGAAGGACATCCCATGTAGATATGCCAAATCTGAATACCGTCTATTTACCCAATGCTTTTGCCATTAAGGTGGATGTGAAAATGAACAGTGATTCTGCACCTACTACGATGACTTCTAGATGTGGGAGCCCTTCAGGCTGTGCTGCAATGAGGCAAAGCATTGGATATCCTGTTTCGTTTGTTTTCTTTGTTACGATGATTGTTGCTTGAAGCAAACACCCCACAACACATATTTCATTGGAACGAGGGAACTCACACGCATTCTACGAATCACGAACCGTATGCAATTCTCACCATCATTTCCCATCCATCGCCTTCTCAAACAACCGTATGGCGTTCTGCAACTCTCTCTGGCTGTTCGCCGCGTCGTCTGGAATGGAGTCTTCTTCTTCACCGCGCTGCGTCATCCCTCCATTCTGCACACGATCGTGATGAACATCTCTCGATTGCCCCTCTTCTCTCTCGTCTTGCTCTACGGCTTTCCGAACAGCGGCGTTGCGTAACAACTCCGACATGGACAACTGCAACAACTCATCCGCACCCTTGCCAATCCCGTCTGTGCTGATGGCGTGCGAAATGGCCGGAACGACGATGTTATGCCTCGCACACACTTGCAACCGCTCCAGCGAGCTGCTCTTCAGCGCCAGCAACTCCGCCTTGTCTTCGCTTCGGTGCACGCTGACCGTTTCGGGCTCCTTGGGTGCTCCAGCGGGAACGACCACCTCGAAGAAGGGATTGGGCTGCTTTCTGTGGAGAGAAGCCCATTCGCCAATTCCGGAGAGGAGCGTGAGCACCACGAAGACAGCGAAGAGAGCATCCACGACGCAACCCGCAACCACTCGGAATGATGAACCGGATGAAGAAAGGGCGATGTCGAAGAAGGAGAGGGTGAACAGAACCAGCCCGAAGAGGAGGAGACAGTTGGAGTCGAACCAGACTCTCTTCTTGGCCGTGACACGCAGCATGAACGCATCTTCTCCAGAAGCCGGTGTTTGGGTGGCGGCAAGGTTGCTGCGAGCGAGTGAAGCCTGGACGTACTGGCGAGTGGTGCTGAAGGGAGGATGAGCGAGGAGGAAGAGGAAGAGGAGCGTGAGAAGCAGCAGCAGCAGCAGTGCTTGCAGATGGGTCTCCTTGCGCAGGAGGACGAGCAGCAGCGCGAAGACCGCCTTGACGGCGAAGGCTGCGAAGAGCGGACGCAGCGACGCCTGGGCGAAGACGCGAGCCAGCAGGTGGGTGTTCTGGGAGTAGTGACGCTGCACCAGCTGCGTGGCGGCGAGTGAGCCGTGCAAGGAAGCGAACACGCGGTCCTGGTTGGCGAAGTGAATGGAGAGGAGAAGGGCGACGAGGGAGAGAAGAAGGAGAGATGAGGAGACGAGCAGGACCCAGCGGTAGGCGGCGTTGCTCCAGCAGGCGGTGAGCGAGGCGAAGGGCGTGGCGGTCTGCGCCATGAAGTGCTTGTTGTGGCAGGAGAGGGACTGGAGGGTCTGGAAGAGCACGGGGAGGGCGAGGACGTACAGCAGGCTGAGGCACCGCACGAGGCCGCTGCGACGTCGCTTCGCCACGCGGCACACGAGCTGCACGCAAAGATCAATTACGATGCAGACGAGGAGGATGAGGAGCGAGGCGAGCCACACGGTGGTGTCCTTGACTCCCGGGAGGAGACACTCCAGGCGGAGGAGGTCCGCGTCAAGCACGAAGAGGCTGGAGAAGTCGAGCACGGGCGCCAGCAACGGCGAGAAGCGCGAGCGGAAGAGGGAGAGGAGGCCGAGCAGCTGCAGCACGTCTACGCCCACGGCGAACCAGACGAAGTGGGTGGAGAGACGCGCGGCACTGGCCAGGTAGAGGGCCACGCACACCAGAATCCAGCGCAGCGCCGGCAGAACTCTCTTCCACCCGACGGGACATTGCTGACAGGTCCATGTGTCGTAGCGCGAGAAGCCGGCGGAGCACTGCGAGCACTTGTAGGCGCGGTAGCCAGCCGCGCACTGATTGCCGCCGAGACACGCCGCGGGATTGAAGCAGGGGCTGACGGTGCTCTTGGCGTCGGCGTCCGTCCACTCGCCCGGTCCGGCGATGGGATGCGTGGCGTTGGCGGGGCAGACGGAGCCCGTCGGACAGGGCTGGCAGGACTCGCCGGGGAGGGCGTAGCTGCCGAGAGAGCAGACGACGGTGAGATGGTCGAAGGAGGGCGCGATGGGTACGGGGACGCCTCCGATCGCCAGCGTGAGGGGCCAGGTGCCACGGGGAAGTTCAGGGAGATGGCACTCGATGAAGGGCGCAGCGAGACGTGGCGATGCAGCGAAGTGGCAGTTGGGCAGCGAGATCGACGCGACAGTGAGGCGGATGGAGGCGGTGGAGACGGGCGGGATGTGTGTGCCGCTGAGGCGAATCACGCCGCCGGTGGACTCCACCAGGAGCGGGTCGACCCTGAGCACGGCGGGCGAGGGGAAGAGGACGAAGCCGTCGTTGCTGCGCTGGGCGCTGACGGCGAGGGAGACGGTGTGATTGCCGCCGATGAAGAGGGGCGCCAGACAGGCGATGAAGGTGTGGTTGTGCTGGAGGAGGACGCACTCCTCGCCCGACACGAGCACCGTCGCGTCGTGCGTGCCGAAGTTGTCGCCGCGCAGGTGGAGAACTCTCTGCTCGATGCTCACCGTGCTTGTTGTGTTGGAGGTGTTGAAGGCGTTGAAGGCGTTGAGGGTGTTGAGGGTGTTGAAGGTGTTGAGGGTGTCGAGAGCATTGAGGGTGTTGTGAGTGGCGACCTCCACGGCCTCGATGGAGTGGATGACGGGCGGGGCGTAGGAGAAGGTAGCTTCGGTAGAGGACTGGTTGAAGCGGTCGACGGCGAGCGGGAGCAGGCGGCCCTGACCCTCTGGCGTGAGGAAGCGGATGAGGGTGTGGGAGCACTCGAGGAACTGAGCGGCGGGGATGTGGGCTGCGCCGAAGCGGAGGAAGGTGGAGCTGCGAGCCGTGCTGGAGCAGCCGAAGTTGCTGCCGACGACCGCCACCTCGTCGCCGCCTGCTGTGGAACCCTCGGCGGGCGTCACGGACAGGACGAGCGGAGGCAGGAAGGAGATGCTGATGGCGTTGGAGGTGTGGATTCCCGCGGAAACGGAGAACACCGCCACGTCCGCGAAGGACTCCTCGAGCGTGCAGATCACGTCCGTGGCGTTCTTTCGCCACACCGCCAGTGGCGCGCCGTTCAGCAGACACCGCGTGTTGTCCGCGTCGAGGTTCTCTCCCGTGAGATGCACCAGCGCCTCGCCAGCCGTGGGGACGCCCGGCAGGGCCTCGCCGTCGAGCGAGAGGATGGTGGCGGTGGTGATGGCGGGCGGAGCCACCATGAGGACGACCGTGTTGCTGGCCTGTCCCGCGGTGACCACCTGGAGCACCATGCCCACGTAATCCACGGCGGCGAGTGTGCAGTGCAGCGTGATGTGGGAGTGGGAGGTGACGACGCAGTCCATGGCGCCGGAAGCGACGCCCGAGAGGACGACGGCGGGGTGGAAGCCGAAGTTGGCGCCGGTGAGCGTGAGCGCGTCGGTGCTGTACTGCAGCGAGGACGGCTGGAGCGCGAGGACGGCGGGCGGCGCGTAGCTGGCGAAGATCTGGAGCAGCACCTGCTGGTGGAGTTGTAGACGCACGGGCAGAAGCACGCCCTCGCCGGGCGGCACGATGCAGCTGAGGGAGGTGGCGTTGACGGAGCTGACCGGACAGGGCGCGCCGCCGATGGTGACGGAGATGGCGTCGGGAATGGCCGTGCCGTCGATGCAGAGTTCCTCGCCGCCGCGCGTGTTGAAGAGGTGCGGGTAGACGAGGTAGCCCTCGATGTTCGTCTCGAAGGTGGAGAGGTCGAAGCGCGTGGCGTGCAGGGAGAAGTGCAGCGTGTTGCTGGAGGCGTCCGCGCGGATCAGGGTCACGTCGCCCTCATCGAAGCTGGTGGCGCAGCTGGCGTAGTCGTCGGACACCTTCTGCACCGCACAAGAGACGAGCTGCGTGCGGTTCTGGAGACGGACAAGCAGTCGGATGGACACGACGCGCGGGACGAAGCCGAAGTTGGAGCCGAAGAGCGACAGCAGGTACGAGGGCGAGCCCTCCTGTGGAATGGAAGCCAGCATGAAGGAGGCGATGTGGGGACTCTGCAGCGGGACGGTCACGGCGTTGGTGGTCTCGACGGTGAACTGCTTGTAGCGCACCACCACGCGCACCTGCAGCGCGGAGGCGGAGAGCGCCGGGGCGTACGCGGAGAGCGTCGTGGCGTTGACCACACCCGCCTCGACCGCGATGTCGTTGAAGACCATCTGGAAGGCGCAGCGCGTGCACTGCGTGAAGTCGTTGGAGACCGCCACGAAGACCTCCTCGCCGCCTCTCAGCGCCACGGGCGCCTGCGTCGTGCGGATGGCGGTGGTGTTGTAGGAGTAGACCATCGTGGAGGACAGCTGCGCCCGCTGCGCGCCGACATACACCGTCCACTGCAGGGACTGGCCCACGCCCGGCGCGGTGGTGCACTCGATGGCGGTGGAGGAGACCACGCGGCAGTTCTTCGCCTCGAACTCCGTGGAGGAGAAGCCGTAGGTGGCGAGCACCTGACTGCCCAGCGCGAAGTTGCGACCGCGGAGCAGGACTCTGTCACCGCCGGTGGTGCTTCCGCAGGTCGTCTGGCAGAGGATGGCCTCCACCACCGGGCCGGCGTAGGCCATGGCGAAGAGGTCGTCGGAGCGCAGCCCGTTGACCTCGATGCTCCACTGCACGGCGGAACCGAAGCCGGGGACCGTCTGGCAGAGGAGTCGCGTGTGGTTGGTCTGGAGCGAGCACGCGGGGGAGTACACGATGCCCTTCTCGTTGGCGTACTGCACGTGCAGGAGCGCGTCGTCATTGCCGAAGTTGGAGCCGTCGATGGTCACGAGCAGACCGCCCTCCGTGGGAAGTGGCGTGTTGAGCGGCGAGACGGCGCTGACGAGCGGCGAGCCGTAGATGGGCTGGGTCTGGAGGAAGGGAGCGGAGCGCTGCGAGGCGACGGAGATCGCCCAGGCGTTGGCCAGACCGCTGCCCTCGACGGTGATGCAGCGGAAGAGGGCATGGGGCAGCACGAGGTGGCAAGGCGCCGTGTGGAAGACGAGGGAGGAGGCGTTGCCGTAGTGCAGCACCGTGCCCAGGTCGTTGGCGCCGAGGTTGTGACCCGCCACGTACACCACCTGTCCTCCCGCGGTGAGCGCGTTGGCCGCGCCCGCGCCGTAGACGTCGGTGATGACGGGCGCGCTGTAGCCCAGCGAGGAGACGAACGGCTGGGAGTTCTGGTCGCCCACGCGGACGAGGAAGAGGAGGTGGTCGCCCACACCCTCCACAGACTCGCACCGCACGGCTGCGTGGGGCACCGTGATCTGGCAGTTGCGCAGCTCCTTCTGGCCCTCGCTGTCCTCCATGAACACGTGCAGGGCCTCCGCGCTCGCGCCGAAGTTGGCGCCGCGAAGTACGATGCTGTCCCCGCCCTGGCAGTTGAGCGAGTCAGCGCCAGAAGCAGTGACGGAGGCGATGGAGGGAGCGGTGAAGGCGCCGGTGGTGAGTTGGCTGCACATGCCGTAGAGACAGACCTCCCAGTTCACCGTGGAGCCGAAGCCACTGCCGACCCTGCAGCAGATGCGGTCCTGGCGGTCGTACGCGCAGGCACTCAGCATCTGCGTGGACGCGTCGACCAGCGTGGCCGAGGCGCCGATGGCGTTGCGGTTCGGGACGGCGTTGTAGAGTGCGCGTGAGCCCATGTGGCTGCCCTCGAAGCAGACGGAGCCGCCGGCCGTGGGGAGTGACGATGCGCCGTGCACGGCGTCGAGGATGATGTGCTGGTACTCGAGCGCGTTGGAGTGGGTGAAGGAGCAGGTGTGCTGTGTGGCGTTCGCCAGCGAGGACTGCCAAGTCACTTGGAAGAGGACAGAAGCGCCCATGGACGGCGGCATCTCGCACGCCACGGCCGTTCCGTAGGCGAGGATGCGGCAGTCGGTCAGTTCGCTCTCCTCCACCACCGCAGCCAGCTGATCGAACACCGCGAAGGACACGGTCAGCGAGGTGGTGAAGGACTCTCCCATCGCCAGCACGCCGCTCAAGCCCGTGGCGTTGCCCACGCCCACCGGACTGAGGTTCACGCCCTCGAACACCACACGACCGCCCGCCGGGTCGACGCGCTGCGGCGAGATGGCGTGGATGGTACAGTCGTTCACGTCTAGCACTGCCAGTCGCAGGAGGATCCAGTCGGAGGCGAGTCCGTTGGTGACCGTGACGTTGAGGGAGTAGGCGGGCACCGCCTCGAAGTCCAGCCCCTTCACCAGCAGCAGAGCGCCCGTGACGGAGTTCACCACCACGGGGCAGTCGGGCGTGCAGGAGGCAATGGCGAAGAAGAGCGTGGGGTGCGTCTCCGCCTCCGTGTCCACGTGCAGCTCCGGTCCGATGGCCGCGCCGACGGGCGTATCCTCTCGGACGAAGCGAGTGGCGGAGGAGCCCTCGACGAAAGTGGGCGTGAAGGAGGGGTGGCCGTGCGAGCCGTAGTGCATCTTGTCCACGTCGATGATGAGCGTGAAGGGAGTGGAGAGGGGCGGCGTGCCGCTGTCCGTGGCCAGCATGCTGAAGGCGAAGCGGTGCGTCGTGACTGTGGGCTCTTCCGTGACGGGGGCAGGAATGGACGCGGCAAGGTCGCCTGTGAGCATCACCACGCCCGAGTTGTGCACCGTGACGTTGGCGTGCGGAGACAGGAAGGAGAAGGTCACGCGAGAGCCCTCCGGGTCCTCCGCGGCGATGGGCGGCGAGAGAACGAGCGGGTAGGTCGCGCCCGGGTACACGTGGAGAACGAGGTCTTCCACGACGGGCGGCTCGTTCACGTCAGTGATGGTGACGGTGAGGGTCTGCGTGGCGGAGACGTTGTAGCAGCCCAGGTCGACGGCCATCACGCTCACCTCGAACTGCTGCAGCTGCTCGAAGTCGAACAGCGCGGGGTCCTTCACCACCAGCCAGTTCGTCTCGGTGATGGCCAGAGAAGCGGCGTAGTAGGAGGGCAACAGCACGAAGCGGAACGAGTCATCGGCGTTGCCGCAGCGGCTCTCGGCCTGGAGCTGCACGATCGTCTGGTTCACCGCGGGGTTCTCTGCGACGCTCGCGGCGGTCGTGAGGATGGCTGGCGGGCTGACATTGCTGACGATGGTGACGTACACGAGCGCCGAGTCCGTCAGGCCCTGCTCATCCGCCACCTGCAGCTGCACCACGCAGGTCCGGTTGTGGCCGTCCGTGAGCGGCTCGAACTCTGGGCGCATCTCGTTGGCGGTGCGAAGAAGGGCGCGCGTGGGGAAGAGGGTGAAGGTGTCGTCGCAGGACTGCTGCTCGATGGAGAATGTGAGGTGGGAGTCCGCGTCGGGGTCCGTAGCAGGCAGCTCGTGGCCCACAGCCGTGTTGAGCGGCACGGGCGTGGAGATGGAGAAGTAGTAGGCGGGCTGCGAGAAGGACGGCGGCTCGTTGACGTTCTGGAGCAGGACGGCGAGCCACCTGGAGGAGGAGGCGCCGTGCACGTCGGTCACCGTCACGCGAAGGTTCCAGGACTTGGGCTGCGCAGCGTTCTCGAAGTCCAGTCCGCTCTTCTTCACGACGAGACAGCCCGTGGTGCGCTGAATGTCGAACCACTCGTTCGCGGTGACGGAGTACTGGAGAGGCTGGCTCGCATCACTCGCGTCAGGATCCACTGCATGCACGCAGGGCGTCAGCAGCTCGTTCCGCACCGCGTTCTCCTTCACGTACAGCGCCGAAGGCTCTGCGTCGAAGACTGGCGCTTCGTTCACATCCAGCACCTCGACGGTCAGCACGCTCATCACCGTGTGCACCGACGCGTCGGCGATGGCCGTGGCCTCCACGGAGAAGGGGATGACGAACCTGCCGGTGGTCTCGTAGTCCACGTCTTCCACCACCTTCACCTCGGCTGTGTGCGTGGAGGTCTGGGCGAACAGGAACTCGTCGGAGGCCAGGCTGAACTGCTTGCTGAACAGAACGGAGGTGAACAGCTCGGGGTTCCTCAGCTGCAGCGTGCAGTTCTCCAGAGCGGATTGCACGGGGAAGTGCTCCACCATCGAGCACACGAGCGGATCGATCTGCGGAGCGAGGTCCACGGGGACCACGGAATCGATGCTGGTGGTGGCATTCATACAGAGGGAAGCATCGCAAGCAATCACGTCCACGGCGATGGGGAAGGTCAGGTCCTGGAGAGTGCCGTTGAGGAACAGGGAGAAACGACCCGGAGACAGCATCATCACACCGAAGGGATGTGCGGACACGGACGCACTCAACGAAACGGTCACGTCATCGTGCTCCGGATCCGTCACCTCAAATGGCGATCCGATGAGAGCGCCCGCAGGAGTGTCTGGAGAGAGGAGCAAGTACTGCGGCAGAGACGAAATGACCGGCGGCTCGTTCACGTCCAGCACAGCAACGTGGATCGTTCCCACCGTCTCGAGACCGCCGCCATCTCGCAGTGTGACCTGCACGACGTACTCGTCCACACGCTCGTAGTCCAGAGGCGCAATCAGCGTGATTCTGCATGTGGCTTCATCAATAGCGAAGGTGGCAAGGTGGCTGTTCTGGACGCATTGCACCGTTCCGTTCACGCCGTAGTCTTCGTCCGCGTAGTGCACAGAGCCGATGGTGCTGTTCACTGGCGTGTCCTCCTGGAGGCCAAACTCGTTCTGGAGGAAGACGGGCGGCTCATTCACGTCATCCACAATGACGGTGAGAGTGGCGTAGTCGAACAGAGGCGCGTCGCACTTGTCCATCACTCCGATCACCACGTAGAACAGCGAGCACTCCTCGTAGTCCAGCGCCTCCATCGCGAACAGCTCGCCCGTGTAGGGGTTGATGGAGAAGACACTGGTGTTGTTCACGAAGAAGACGTGCTGCTGTCTGACATCCCTGTCGGAGACGGAGATGTTGAGAGGGATGGGGGCGAACGGGGCAATGCTCTCTGGCACGTGGACGACGGAAGGCTCCAGGTGGAGAACGGGCGGATCGTTGTGGTCGATGATCCGCAGAGCGACCGAGCACACAGTCGACAGGACGGGGGAGCCACTGTCATGCACAGACACCATGAGGAGGTAGCGGGAGTGTCTCCAGAAGTCGAGCGGCCGCGCCACGGTGATCGTGCCGTTGGGAGAGATGGCGAAGTCCTCCACGGGGCGAGAGAAGGCGAAGGTCAGCGATTGCTCGCCCAGCTCCACCTCGGGGTCAAACACCTGCACCCGCGTCACGAACGCACCCACCGGTGTCCGCTCATCCACCCGAATGGGGCGAGAGTGCTCCGACGCCACGCACACCGGCGCTTCGTTCACGTCCTCCACCAGCACGGTGAGAGTCATCTCCGAAGAAGCGCCCGCTCCGTCCACCGCGCCAATCACCAGCGTGTAGTTGCGGACTCTCTCGTAGTCCAGCGGAGCGATCGTGAACACGCGGCCCGTCTTGCCCTCCACCGCGAAGTCCGCACTGCCTGCGATTGTGTAGAACACCACCGAACCCTCGTCCTCCGCGTGCACTGTGACCACCGTCGAACCAACACTCACGTCCTCCTTCACAATGACAGTCACGGCCTCTTCTTCAAACACGGGAGGATGGTTGCTGCGAAGGATGGACACAGTGACAGTAGCACAGTCCGAGAGACCCGCCGAGTCATACACACACACCCGAATGACGAAGACACTCTGCAAGGAAGCGCTGAGAGGCGAGGAGAGAATGACGCTCGACGAATTGACCGCGGAAACGAAGGGGAACACATAGCTGCTGTTCTTCTCGACCGTCGCATCTGTGATGCTGAAGTGGAGAGAGCTCATGTCCTCGTCCTCCACCACCGACCGAATGGTGACGAGGGAACCAACAGGAGTTGACTCCAAGAGAGACAGAGTGCGCTCCATCCACTGAATGCGAGGAGGGCGATTCATCCGATTCACGTCCACACGAACCAGACAAGAATCCGAGAGCTCCTGAGCGTCCGAAGCAACCACACGGAAGGCGAACGAGCGATGCGAGTCGTAGTTGATCATGGAACTGTTGCTCACGTACAGGAACCCCGAGGACGGCACGATTCCGAAGGGAATCACCTCACCCGGCACCAGCGGCTGGAGAGAGTACTGAATGGACTCCAGCGCGTCGGGATCCAAGGCATGCAGAGGAGGGTGAATGAATGTGTTCTCTGCCGCTCCTTCGTCCACACTACGGGCAGCAGCGCACAAACCCGAATCCATCACCGGCGGTTCGTTCACATCCACAACATGAACTGTGACGCTCGCACTGCCTTGCTGACCAAAGACATCCGTGGCGAGAACGGTGAAGGAGTAAGAGTTCCTCTCCTCATAATCCACAGCGTGCTGAAGCGAGATCAATCCCGTAGCATTGCCGATGGAGAAGGGGCAGAGAGATCCATCGTACACGATCTCGAAACGCAGCGGCGCGGTGAAGACACCCGAGATGCTCAGCGGCGGAAGAAGAACGGTGCCAACGGGACTGCTTTCCAGAATGGAGTACGACGCATCCTCAATCGACAGCGAAGACTGTTGCGTGTCGAATGAAACCACCACCACCACACTCGCGCTAAGACCCAGAGGATCTCTCGCCTCAACAGTGAGAGTGTGGGACTGGTAGGGGTTGAGAGAAGCGTCCAGCACTCGGATCTGACCCATCGCATCAATCTCGAAGGCGGTGCTGTTCGTGATGCTGTAAGCCAACTTATCCATGTCGTAATCCGTAGCTGTGACCGGCAAGCCAACAGGATCGAAGAGACGGAGCGGGTAGTGACCAACGCGGTACAGGATAGCATCGGAGAAGAAGGGCGCGTGGTTCTGATCGATGATAAGGATGGTGCTCAACAGCTCATCGTACAAGCCACCATCATCCGTCACACGAATCCTCACGACCCACTGCGACTTGATGTGATGGGCGAAGGACTCCTTGCGACTCAGAACAATCTTGCCCTCCGAGGTGATGTTGAAGGGGCAGGGCAGAGAGGAATCCAAGCACTGAAGAGAGAAGGAGTGCGAGTCATTCAGGTCCGGATCCGATACTGCAACAGCATCACCGATAACAGCCCCAAGAGGGAGATCCTCTGTCACATTCAACATGGCAAAGTCATGGGCATTCAGAATGACGGGTCTCTCATTCACATCGTGAACGGTAACAACCAACGGCGCTTCACAGAAGAAGGAGCTGTTTGAAGCCAGCGCCGCATGAACCGTGAGTCGAATGAGGTGGTCAGGGGTTGTCTCGTAATCCACGTCATCCAAGAGACGAATCGACCCAGACTGAGGATGAATGAAGAAGCGAGAGTCGCCGAAGAGGGAATACAGCACGGGCTTGCTTGAAACGGCCGAGTAGGATGGCTGAAGGAGCGAGCCTCTCGAAGAGTGTTCTTCAACGTGATAGATCTCGGGGTAGCAGACGGGATTCTGCAGTGATTCAGCAACACGAATGAACAGGCTGGCAGAAGAGCAGAGAGACGGAGATCCAGAATCACACACCGTCACATTGAGAACGTAGTGATTGAGATGGGTGTAGTTCAAGGCAGACACAACGTGGAGAGTGCCGTTCATCATCACTCCGAACGGACAATCCGCCGCGGAACACCAGGCGAGAGAGAAGGCGTGTGTCTGTCCAACATCCTCATCAAATACCTCAAGAGGGTAGAACCATCCACTCTGCAACGCGTCCTCAGGAACGGAGATACGCTCATTCCGCATGACCGGCTCTTCATTCACATCCTCCACGAAGACAGTGAGGCTGAGCAGAGTGGGAATGGGGATGGAGGGCGAAGAGGCGTAGAAGGAAACGGCATAACGCGATTGCGACTCATAGTCCAACGACGGGATCACACAGAAGGTGCCATTCGATTCGAGCGTGAACAACGGGGAGAGAACTGTGTACTGCACGTCCGAGAAGGAAGCATCCAACAGAACAACGGCTTCATCAAAGCATGTATACTCAGCATTGTTCTCAGGAATGTAGAGGTCAGAGATGCGGAACAAGTAGGATGGAAGCACGGTGGGCTGAGTGAAATGAACCGTGACGAGACCCGATGTGTTCAAAGACGGGAAGCCATCATCCATCACAAGCACCAACAGCGACACATTCCCGCGATACGCCTCGAACAAGTGATCATTCACGAGGGTGAGAGTGCCAGACAACGCATCAACAATGAAGGCACTAAGAATGGCAGAATCAGCACCACCGTTCTGTTCACCTCGAAGAAGCGAGAAAGACAGCGTATCATTCCGATCCGGATCGTAAGCAAGAATGTCTCCAACAACCGTGCCATTAGCAGCGAATAACGGGACAGAGAGATCCGTCGTGACGAGAGTGGGAGGGTGATTGACCTGCATCAAATGCAGTCTGAACTCACAAGAGGCAGAAGAGACATCATCCGACACCTCCAAAGTGAATGAGAGCAGGCCATCGTCATTAAACAACTAAGGGTAAACAGAGAAGAAGGGAGAATACAAGGAGCAATTGATCAGCGGGAAGTGAGTAGGAGAGGGCAGTACCGTCATAGGAGAAGAAAGAAGCGGAAGTGGAAATGAAATAGGAAGCGAAGTCCGAATTGACTGCAAAAGGAGGAACGGCAGAGGAAATGGTGTCAACACTCTGAACAGCAGCATCAAAAACACCGGAAGAGCAGAAGAAGGAATCAGAAGAAGTGGAGAAGTGAATGCGGAGATAGTACCTACAGTTGAAAACAAGACTCATGGGCATACTGTCCACCAACACAAATGTGACGTGAATCAGGAAGGAAAATGGAAGAGCGCGTAATAAATGGAGAAGTAAGAGGGCCTGAACAATAGCCATCAGGAACATCTGAAGGAGCCGAAGAACCAGCGGGACAGTACTTCTCCACTGAACCACACTCCAACTTCTCATCTCCACCAGGACAGTAGTAACCAGCCTCGCAAGAAGCAGTACACGTCGACGACGACAGACCCTCACTCGTTCCATAACTTCCCGCGGGACAAGCACGCTTCACACCGCCAGTGCAGTAGTATCCAATCGGACAGATCGTGCTCTCCGAACGAACATCCACGTCAGCGTCTTCTGGACCCGAATAGTAACCCTCTGACACACTGGAAGGAGCAGAAGAACCAGCAGGACAGTACTTGTCAACAGAACCACACTTGTTCGTCGTTCCACTCACACTTCCCTCAGGACAGTAGTAACCAGCAGGACACGAACCACTGCAATCCGCCGTGCTCAAACCAGTCGTCTCGCCGAAATGACCCGCCGGACACAGTGTCTTCTCACCACCACTGCAGTACGAACCAGCCGGACAAATCACCTTCTGATAACGCTTCGTCTCCTCCGCACTCTCCGGACCCGAGTAGTAACCCTCAGGAACATCTGAAGGAGCCGAAGAACCAGCGGGACAGTACTTCTCCACTGAAC
>OIWT01000592.1_pt1 | contig 49323 bp, 45 predicted proteins | sample 1587701 | NCBI WGS metagenome assembly OIWT01 (sample SAMEA3888904, study PRJEB22519) | human gut metagenome | biome: human gut; feature: human-associated habitat; material: faeces | place: Denmark | collected 2009 | reverse complement strand
AAGAAGATTTTTAAGAGGATGGAAAATCCTCTTAAATGACTTTTGCCGCGCTTTTTGTTACTAAAAAGCGCGAGAAAGAAAGAAGGAAAAGCTTCTTTATGCTTCTTTGCAACCCACCGCAACAGCGGCGGCGGAAACGCGCAAAAAAAGAAGCAAGATAGACGAAAGTGGGGGTGAAACTTCCGTTTTTTCTTGCTTCCTGCCGGGGGAACTGATTATATGCCGCCTATTTGCGGTATTTTTCGCACATTTCGCGCGTGTATGCGACCGTGCGGTTCAGCTTTTCAATATCGACTGTGCCGTTGCCGTTGAGCACGGGCGACTCCACCGCTATCGCCTGCGGATAAGAAGGCATCGCGGCAAAAAGGTCATCGAAATCTATCGCGCCATTACCCGGATGGAGAATGGGATGTATCATCTCTCCGCCGAAATCGCTTATGTGCATATGACATACGTTTTTCCAATGCGGAGAGGCGAAAATCTTCTTATATTCATTATGAAAGCCGCCGAAGCGCGTATCGAAAATGAACTTTGCCTCGGGATAATATGCGGCAATCCTGTTCCACATGAAAAGCGGCGTGCCGTATACGCAAGGGATATTTTCTATCGTGAGAAGAATGCCGGACTCTGCCGCTATATCATAGAAAAGCGGGATGAGCGGCAGATTTTTGTCCATATGATAATCCGAGAGCCTGCCTCCCCAGAAGTGCAGTACGGCGAGTCGTGCACCGAGCCTTGATGCCGCAACGATATCACGGCGGAATATTTCGAGAGCCTCTCCCGCGCACTTTTCCGTGCCTGCGGAGAGCAGAACACCGATATTCTTTTCCAGATGAACCGTTTCGGGAAGAAATCCCGAGGCAAGCAGAAAATCGCAGACGGCGGGCAGCCGCTCGCTCCAATCTTCAAGAAGCATCAGCTCAAAACCGTCGCATGCGGCGCTCTCCGCTATCTGCGGAATGAGATGATAATCTCTGCCGTTTGCTCTGCCGATGAATGTGCCTGTGGAGGAAAGTATTCTCGGCAATATAACATCATTCATAATATCTTACGCTTGCAATGACCTTTCCGAGAATGTATACGCTTTTTACTATGATGGGCTTCATCGTTCGGTTTTCCGGCTGAAGTCGGAAAATGCCGTTTTCGCGGTAGAAGGTCTTTACAGTTGCTTCATCGTCGAGCAGTACGACGGCGATATCACCGTTTTCGACATAGCTTGTTCTGCTGACGATAACGCAGTCGCCGTTCATGATGCCTGCCTCTATCATGCTTTCGCCCTTGATACGCAGGGCAAAAAGCTCGTCGCCGAGCGTCGTCCCTGTCGGGCAGAAATCGACATAACCTTCACAGTTTTCAACAGCGAGTATAGGTGTGCCTGCGGCGACCTGACCGAGTATCGGTATCTTTCTCGCCGTCGGTTCCTCCTGCTTGTCGCGGGTACGGATTGTGCGGCTTTTACCCTGCTCCTTTTCGATGTAGCCTTTTCTTTCGAGCCGCTCAAGATAAGAATGTACGGTAGAGGTGCTTTTTATGCCGACGGCGGCTTTGATATCGCGCACCGATGGGGCATAGCCGAGCTTCTCTATAGTACGGCTGATATAATCATATACAGCCTGCTCCAGCGGAGTAAGAATTTCCATAATTCCTTTTTCCTTTCGGTTTTCATAATTATCCGCATACATTATATCACACTTATTTCAAAAAGTCAAACCTTTGTTCGCATTTTTTTGAAAAATTTTGTCAAAATCGAAAATATGTTCATAAAATATGAGGAGAGAAAAGCAAAACAGGAGGGTTTTATGGATTATTGCAAAGAGGTCGGCTACAGAGAGATGGCGGAGGAGACGGAAAAGCTGAAAAAGGAATGTGCCGTCGAGGTCTTTTCCATAGGAAAAAGCGTGCGCGGCAGGGAGATATCTTGCCTTTCACTCGGCAGCGGCAGAAAAAGCGTGCTTTTTGTCGGCGTGCACCACGGCATGGAGAGGATAACGGCGGCGCTCGCGCTGAAATTTGCCCGCGATATCGCCGAGGGAACCATATGGGGAGACGAAACGGCAAAGGTACTCTCAAAGCGGCGCATATATATCATCCCGATGCTCAATCCCGACGGAGCGGAGATTGCACTCGGGCGCACGGATGAAAACGAGAGGTATATGCTCTCGCGGATGCGCGGAGGAGACGAACTTGCACATTGGCAGGCTAACGCGCGCGGCGTGGATCTCAATCACAATTACAATGCAGGCTTTGACCTTTGTCGCGAGGAGGAGCGGCGCATGGGCATTTTCACGGCGGGAAGCACGCGCTACGGCGGGAAATACGCCGAGAGCGAACCCGAAACGCACGCGCTCTGCGATTTCACGCGGAGTATATCGACAGGACTGCGCGCCGCCGTCGCTCTGCATACGCAGGGCGAGGAGATATATTACGATTACTGCGGAAAAACTCCCGAGGGAGGGGAAGCGCTCGCACACATAATGGCGGAAAAGAGCGGCTATACGCTCGCAAAACCCGATGCCATCGCTTCACACGGCGGCTACAAGGACTGGGTGATAGAGCAGCTTGACATACCTGCCTTTACGCTGGAGTGCGGGCTCGGGAAAAATCCTCTGTCGCCAACGGATTTTCCCGCCATATACGTCAGACTTGCGCCGACTTTTGCCGAGATTGTAACTTTTTAGAAAAAACGCTTGAAATAAATGAAAAATGAAGATATAATATAATCGGGTAAAAGTTTGATGCGGATTTGCACGGCTTTACAGGAGAAAATAAAACCGGCGGGCAGACGCCGCCGGTTTCGGACGAAAATATTGCGGAAAGCGCACGCTTTCCTTTTTTGCCGATGTCAGAGTATGCCGAGATACTGCTTTACCATGCTGTTAAGCAGTTCGTCTCTGTCTATCTTGCAGATGAGACTGCGGGCATTCTTGTAGTTGGTTATATAGGTCGGGTCTTCCGAGAGGATATAGCCGACTATCTGATTTATCGGGTTATATCCTTTTTCGCTGAGAGCATCGTATACGGCCTGCAAAATATAGCGGTTTTCCAGCTCCCCTTCAATCTCGGGAGTAAAGGTTACGGTTTTATCGTTGTCTCTGTCCATATCGCGGTATGCTCCTTTTCTCAAAATTACAGCGATGCATGCGGCATCAAAACTATATTACTTATATTTTACATTAAAAATCCGTATTTTTCAATAACTTTGCAAAAAATAAATAAAATTTTACATAACTTTTTTCGGAGGACGCTATGGAAACAAGACTGAGCAAAATGACAAAAGAAGAAATTTTCGAAAAGGAGACTGCGCTCCGCGGCAGGATAGAGGCAATCTGCGCGGAATACGAAGAGAAATTCCGCAGATGCGGACACAGCATATCATGCGCATTCGAGCGCTGCACGGACGAGACTGACTATAAGACAGACAGCCTTGAGACGCCGGCGGAATATGTCTGCGGCTACAATTGCCGCGCTTCCGTCATAGTAAAGCGCCCGAAAACAGCCGAGGAAAAGGCGGAGGATGACGAAAAAGCCATTGAGATAGCCGATGCGCAGAAGCTCGGCGAGGGCGAAACCTGCACGATGCAGGAGATACGCGACGATGCCGCCTTTGATGCAGACAACAAGGCTGTCGCCATAACACAGATAATGATAACGCGCATTTACAAGGCTTTCTGGATAGACAAGATAATAATATGCGACGATATTTCGCCTCTTACCGACGACCTTGAGGAATTTCTCGTGAGGCTCTCGGACGAAACGATAGAATAAGCTGCAGAGGAAAACAAAATTGATTAAGAACGAACTGAAGCCGACAGAGCTGAAAACGGCTGATTTCCATTATGACCTGCCTGAGGAGCTGATAGCACAGCATCCGAGCGAAAAGCGCGACGAAGCGCGTCTTATGGTGCTCAACAGAGAAAAGCAGACTGTGGAGCATCGCATATTCCGCGATATAACGGAATATCTGCACGAGGGCGATGTGCTTGTGATAAACGATTCCAAGGTTATACCCGCGCGCATCTACGGCGAAAAGATAAACGAAAACGGCGGAGAGGGAGCAAAGGCGGAATTTGTGCTCCTGCGCCAGAAAAATCTCGATACATGGGAAACTCTCGTGCGCCCGGGCAGACGCCTGCGCGAGGGAATGCGCGTTTCCTTCGGCGGGGGAAAGCTTATCGCGCATATCGATGAGATTGTCGATGACGGAAACCGCATAGTTACCTTTGAATATGACAGGAGCGGCGGGCAGAATCTTTATTCCATACTCGATGAGATAGGCAAAATGCCCCTGCCGCCCTATATCAAGGAGGCTCTGCGTGACAAGAGCCGATACCAGACGGTATACGCAAGAGAAGAGGGAAGTGCCGCCGCGCCGACGGCGGGACTGCATTTTACAACAGAGCTTATCGATAAGATAAAGGCAATGGGCGTGGAAATAGCGCCGGTTATGCTGCATATAGGGCTCGGCACATTCCGTCCCGTGAAGGTCGAGAGCATAACCGACCATCATATGCACACGGAATTTTTCAGCATAACGGAGGAAAGCGCGGAGAAGATAAACCGCGCGAGGGCGAACGGCGGCAGAATAGTTGCCGTGGGCACAACATCATGTCGCGTGCTTGAAAGCGCCTCCGATGAGGACGGTATAGTTCATGCCACCGAGGATGACACGGGGATTTTCATATATCCCGGGTATAAATTCAAGGCGGTGGACGCGCTGATAACGAATTTCCACCTGCCCGAGAGCACGCTCCTCATGCTTGTCTCGGCACTTGCCGGCAAGGACTTTATCATGCGTGCCTACAAGGAGGCTGTGGATAAGGGCTATAAATTTTTCTCCTTCGGCGATGCGATGCTGATAGAGTGAAGCCGGAAGAAGCGGGATATTTTACAATGAAAGAAATAATAGCTGTGGCGGGACCGACGGCGAGCGGCAAGAGCGCGCTGGCTCTCGCAATATGTGAAAAATACGGCGGAGAGCTTGTCTCCGTCGATTCCATGCAGGTTTATCGCGGCATGGATATCGGCACGGCAAAGCCCGATGAGAGTGAGCGGGCAAGAGTGCCGCACCATCTCATAGACATCTGCTCGCCGGAGGAGGCTTTTTCGGCGGCGGATTTTGCCGTGCGCGCACATCGGACCATAGCGGATATAAAGAGCCGCGGTGCGATTCCCGTGCTCTGCGGCGGTACGGGACTCTATATGGACACGGTGACAGACCGCCTGCCCTTTTCCGAGAGCGAGAGCAATCCCGCGCTTCGTGAGGAGCTGCGCAGGATAGCAGACGAGCGCGGCACGCATGAGCTGTGGTGCATGCTTGAGAAGCTCGACCCGCATGCGGCATCAGGTATACATGAAAACAACATAAAGCGCGTCATCCGCGCGATAGAAATATGCAAAAGCGGCATGACAAAAACCGAAAGCGATGCCAAGGCAAAGGCGGCGGCAAACCCATATGACGCGCTGATAATCGCGCTCGGTGTGCGCGACCGCGAGGTACTCTACGAGAGGATAAACCGCCGCGTCGACAAAATGCTCGAAATGGGACTTGCCGAGGAAACAAGGCGGCTCTGGGAGAGCGGCTGTCTTACGACGAACACCACAGCCGCCTGCGCCATAGGCTATAAGGAGCTTTTGCCGTGGATACGCGGCGAGAAAACCCTCGACGAATGTGCCGCGGAGCTGAAGCGAGCCACGCGGCGCTATGCGAAGCGCCAGCTCACGTGGTTTTCCGCCTCCGAGCGGGCAAACCGGTTTTATATAGACGATTACGCAGATGAAAACGAGCTTGCGAAAGCGGTTTTCGCTCTTATCGACAGAAGCTGAAGCTTTTTCGGCGAAAAAGCAAAATCCGAAGAGAAAGGTCAAAACAATGGGCAGAATAGCAAAATATGCGGCATCCGCAGGCGCCTGCCTGCTTTTCACGGTCTATGTGCTGTATCATATCCTCTCGGGCTTCGGAAAGAGCGTGAAGCTTTTTACCGTTCAGGCGGATACTTTTTCCGAGACGGTTTCGGAGGCGGGCTATATCTTTCGCAATGCCGAAACGCTCTATTCGGGAAATGCCGGCACGCGCGGATATATCTACGAAAACGGCGCCAAGGTTGCCGCGGGAAGCACCGTGGCAAAGATATTTGTCTATTCCAATGACGAGGCTACAAGACAGCTTGATATCATAAACGAAAATATCAGGATATATACCGAGGCGGCGGTGCGTGCGGGTGAAAGCTCCGCAAAGGTCGATGAGGAGATAGAACGACTGCACGAAAGAATTGCCGCCGAGAGTGCCTCCGGAGATGTGACCGCTATGAAAAAATATGCGCATGAGCTTGCCGTGATGACAAGCAAGCGCGCACTGCTGACGGACGGCATCTCTGATTACAAATCGGATATTGCGATACTTGAAAGCAGAAAGGCACTCATAGAAAACAGTCTCGGGCACGGCTATACGCCGATAACGGCGGCTCGCTCGGGCTATTATTACCATCTCTCGGACGGGCTGGATTCGTCTTTCGGTGAGGAGGCTGTGATGAACCTGACGGCGGATGGGTTTGATTTGCTCGGAGGGCTTACGGCTTCCGCGGCAAATACGGCGGGTGCGCTCGTCTATTCGCCGAAGTGGTATTTCGCGCTGAAAACGGAAAGCGAGGTTGCCTCGGGGCTTTCGGCAGGGAAGAGCTACTCCTGCCGCTTTACCGACAATACGCATACGGATTTGCTGGAAATGAAGCTCGAGAGAAAGGAAAAAAGCGCGGACGGTCGCTCATACCTGCTCGTGCTCTCGTGTTCGCTTCTTCCGGAGGATTTTGATTTCACGAGAAAGCAGAATATAGTCATCACGGCAAGAACATATGAGGGCTACAAGATACCGTCGTCGAGCGTTCGCATTTCACGTGACACGGGAAAGCCGTATGTCTATATTTTCAGAAAAGGCTTTGTCGCAGTGCGCGAGGTGACGCCCGTTTTTGAAAAGGACGGATATTTTATAATAGAAAAAGGCGGGGAGCTGCGCCTCTATGACCGCCTGATAATAGGCGAAGCCGACCTGTGGGACGGAAAAATGATAGAATGACGGTATTGCAAAAAAAAATTTTCCTAAATTGCAAAAAAGAGATTGCAATTTTATACGTTTGTGTGTTATAATATAAAAAATATAATTCTTGTTTCCGAAAAGGAAGGGTTACATATAAGTCAAGAATAATAAAAGCGGAGGTTTTTCATGGGATTTCTGAACAAAATAAAAAGCATGGTCAGCACAGAAAAGGATTATGACGACGGAGTTTATCCGGTTTCCGACGAAAGCGATTACGCCGAGCCGGTCATTTCTTCTAGACCTTCTTCGGGCGTTGGGCTCAGCTCTGCCGCCATCGAAATGAAGGTTGTCCGTCCCGAGCGCTATGAGGACGGCAATCAGATAGCAGATCACCTGCTCAACAATCGCACGGTTGTAATAAATCTTGAGGCGACAAACAAGGAGACGGCAAGAAGAATGCTGGACTTCCTTTCCGGTGTTGCTTACTCCATCGATGGTCAGTTCCTGCGCGTAGCGAACAATACTTTCGTTATCACGCCCAGAAATGTCGATGTTTCGAGCGACCCTATGAGCTCCGGCAGCGGCAGAAGTGCGGAAAAGCCCGCTTCACAGCGTCCGCCCGTAGACCTTACCAGCGATACACTTTTCTGATAAAAACGAAAGGTGCCCTTGCCGCATGACATAAGGTATATGCGGAGCGTGCTACATATTTGAGAAAAAACGGGGGCGGCAGAAGCGATTTGCTTTTGCCGCCTGTGGTTTGATGCGGTTTTGCCGTAAAATTACGGAGGGTGGATATATGCCTACACAGCAGAATAAGCTTTCAAGCAGAGATTTTTCAAAGACTATACTCGGCTACAATACATCGGAGGTAGACGAATATATAAATCGTCTGACCGAGAATTACTCGGCGCTCTATCGCGAGAATGCCGAGCTGGAGGCGAGCCTTGCGCAGGCTCTTTCGCGCCTTTCCGGCATTGAAAAGGAAGAGGAGCAGGTGAAGAAAACTCTCGAGGTGGCAAAGCGTGCCGCCGACCAGATAGTGAGCGACGCCTACGGACGCGCCGACGATATCATCGCCTCCGTCAAAAAAAGCTGTGACGCGATACTCTCAAATTTCCGTGAGAAAATAGAGACTCACAAGAGCGACCTTGCCGAGATTCAGGAGGCGGTTTTCAACTTCAAAAATGAGCTTTTTGAAAAGTACCGCCTGCACATAGAGCTTATCGACCAGATTGCTCCGATATACGAATATGACGAGCTTACCTCCGATAAATATGTCGATCGCATGGTGACAAATCTCAAGCGAGAGATAGCCGCGGAATACGATCTCAGGCTCGACGATATACTGAGCGAAGAAGAAAAGAATGCCGAACTGCTTGATAAGGTTGACGATATGGCGGAAAAGCTGAAGGACGATGATAGGGACGCCTCCGATAAGCCCGAAAAATCGCCCGAGCCAGATGTCAAAACGGCAAAGAAGGGCGGACACAGGCGCAAATCCGTCGTTCCGTCCGTCATAGAGCTGCTCGACGAATGTGAGGACGCGGCAAAAGACGAGGCGGTAAACTTCGGCAAGCAGCTTAAGCTTGATGTCGATGCGCTTCTCGCGGGGACAAAAAACGAAAAATAATTTTGCGCAGGCGGATATATTATGAATAAGAAAATCAAGCCTCACATTATGTGGCTCTGGGTAGCTGTCATAGCGGTGAGCGTTATCCTCGATCAGGTGACAAAGCTGATTGTGGTGAAAAATATGGAGCTGTATGAAACGGCTCCTTTTATCAAAGGAATAATAGAATTTCGGTATATAGAAAACCGCGGTGCGGCTTGGGGCCTGTTCAGCGAAAACCGCTGGATATTTATCATCATTTCCGCCGCGGCGCTCATAGCTCTGCCGATGCTTCTCTATAAATACAGAAATCTTCATTTCCTTTTCGGTTTTTCGCTTTCGCTCGTCATCGGCGGTGCGGCGGGTAATATGATAGATCGCGTTTTCGCCGGCGCGGTGGTGGACTTTTTAAATTTTCAGTTCATCGATTTTCCCGTTTTCAATGTCGCCGATATCTGCGTGACGGCAGGCGCCGCGCTGATGTTTATATATCTTATCTTCATAGACAAGGAATTTTTCCGCGATAAGAAAAAAGAAGAATCGGAAAAAGCAGCGGCAGGCGCGGAGGAGAACGGAGAAAAAAATGAGTAAGCTCACCGTATCGCAGAAAGCGGGCGGCGAGCGGCTCGATGTTTTCGTTTCTGCCGCCGAGGGGATAACGCGCTCCTATGCGCAGAAGCTCATCGAGAGCGGCGCAGTCAGAGTCAACGGAAAGACGGCGGAGAAGAAATATAAGGTATGTGAGGGCGACACGGTGGAGACGGAAATTCCTCCGGCAGCCCCATATGAGGTGAAAGCCGAGGAGATACCGCTCGATGTCGTCTATGAGGACGGAGATATCATTGTGATAAACAAGCCGAAGGGAATGGTTGTTCATCCCGCGGCGGGAAATTATGACGGCACGCTCGTCAATGCTCTTATGGCACATTGCGGCGATTCGCTCTCGGGCATAGGCGGCACGGCGCGCCCGGGGATAGTTCACCGCATAGACAAAAATACGAGCGGACTGCTCATCGTCGCAAAGAACGATGAGGCGCACCTCGCGCTCTCCGAGCAGATAAAGGAGCATGCCGTGTGCCGCATATATTACGCTGTGGCGCTGGGAAATATCTCCGAGCCGATAACGGTGGACAAGCCCATAGGCAGACATCCGACCGACCGCAAGAAAATGGCTGTGACGGAAAAAAACTCCAAGCGCGCCGTGACGCACATATATCCGCTGGAGCATTTTTCGGGCGCGACGCTTGTGCGCTGTGAGCTTGAAACGGGGCGCACGCATCAGATACGTGTGCATCTCGCGAGCATCGGGCATCCGATACTCGGCGATGATGTTTACGGCAGACCGAAGGATTTCTGCGAGCAGAAATTCGGTCGCGGACTCTGCGGGCAGACGCTCCACGCCGGTGAAATCCGCTTCATACACCCGAGAACAGGGGAAAGCATGGCGCTGACCTGCCCGCTTCCCGATTATTTTGAAGATTTACTGCGCAAGTTGCGCATGTCTGTACAGTAAAACATGAAAAAATTCGAAAATATTATTTTTGCCTCCGATGTGGACGGAACCTTTGCATCATATATGCAACCGATGGCACAGAGGAATATAGACGCGCTGAAATATTTCAGGGAAAACGGCGGCAGATTTTGTTTTGCCACGGGCAGAAACCATTATGATATAAATACGGTGGTCAAATGCGACCACTGCGAGATAGCGGGTCTCCCTTATGTTCTCTGCAACGGAAGCTATCTCTATGACCCGATAAAAAAAGAAATAATCGACCCGCTTTATCTCGATGCCGCGAGCGTGAAGGAGCTTTTTGCCGCCATAAGGCGCGAATTTCCCGAAAGCGGTGTGCGCACGACGACGGAGCACGGGTTTCTCGCGCTCGATGACGATTTGACCGTGCGCAGGCAGCTCGCGAGATATGGGCTGGACGGCATGCTCTATACCGTTTCCGCACGGGATTTCACGGGAGACGGCGTTTTTAAAATAGTCGTTTCCTCAGATGACCTTGATACCGTTGAGGAAATGAGAAAATATATCATTGCAAATTTCGGAGGCGTTTTCAGTGCCACGCGGTCCACGTCAAAAATAATTGAGGTTTTACCGCTCGGTATTTCCAAGGCATATCGCCTCGCAAAAATGCGCGATGAGATGAAAAAGGAAAATCAGGATATCCGCCTTTTCTGCATAGGCGATTTTGATAATGATATTGAAATGCTTTCCGAGGCGGATTTCTCTTTTTGCCCGTCAAACGCCTGCGAAAGGGTAAAGGCTATCGCAAAAAGAGAGGTTTGCCACTGCGACGAAGGCGCACTCGCCGAGGCGATAGATTATATGGAAAAGCTGATTTGAAAAGGTGCCGGCGACGGAAGCCGCGCATGAAAACATCACAATTGGGTAACAGTAACAGGCGGGAAATTCCGCCTGTTTTGCTTTTAGTGAAAATTAGCGCATGGATGAAAAAAACGAGAGAATGAAAAAGTTATATTGTCTGTCTTTCGGGTCGTCGGGGGGATTGACACACATGCTTCGCATATGTGTTAATTCCCCTACCCATGCGGGTCGTCGAGGCGCCGACCCCTACAAAATAAAATTCAAATTCAGTCAATAGACAAAATAAAAAATTCCACATACGGTTGGCGCGTATGCCAAAAACGACACCCGATTTTTATGCAAAATCACGAAGTGCAAATTTGTTTTGAAAAAAGATAGACTTTTTCACATTTTTATAGTATAATGTACTCTGCATAATAATGCGAAATTTGACGGATATAGCGGTGATTTTTGCACCTTGACTGCGAATTGTCGCAAAATATGAAAATATTTTCAGGAGGAAAATTATGAAAAGAATCTTTTGTGCGCTTATCGCATTTGTGATGGTGGCGCTCATGCTCCCGCTTACACTTTCGGCGGCAAGCTTTACTCTCAAGGACACCGGATTCGAATATTCGGGCGTTGATCCCGTGCCGCTGCTCGTGCTTGTGGTGAGCTACGATCCCGACGGCGACGGTAAGGACGCATATGAAGAGGGTCTCTCGACCACAGACCCCAATCTGCCGACCTACGGTGAGCAGTGGGCTCATTCCGAGGAATCCTACTGGTCAAAAATACTCTTCGGCGATGACGGCTATACGATGAAGAATTATTTCAAGCTCATGTCAAATGACAAGTTTTACTTCACGCCCGCCGCAGAAACATACGGTGAGGCGAACAACGGTATCGTTTATGTTACGCTCAAAGAAAAGCACCCGGGCAATGCCGGCGGTTCTGTCAACCCCACCGATATCAGTACAACAAGAATTACGGCGCTAAATGCGGCAGCGGAATATGTGGACTTCAAGAGCTTCGATAAGGACGGAAGCGGAGGTCTGAGCTGGAAAGAGCTCAGCGTTGTATATATCATCGCGGGACGCAGCACGAAATTCGGTATGGCTGATGACGGTATCAGCACATGGCGTATGGGCAGCTATAAGCAGAACGGTACAACATGGCATACGAAGATAAACGGCGTGCGCGTTATGAAGGGCGACGACGGCGCAAAATATGCCGTTGTAGGCGAAATGCAGTCCTCGGGAAGCCCGCTTTCCTTCGGCTCCATCGCGCATGAGCTGGGTCATGTGCTCGGTGCAAATGACCTTTATACATACGGCGGCTATACATGGTGCGGCGGTCCCGGCGAAATAGCTCTTCAGGGCGGCGGCTCGGGTATAGGCGGAAACAAGGGCGTGAAGAAGGGCGTTGCTCCTTCTGCCATTGACCCATATTACCTCACATGGTATGGTTTTCAGGGTGTTACCGTTGCGCAGGACGGCGAATATACGCTCTATTCCCGCGAGAGTGAGAAGGGCGAATACAATATTATCCGCGTAAATACAAACAATCCCAAGGAATATTATCTCATAGAGAACAGATATACTGTAACTCCCGAGACATTTGATGCCATTGATCCTGCGGAAAGGGGCATTCAGATTTGGCATGTTGACGAGGGAATAATGGAATCCGAAACACTGCCGAACTGTTGGAAGGGCTCGCCTCATGCGCCCGGTCTTACTCCTGTTTGCTCAAACGGAGTCAGCGGCAGAAAAGCATGGGATAACACCAAAGGAAATAACATCTTTGAATCCTACAATTTCAAGTTTGCCGGAAGTGAGACATGGTATACGGCAATGACAGATGAAGAAGCCGAAAATTACTATGTAAAGATAGAAATGCTCGACCCCAAGGGTAACGAAATGAGAATCAAGGTTACCGGTGCGCCAAAGCAACCGACCTATTCCAAGGTTTCCATGTCATCTCCTACTGCAGGCGAATTCAAGGTTGAAGCTATAATCAGCCAGTTCAACGGCAATACCGTTACGGGCGGCAAGCTTACGCTTTACAGCGATGCCGCTATGACTAATGTCGTCGGTACAGCCGAGGCTTCCTCTGACGGCAAGAGAACTGTATATGCTTCCATAGCGGGTCTTAACGAATATACAAAGTATTACTACAAGTTTGAAACAGTCGGTTCGGTTGCCACCGAGGTAAATACAGGCAACGGTACAACCTCCGGCAAGCCGATAGTAAAAACAAGCTATAAGCTCCTCTTCTATACAAACGGTGCGGGCAAACGTTCCTTCGGCGTTACGGTAAAGAAGGGCGAAATGTTTGACATGGCAAAGCTTCCTTCTATGAACAAGAGCGGATATGTTTTCTGCGGATGGTACAGAGATGAGGAGCTCACAGAGAAATATAATTTCAATGTGATAGAAGAAAACTGCGTTGATATTCCTCTCTATCCGAGATGGGAAGCAGAGGATGAGGCGGTAAGCTTTGTTATCAAGAACGCGACTGTTGCCGAGCCCATCTTCGGTTTCAAGGTAGGCGAAGCAATCGAGGAAATAATCCCCGATGAGCAGGAGGGCAAGACTTTTGCCGGATGGTATAAGGATGAGGCCCTGACGATTCCTTTCTATTTCTCTGAGGAGATAACAGAGGGCGGAACGATAACAATTTATGCAAAGTGGAACGGCGGTAGCGAGGAGACAACCTCTTCTTCCGCTACATCGGGCTCGGCTGAGACCACCGCCGAGCAGACATCCGCTACTACTGCTGAAAGCACATCTGAAACAACGGGCGGTACGGGCGAAAAGAGCAGTTCTGCAGTTGTTATCGTGGTTGTGGTTATCGTCGTTGCCGCCGCTGTCGCAGTGGCTGCGATATTCATCATCAAAAAGAAGAAATAATTGCATATCGTATTGAACTCAAATCTCCCTGCGGGCTTTCCGCAGGGAGATTTTCAGTCTGTCGAAAAAGTATTTTCACCGGAAAAACAGATAAAAGCATTTTTGGTATAGCCTTCTCCTGTGGGGAATTGACCGATTTGCGAAGCAAACGCGGTCGGCGTCGCCGAGACAGGGGGAATTGACCGATTTGCGAAGCAAACGCGGTCGGCGTCGCCGAGACAGGGGCAGAAGGGGGACCGCAATAGCGACGGATGAGGAGTCAGTAATGGTTATTTCTTTATTCCTTTAGCGCACTTACTCCACCCACGCCCGCCCTGCACTTTCAGCGGGCGTGCAGACAATGCGTGCACGAATCTGCTCGGCTTTTTCGTGTGATATGTTCGCACGCGTGGTATAGCTGAGATTTCGGAGAGCGCAAAACCACCGACTTTCGCTTTGCCATTTGCCTCACGCACTCGCCACGCATGACTCTCGCGACTAACTCGTGCACGCGGAAGAAGATTTTTAAGAGGGAGGAAAGCCCTCTTAAATGACTTTTGGTACTTTTCGTCATTGAAAAGTACAATAAAACAAAAAGTTTCTTCATGTTTCTTTTTCATCATCATGAATTGACCGCGTTTGCTTCGCGAATCGGTCAATTATCCATACAATCAATACCCACGCACACCCTATTCATAGTACGGATTATTGACGAAAGCATTATAATTATTCGCCATGGCATCCCATGTTTTCGCATCGACAACGCCTGTCTGCGGCAGGCGGTTTATTCCCTGAAAATGTGTGACGGCATCCTTTGTTTCCGTATTATATACGCCGCTCGGGGAAATTTCATAGTAGTCGTCATATACATGCGAGAGCGCATTCAGCATGAGCTGTACCGCCATTACGATATCGCTTATTTCGCCGGCTTTCACCGCATAATTTGAGTGAGGAAAAACATAAAGCGGAGTTCCGCCGCCCGTTATCCTGCCGACGGCAGCGGTGAAAAGTGCCGTTATCATATCCCATGTGGCATTGTCCACTCTGCCTGTCACGGGAAGCCCGTTTTGCTCCTGCAATTCGGAAACGGCATCCGCCGTTTCCCTGTCGTATACCCCCGAGGGATTGACCACATCAATACATTTATCAATCTGCGCTATGCGCCGAAGCATCACCTGAAGCTCATATATTTCATTCATTTGCGCCACCGCCTTCATCTGTATTTTCCGTCTCGGAATAGGAAAATTTATCGCTGTTCCCGGGATATTGCCCCGCGACGCGGGCATTTCCGCTTTCCACATATGTATAGATATTGGCAAGCGCGCTCCAGAGAAGCGGACCCACCGTTCCCGTTATCGGAAAATCAAAAACAGCCTGCGCGGCATAAACCGCATCGCGCGTTTCCTCGCCGAATATGCCATCCTCCGGAACAGTCGGTATCTGCTCGTATTCCTTGCCTGCGGCATTCAGATATTTTTGCAGGGTCAGCACATCGTCACCCTCAAAGCCGAACTTGAGAAAACGCCCCGGAAAGGGCTTGCTCGAAACGCCGAGCTGCTCGGGTGTTACCGTTGTGACGGCACCGGTATAAACATCAAAAAGCGCATACCATGTTTCCGCATCCATCACGCCTGTCTGCGGCAGTCCGTACTGCTCCTGAAAGGCACGGACAGCCTCCGCTGTCGCCTCGTCGTATGTTCCCGTGACCTCGATGAGGGGTATATCGGGATTGAAAAGCCCGACTATGCGCAGAAAATACTGTATAACGGAAACACCCATGCCACTGTCGCCGAGCTTCAGACTTGCCGGAAACAGCTTCTGCACTTCACCTATCAGCACACCCTCGCTCTGAATCTCGCTCAGTCGCTTCACGGAATTGAAAACAAACTGTATCTTATACCATGTGGCGGGACCGACTATTCCATCCTGCGTGAGGTTGAAAATGCGCTGGAATTCCTTTACGGCGGCTTCCGTTTCGGGTCCGTAAATACCGTCCACGGGCTGAATTTTCGGAATCGACGGATAATTTGCCGATATCCTGTTCAGGCGCACCTGAATGAAGCGCACATTATTTCCGTAATAGCCGAGCTTTATGGGACCTGCGGGCAGTGACGGCTCTATATTTGCGATAGGCGCGTCGGTGACAAGCTCGATATCGTCCCCATAGTAATTTTTAAGGATATCATAAGGCGTAAGCCCCTGCTCGGCAAGGGTGACACTGCCCCATTGCGAAAGCCCGTCACAGGTAACGGTCGTACCGTTGCAGTATGAGGCGAAAAGCGGCTCTACCGAATTTTCCCGCCTGATATAGCTGTTGAAGATTTCATCCACTATCCGGCTTATGTTTTCAAAAATTTCCCTGCCGTTTACAAAGGACTGGTCATAAGCCGTGGAATTGGTGATATCGAAATCATAGCCGAGCGAAGGGTAATGCTCGGTATAGACTCTGTTGAGCGCAAAGGATATCTGCGCGTAGATATTTGCGCGGATGGCGTTTTCCGGCCATGTGGGATAAACCTCGCTTGAGGCGACATTTTTTATGTAATCGGGAAAACTTACGGTGACATTTGCGGCGTCGGAGTCGGGCGCGCCGAGATGCACCGTTATCGTTTCGGGAATGACGGGATAAATATCCATTTTTTCCTCCTGTCAGAGATTCGGCGGCTCGCTCTCGTTCACCGTCAGACTGAGGTCGGGATTGACGGTGAAATTCTGCGAATCGGGTATCGGAATGGCGTTCACGCTCTGAATGGAGGTCTGCCCCGCAAAAACAGGTACATTCAGCGCCGTATAGCCGTAATATCCGTCTGCCGACACCTCTATATTTACTACGGAATACGGAAGGGTAGTACTTCCGGGGATAAGCGAAAACGACGGGTCGGGAGCAGGAACAGCGAGCGCATCAGTCCTGCCGTCGCTGTCGGTTACCATGACCGAATATATTTTCGGTACACCGTCCGTCACCGTGCGCACGGCTACCGTGGCATTCGGTATCGGCATGGCGCCGAATGCGGACGAGACCTGAACTATGAGATATCCCACAGATGAATTTTCTGCCATATATTTTCTCCTTTCGGGTTTCGTGCGGACTCTCGCCGAAAACGAAAGTCCGCCCACTGTCACATTATATGGCATTATCCTCTTTTTGCTACGCCTCGGCGGCTCTTTTTATTTCGGAAAAGCACGTCGGCTGCGAGCATGACGACAAAAAATACATTTACGACGGCGGCAATATCAAAGAGGAGACGGCAGGCACGACCGCCGCGCGAAAGAGCGGCGAGCGTTGCCGCAGAGGAGAGCCATATCACGGAGGAAACAGCAGTTTTTGCCGCGGTGCTTTTCTGTGAGGAAGCGCAGTCGCACAGGGTGAAGGCATATGCTCCGAGCCTGATAAAGGAGAAAATCCATTCGGCGAAAATGAAGAATATTTTTACGCCGGCTGTATACGCTGCATGGGCGACGAGCGCATGAAATACAGCCGCCGAGACAAATGCACCGCAGGAAACTGCAAGCACGGAGAGCGCACGGTTTTCGGGTACTTTTGAGCGTGCGCCGAATGCCGCCGTTATATCGGGATCACCGCCGCAACAGGTATGTGAAACGAGGCAGAATACGGCTCCCATTCCGCCGAGTGCATTCAGCGCACTGTATGCGTCGGCATAGGTACAGATATAAAGTGAGGGATGCGAGAAAAGCGCGAGCATGGCAAGCGGCACCGCTATCATGACGCTTATCTGCGCACTGCCCGAAACGGCACCCGCGCCGCACATTGCCGACCATACGCAGATAAGCACGATTATGAGAAAGACTGCACTTCCGCAACCGCCGTAAACGGAGCTTATGCGTATGCAGAGCGAAACGGTGTCGCACGAGAGCGAAACCGCCGTCATCGCCGCGATAAGTCCGCAGAAGAGCGGTGCGGCACCCTTGCCGATGCCCGCCTCAAAATACAGGCGGAGATTTCCGCTCTGCCTGCGTGCGCCGAGCGTAGCGGCGAGGCTTATAGCGAGCGAAACGAGGATATAGAAGGCGAGGGAAGAAAAATCGCGCACGCCGTAGATATACAGCCCCGAAACGCCGCAGAAGAAAAGTGAAAAGAAGAGCGCAGGCAGAGAGAGCCCGTCTCTTTTTCGCTTTTTTATCATCTCTCCGTATCCTCCTTTTTTCTGCCGCAGGTGCGTATCATGCGCTTGCCGGAGAGCGCCGAGGGCGAGTATTTCATCTTCCATACGGGAAGCATGAAGATGCTGTCCTGCATGGCGCTGAAATCCATCGGCGCGAGAGGGTAGAGATACGGCACGCCGAAGCTTTTTTTCGAGCAGAACGAGAGTATACTCAGCGCAAGCGCCGCGGAAAACCCGAAAAGCCCGAAGGCTCCTGCCGCAAGTATCATCGCAAGGCGATATATCACATTCGGATTCATATACGGCGGCGCAATGAAATTGCATATCGCGGCAAGCGCGACGAAAACCATAACGGTAGATGAGGCGATACCCGCCTTCACGGCGCTTTCTCCGAGGATGAGCGAGCCGACAAGCCCTACAGCACTGCCCACGGCTTTCGGCATGCGGAGTCCTACCTCGCGCACTATCTCAAAGAGCAAAAATATCAGTATCACCTCGGCAAATATCGAAAAACGCATTCCCTCGCGCGATTTCAGCAGAGCTTCCTCAAAGGCGGCTGGAAGCAGAGAGGGATGCCATACCGTCAGCGCCACAAAAAGTGCGGGCAGATATATGCCGGTGGTCATAGCGACAAAACGGAGCAGGCGCACAAAGCAGGCGTAAAAGACGCTTTTGGAATAGTCCTCCGTCACCTGAAGCGCCTCGCAGAAAAGATACGGCACGGTCAGCACAACGGGCGAGCCGTCCACTATCACGGCGGCGCGCCCCTCGAGCATTTTGGCAGCCACCTTGTCGGGTCGCTCGGAATTGCCTGCCGTGGGATAAAGCGAACAGCCGCCGTCCTGTATATAAAGCTCGATATAGCCCGAATCAAGTATGCTGTCCGCCTTTATCGCGCGAAGCCGCGAGAGCAGCTCGTTTATCACATTTTTATCGGCTATGCCGTCGATATACATGACTGAAACGGCGGTTTTTGTCAGTCTGCCTATCTGCAGATCTATCTTTTTCAGCCGTTCCGTTTTAAGCCGACGCCGCAGGAGCATTGCGTTTTGCTCTCCGCTCTCGACAAAGCCCTCGTGTGCGCCGCGGATTACATTTTCAGTTTCCGGCTCCGTGACAGAACGTCCATCCTCGTTTTTTGTCGATACCGAGAGCATGCGGCAGTCGCCATCGCCGTATGCGTAGATAACAAGGCAAGAGCCTTCCAGTATCGCCTCTTTTGCCTCGTCCTTGTCCGCTATATCCGAAACCGACGCGCAGGTAATCGCCGCTTCCGGCGAAAATTTCCGCTCATTGTCGCCGGAAAATGCGCCCTCCTCATATGCGCGGCAAACGGGTGATATGATATATTCCGTTATCATGCGCTTGGAGGAATAATTGCTTATATACATCACCGAAAGGCGAAGCCGCCCGAGCGTTATTTCCCTTTCGCGAAAATCGGCTGCATCCGCAAATATCCCCTCTACCGCCGCTTTTATCCCGCTATAGTTTTCCATTTCCATCTGCCTTTGCTTTTTTGTTTTTATTATTTTGCAAAATGAGAAAAATATACTTCGCGCGGCGCGTGCTTGCGCAAAAACCGCTCACGACGGCAAATCCCCTCGTGCGGCATATCCGCACGAGGGGGATTATAATGTTCATTCTTATTATAATATGATGCAGAGAAGTCCGCCGCTGCCCTCGTTGATGACACGCTCGAGCGTTTTCGAAAGTTTTTCGCGGGCATCCTCGGGGACATTTGCGAGCTTGCCGGAAAGTCCTTCGGAGATGAGGTCATAGAGCGATTTGCCGAAGATATTTGTCTCCCATATCTTGCCCGGCGCTTTTTCAAATTCGCTGAGCAGGAAGCGAACGAGATTTTCCGATTGCTGTTCCGTGCCGACGACGGGCGAAACCTCCGCCGCGATGTTTGCCTTTATCATATGGATAGAGGGTGCCGTGGCGCGGAGCTTCACCGCATAACCGCCCGACTGCCGGACTACCTCGGGCTCCTCCAGCTTCATATCCTCTATATCGGGAGTGACTACGCCGTATCCTGTTTCATTGACTGAAGCAAGCGCGCTTTTAACCTTGTCATATTCCTTTTTCACCTCGGAAAGCCCGACGAGCGTAGACATGAGCGCGCCGTCATCGCCTATCGTCATTCCCGTGAGGTCGCCGATTATCTTATAGAAAAGCCCCTTTGCGGGCACAACCTCAAGCTCTGCCGCACCTGTCGCAAGATTTATCTTTTCACTGCGCACATTATCTATGTATTCATTGTCCGAAGCGCACGCAAAAGCCTCGCGGACATCGCCTGTCTTTTCTATTTTCGAAGCGCATGTGAGCAGGGTATCACAGACGCTTCGGCGGATATAGTTATCCTCGCCGAGCGCATCCATGAAGTCGGGCAGCTTCATGCGAACCTCGGTTATCGGAAATTCAAGAAGCACAAGCTCAAGTATATGGCGTATATCGGAAGCGTCGAGATCCAGGCAGTTCACGAGAGCGACAGGCGCGCCGTATTCTTCTTCAAGCCGAAGCGCCAGCTCCACCGAGCTTTGCGCCTCGGGCGTTGCCGAATTGAGTATAATGACAAAAGGCTTATGTATCGCTTTCAGCTCCTCTGCCACTTTGCGCTCGCTCTCCTCATAGTTCTCGCGCGAAAATTCGCCGAAGGAGCCGTCGCAGGTCACAAGCACGCCTATTGTGGAATGTTCCTTTATAACCTTGCTCGTGCCCATCTCCGCCGCCGCCTCAAAGGGCATACTCTCGCTCGACCACGGGGTCATTACCATGCGCGGTTTGTTGTCCTCCTCGCCGCCGAGTGCCTCGGGAACGATATAGCCTACGCAGTCTATCATCTTCACAAAAAGCGAAGCACCGCCGTCGAGAGATATCTCCACGGCTTCATCGGGAATGAATTTCGGCTCTGTCGTCATGACGGTTTTGCCTGCGGCGCTCTGCGGCATCTCGTCCTTGGCGCGCTTGCGGTCATAATCGTTTTTGATATTCGGTATGACCAGCGTCTCCATGAATTTTTTGATAAAAGTTGATTTTCCTGTCCGCACCGGACCGACAACGCCTATGTAAATATCGCCGTTCGTTCTGGTTGCTATATCGCTGTAAATACTCATCTGAAGCCTCCTTGGCAAGTTTTAAGACAGCACACCGCGGCGCTTTCTTTTTATTTTCTCGTCATATATATATTTGTCCCGCGGCGCAAATATTACAAAAAACATGATATTGACTAAAAGGCAATTTTCGTGTATAATCATTATATAAAAAAATCTCGGAAAAGAGGATTTCCATCATGAAGAAGCGACTGCCGCTGATTATGATTCTCATATTTGTCCTTCTTTTCTGCTCATGCGGAAAGGAAAACAAAAAAGCGGATATATCTCTCTTCTCTCCATTTTATTTTGAGGGAGAGACCATTCGTGCCGCTTTTGTGAATAAGGAAAGCATCTGCTTTTCCGACTATATCAAATGCAATCTCACCTTTGAAATCGAAGGCGAAGACGGCGCGCTTTATGAAGAGGGAGATGAATATCTCCCGAATTCGGGCGAAAACCGTCTCACTCTGCGGGCAAGAAACGGCGAAGAATACAGTATAATCCTGACAGCAATGAAAATAGATTCCCTCGTGGCAAATATCCTCGGCAAAACCGTCTATGCCATAGGCGAGCCGCTCCATATCTCGGATTTTGAGGTATACGGGCTTCTTGAAGGCAGTAAAGTTGACCTGCCCGAGAGCGCCGTGGAAATAAAATACGATTTTTCCGCCGAAGGAGAAGCGACCGTGGAATTTTCCTGCGGCTCGCTTACGGCGGAGGTAAATGTCACCGTGCGCGGCGAATACATCCCCGAGCTTGACGGAAATATGCGCGCGACCGACGGCGCAATCTACGAAATCGACGAAAAAGGCGCCGTTTTGAAAAGCGGAAAGGGCACGCACGGCAGGATTTTCGTGCCGCGCGCGGTAAAAACGGGCGGAAAGGAATATCCCGTTTATGCCATAGCCGACTATGCCTTCCGCGGAAACGAAAATCTCACGGGGATTTCCTGCCTTTATGTCTCCGAGATAGGCGCGGGTGCTTTCTATGAATGCGAAAGGATGAAAAGCATCGACCTGCCGAAAAAATATTGCGAAATAGGGGCAAACTGCTTTGCCTACTGCCGCAGTCTGCGCTCGCTCCGCCTGCCGGAGGAGAATACGCGCATTTCCGATGGGCTTCTCTCTGATTGCGGACTGCTCTTTGAGGTATATATTCCGGAGAAAACAAAATATATCGGTCATTATGCCTTTGCAAGATGTGATTTTCTTGAGTCTGTTGAGCTTCCGCCGTCACTTGAATATATAGGCGACGGTGCTTTCAAGGGCTGTACTTCTCTTTCCGGCTGTATCGTGCTGGGCGCGGGCGTCGGCTACATCGGCGACGATGCCTTCCGCTTTTGTGAAAGCCTCGGATATATCGTTGCACCCGCTTCTCCTGAATATATAGGAGAAAATGCCTTCTCGGCATCATCGCTTTTCGTCTATACGGCGGAAGGCAAAACGACGGCACGTTACTGCCTGAAAAACGATGTTCCCTACGCAAAGTGGAAATACGGCACGCTCGGAGTGATAAATTTCAGAGAAAAATATGAGATAGGCGACGAGATAGACGCAATGGAGGACTATGCCGCAGTGCTCTTCACAGAGGAGCGCATCTGCCGCGTATACGGAGATCCCGAATATAACTTCGCTGTATCGGGGAAGCGCAGAGTCGACCTCTCGGCACTCGGCTACAGCGCAAGCTGGTATTGCGAAGTGATATATAAAGAAATAATGCTCACCTCGCGCGAGGATTCGCGCGGTGCGGTATATGAGCTTGATGAAGATTCGCTCACGGCAAGACTTGTCGCCATGCCCGAGGTGCTGTCGGCAGGCGAGGTATATCGCTTTGAGAGTGATGTCTATGTATTGCCGACAGCCGTGGTTTACCATGGCGATGAATATGCCGTGACTGCCATAGGCGAAGGCGTATTCGAGGGCAGAGAAGATATCCGCGCGGTTTTCCTGCATGAAAATGTGCAGAGCATAGGTGCTTGTGCCTTCAACGGTTGCTCATCGCTTGAACTCTTTTCCATTGCCACGGCGACAAACGGCTGGATAGAGATAGATGACGATAATTTCGCAGGCGTACCCGAGAGCTTCTCGTATGTCTGCTACCTGAAGCGTTCCGCGCCGCACATCTGGGCGACAAGGCACGGAATAGAGGCTGTGGACTACGAAAGCGCTCCTCATTACAATGAATACTTCGGCAGGAGATGATAAAAATGAATCGTGCATCGGGAATACTGCTCGGCATATCCTCGCTTCCCTCGGAATACGGGATAGGCTCACTCGGAAAGCCTGCGAGAGATTTCGCTGATTTTCTCTGTGCCGCAGGGCAGAAATACTGGCAGATACTGCCGGCAGGGCAGACAGGCTACGGCGATTCGCCGTATCAGTCATTTTCCTCATTTGCGGGAAATCCCTATTTTATAGATATAGATGAGCTTGTCTCACAGGGGCTTCTTACAAAAACGGAAGCCGAGACAGCAAAAACGGCAGGCGAAAAGGTGGATTACGGCGCGCTGTACGCTACCCGCTATGCCCTGCTTGAGTCGGCATATGAGCGCGGCAGAGGGCGTCTCATGCGGGAAATTCTCGGTTTTTATGAGAAAAACGCCGCGTGGCTTCCCGATTATGCGCTTTTCATGGCACTTTCGGAGCATTTCGGCGGCAAGCCTTGGACAGAGTGGGATGACGATATCCGAAGCCGCGAGAGCGATGCCATGGCAAAATACCGTGCGCTTCTCGGCGAGCGCACGGGCTTCTGGATATTTGTGCAGTATCTTTTCTTCACGCAGTGGGACAAGATGAAAAAATATGTCAATTCCCTCGGGATAAAAATAATCGGCGATCTGCCCGTTTATGTGGCGGCAAACAGCGCCGATATATGGGCTTCTCCCGCGGAGTTTCAGCTTGACCGAGACCTGCGATGCAAAAATGTGGCAGGTGTTCCGCCGGATTATTTCAGCGAGGACGGACAGCTTTGGGGCAATCCGCTCTACGACTGGGAGCATATGAAGAAAAACGGTTATATCTTCTGGAAAAAGCGGCTCGGCGGTGCGCTCCGCCTATATGACACGGTGCGTCTCGACCATTTTCGCGGCTTTGCTTCATACTGGAGCATTCCCGCAGGAGAAGAAACCGCGAAAAACGGAAAATGGTGCAATGGCGGCGGGATAGATTTCATAAACGCGATGAAAGCGGAATTTCCCGATGAGGAAATAATAGCGGAGGATCTCGGTGTGCTCGGCGATGATGTGCGGACTCTTCTGAGCCGGTCGGGCTTTCCCGGCATGAAAGTGCTTGAATTTGCCTTCGACGGGGACGAACCGAGCGATTATCTTCCGCACAGATACGAGCGAAACTGCGTATGCTATCTCGGCACGCATGATAACGATACGGCGCTCGGCTGGCTTTCCTCGGCGAAAAAGGAAACTGCGGAATATGCCTCGCGGTATTTCGGCTTAAATAAGGAAGAAGGCGAGGTATGGGGGCTTATCCGCGGAGGAATGGCATCCCGCGCCGACCTTTTCATCGCGCAGATGCAGGATTATCTCGGGCTGGATTCAAGCACTCGCATGAATACACCGGGCGAGCAATGCGGAAACTGGAGCTGGCGCATGAAAAAGGGCGCCGCCACCCCTGCCCTCGCAAAGAAAATTTTCGCCATGGCGAAAATGTACGAGAGAGCGTAGAGAAAACAAGCCAAGGCAAAAGTACGGGGAAGGTTGATTTATGTATCATTGCGGGTCGTCGAGGGAATTGACACATACGCGAAGCGTGTGTGTCGGCGTCGCCGAGACGGGAGTCAAAGCGTTCCTCTTTTTGTCCTTTTCGTTCTTTTCGGACAAGCGAAAAGAACTCTGAAAGAGAAGTATCATAAAGAAACTTTTCTCTTATCGTACTTTTCAGTGACGAAAAGTACCAAAAGTCATTTAAGAGGATTTTACATCCTCTTAAAAATCTCCTTCCGCGTGCACGAGTTAGTCGCAAGAAGTAGTGCGTGGCGAGTGCGTGCGGCACGGGGCTAATGGAGTAAGTCGATAGTTTCGCCACTCTCCGTAGTCTTAAACATACCACGCGTGCGAACACATCACACGAGATAGCCGAGCAGATTCGTGCACGCATTGTCTGCACGCCCGCTGAAAAAGAGTGGCGGGCGTGGGTGGAGCCTGTGCGCCGACGGTATTATCAAAATAAGCCCTATCTCGCTATGTTCGCACACAGACGCGCACCCAAACTCGAACCGCGAGGTTCGCCATAGCCTGACATGGCACAGCAGTGAATCCGAGTCGGCGCTTGAGCGTTTCGAACCTGTAGCCGCGGCTATGCTATGGTCGGACGGTCGGGGAAGTGTGTTCGCACCGGTCGCCGCGAGGCGACAGAAAGAGATTAAAAGAGGAATACTTTCCTCTTTTTGTCCTTTTCGTTCTTTTCGGACAAGCGAAAAGAACACTATAAGAAAAGTTTCTTTATGATTCTTCGCGGGCGAACAATGTTCGACCCCTGTCTCGGCGACGCCAACACACATGCTTCGCATATGTGTTAATTCCCCTACAATATAAAACCCAAGCACAACCAACAGACAAAATAAAAACCTTTTTTATAAATCACAAAACGGAGGTAAAAATGGGACTCGGAACACTTAACAAAACTATTTCACTGCTGACGCGTCTTATAGACGACAAGACGACAACAGAGCCGATACTGGAGTTTTCACCGCAGAAGCCTTCGCTTCCGAAAGCACCCGTATCGTCACCGCTTCCGCGCACATCTCCCGAAAGCGTGGGTATTTCTTCCGCCTATATAGCGGAATTTCTGACCGCGCTCGAGCTGGATAAGAGCCTGAATATGCACACCGTGACTATACTGCGGCACGGCAAGGTGATATGCGAAGCGGGCTTCGGCGCATACAATACGCAATATTTTTCCAGTACATTTTCTGAATGTAAGAGCATCACATCGCTTGCGATAGGCATACTTATCGGCGATGGCAAGCTGCGTCTCGACGAAAAAGTGATTGATATGTTTCCCGATGATGACAGCGCCATGGCAAAATTAAAATATAAAAATCTCACAGTTGAAGATTTGCTCACCATGCGCTCGGGTGCTACCTTTGCCGAGGCGGGCTCCATGGCGGATTCCTCATGGATAAAAGCGTTTTTCTCCTCCTCCGTCAAGGGCGACATCGGCGAAACCTTCAATTACAACAGCCTGAATACATATATGCTCTCCGCGATAGTAAAACAGAAAAGCGGCAAAAACCTGCTTGATTTTCTGCGTGAACGCCTCTTTGATGAGATGGATATACAGGGCATTTTCTGGGAAAAAAGCCCCGAGGGCATAGAAAAAGGCGGCTGGGGACTATATATCAGACCCGAGGATATGGCAAAAATAGGACTTCTCGTCATGCAGGGCGGCAAATGGAACGGCAAACAGCTCGTTCCCGCAGGATATATCAGGCTCGCCACAGCAAAGCATTCCACAGCGCCGAAGTCCTGCGGCGATTTCAACTACGGTTATCAGATATGGTGCGGTCGCGAGCATAATGTTTTCCTTTTCAACGGAATGTTCGGGCAGAATACAATGTGCTTCCCCGATAATGATATCATCATTGTTTCAACTGCGGGCAATAACGAATTTTTCCAGCAAAGCTCATATTACAGATATGCGATAAAATATTTCTGCCGAAGTTTCCCGGAGGCAGTGCCTGTAAGGAGACACGACGCAAAACTGCTTGGCAATGTTATCACCCGCCTTTCGTGGCAGGAACGGCTCACTCTTTCCATGCACAGAAAGCAAAGCATCATGCAGAAGCGCATGAAAGCGCTGGACGGCATAACATTCCTTCCCGATGAGCCGCGCGCCGCTTCGCTCGGGCTTTTGCCGATGCTTCTTCAGGCAACGCAGAATAATTATACAAAAGGCACAAAGAAAATTTCGATAGATTTTGAGGAAGAAGTGCCGTATATGCTCTATGAAGAGGCGGATTCCTCTTTTAAAGTGCCACTCGGCATAGGAAAGCCGCTCTTTACCGAGCTTGATTTTCACGGCGAGCCGTATAAGGTGGCATCGCGTGCGGTGCTGACAAAAAATGAAGATGACGAGCAGGTGCTCAAGGTGATAATGGATTTTCTCGAAACGCCCTTTACCCGCATAATGAAGTTCATTTTCCGCGGGGACGGTTCGATATCTCTGCTTGCGCCCGAACGCCCCGGCGCCGACTATGTATTTGATTTTGTCGGCGAAACGCTCTCTGAGATGGAGCAGAGAAACAAACTTATCGCTTCCGCCGTCGGCAAAATAGACCCGAATTACCTGCGCTATAAGGTAAACAATGTCTTTTCCCCGAGCGTGAAATTCAAGATAAAAAGATAACGAAACAAATCCGTCCGCCCCAAAAGGCGGACGGATTTGTTTGCGTCTTAAATAAGCGTTTTATCTTCTTCTCGAATTTCCCGACACCATCAGGAAAAGTCGCAGGAGCTGCATGAGCGATACGGCGAGCGCCGCAACATAAGTCATCGCGGCGGCGGTGAGAACTCTTCTCGCTCCGCCTATTTCTTCTGAGCCGAGTATGCCGTAGCTCTCAATACACCTGAGCGCACGCCTGCTCGCGTCAAATTCCGTCGGCAGGGTTACAAGCTGAAAGAGAGTGCAAAGCCCGTAGCAGGCAACGCCGATATATGCTATCACCAGAAATTCGGGCGCAGACGCGAGCGAATTAAGCAGAATGCCGAGTATTATCAGCGGAATTGCAAGACGCGAACCGATATTTGTGACGGGGATTATTGCCGCGCGAATTTTCACCGGCGCATAATTTTCCGCATGCTGAACCGCATGCCCCGCTTCATGGCAGGCAACGCCGACAGCGGCGACAGAGGTATTTCCGTATACACTCTCCGAAAGGCGTATGACATCGCTTCTCGGGTCGTAATGGTCGGTCAGATTGCCGGGGATCTGCTCTATGCGAATGTGCTGCAGTCCGTTTGCATCAAGCACACGGCGTGCCGCTTCGGCACCTGTGATGCCGCGCATGGAGCGTATCTTTGAATATTTTTTGAATGTTGTATTTACGCGGATGCTTGCCCAGAGTGAAAATATCACTGCGGGAAGCACAAGTATCAGATATAAGTAATCCATAATTTCCTATCCGTTTCGATTATTTTTCTTTACTTACGCTTTTTGCGGGCTTTGCTTCAGCGCTCTCCGCACTTTCCGCCGGTATGGCTTCCGGTGCCGCTTCCGCTCTGTCATGGCTCCCGACAGCGGAATTTATCGGAGCGTCTTCGGCAAGCGTCGGTATAAACTGACGGGCTATCTTGCCGTCGCCGCGCTTCTTTATATATAAGAAGCCGATGATGCTGAAAACAAATGCACCGATGAAGTTTACGAAGAGGTCCTCCATTGTGTCATAAATGCCGATATCGAGATATCCGTTCAGAATAAGCTGTTCTCCGTTTCCGTATTTTATTACGGTTTCCGTAATACCCGTTACGGGATAAGGGATATTCTGCTTTGTCGGGTCGAGCATGGTGGAATAGATATTTGCTATTATAGTATCCTTCTGCATATCCTTTGCAAATATTCTGTCCATACCGAACTCGAAAAATTCCCAGAAGATGCCGACGGTCATCGAAAAACAGAAGGCTGCCACGGCTACAAAAGCCGGAGAAAGATTGAATTTGATTTTTGAGTTTCTGTTCAGAACATCCACGAGCGCAAAACCGAGTGCGGCACAGAGAAAGCCCCATGTAGTATGCAGTATCGTATCCCAATGCGCATACTGGATGAAATATCCCTGAAGCTCGCCGAGAATTTCTGCGGCAAAAATGTGCAGGAGTATTATTATCTCCAGTGTATCCGGCAGATCAATATGCATTTTCTTCTCCACGATAGACGGGAGAAAGAAAAGGAAAAGCACAAGCACGCATATAAAAGCATTTTCAAAATTTCCGAGCATTATACTGCGCACAAAAGCCGCTATAACAAGCACGTGGAGTATTATATATACTGCCGTGACGGCTTTACTCCTTGATTTCAGCTCCGCATCCACGCGTTCCCTTGCCATTTCTTTGATGTTTTTCTTCATAGCATCCTCCGAGAGGTTTTATTTTAAACGAAAATCCGCACGTAGGACTTATTTTTCCTCGGATTTTTCAGCTTTATCTTTGCCGTTGTCCTTGTGAAGTCCGATAACATCGGATACAGGAAGAGAAAATGTCAGCGCGTGCTCGCCCGTTTCATTCAGCACGGCGGCGCATATCGCCTTCATGACATCCTGACGCATCTCGGCACGCACGAGCATGAACACTATTTCCTTCTCGGGCTGAACCGTGATTCCGAATATCTTCTTACCGAGCTCGGCTTCTCTTGCGCGAAGTACCGTGCCTCCGCGGACGCCCGCTTCTTTTGCCGCTTTTACGGCAATATCGGTATTTCCCGAGCTTGTGGCAACGATTATAAGCTCATAATGCTTTATTTCGGCATTTGTTTCCATTTTTGTTTCCTCCTCTTTCTTTTCATCTGCTACCGCCGTATTTTCCTTTTCGGCGGAATCGTTTGCAGTATTGACCATTTCCGATACGGCACGGCTTATGCCGGAGAGCGGCAGAGCAAATGCTATGCCTGCGCCGGGTTTTTCAAAGTGGAGCTTCTTATTGAAGCCCTCGAGCAGCAAGGGCGCGGTTTTTCCGTCTGTCACGCAGAGCACCACATCCTTTTCGGGCTCATCAAGTCCGAACATATTCATGATATCCGAGCTTGCCGTTCCGTGTCCGCGGACTATCATCGGAAGAGCCGCTCCGTATTCGCGGCAGACCTCGCTCGCGGCATTTCCGTATCCGCGGCGCGGTATCGCTACAGCTAATTTCATCTGCATATTTATTCCTCCTCTATAGCGAGGTCAATAACCTCGTTTTCAAGCTCTGCGGCAGTGATTTCGGGTTTTGCCTTTATGCCGCTTGTCTTTACCTTGTAAAGCACGCCTATTATCTGAATGATGATAAGAGGTGTCATTGCTACCATTGCTACTATGCCGAAGGCATCTGTCAGAACATTACCGCCGAGTGCCTCGCAGGCACCCATGGCAAAGGGAAGCAGGAAGGTTGCCGTCATGGGACCGGAGGCAACGCCACCCGAGTCGAAAGCTATCGAGGTGAAGATTTTCGGCGTTACGAAGCTGAGCCCCAGAGCCACCGTATACCCGGGGATAAGGAACCATAGTATGGAAACGCCTGTCATTACGCGGAGCATTGAAAGTCCTACTGAAGCCGCCATGCCGACGGAAAGCCCCACCATCATCGTTTTCTGTGAGATTGCGCCCTGTGTGATATCCTCAACCTGCTTATTAAGCACAATAACGGCAGGCTCGGCTTTTACGATAAAGTAACCTATGAGCATACCGAGCGGGACCATTATCCAGTTATAATCAAGATTTGCGAGTTCTCTGCCGAGGTAGTTACCTACGGGCATGAAGCCGACATTGACGCCTGTGAGAAAAAGGGTGAGTCCGATGAGCGTATAAACAAGCCCCACGAGTATTTTTACAAGCTGCTTGCGACGCATTTTCAGGAAGAATATCTGGAATATCCCGAAAAATACGACTATCGGGAATATTGCCGTAAAGACTTCCTTTACATATTCGGGAAGTTCATTGCCGAATATTGTGGCAAGGTCGCGCGTTGTTTCGACGGTGGGGATGTCAAGAGGGGTGTATGTACCGCTGTCGGAACCGTAAGCAAGACCGAGTATCATCACCGAGATGATGGGACCTATCGAGCAGAGCGCGATAAGACCGAAGCTGTCGCCGCCGCTGTTTTTGTCTTTACCGATGGTGCTCAGACCTATACCGAGAGCCATAATGAAAGGCACTGTCATAGGACCTGTGGTTACGCCGCCGGAGTCAAAGGCGATGGCAAGAAAGCTTTTCGGAATGAAAGCCGCCGCCGAAAAAACGACGATATAGCATATAATGAGCATTTTTGAAAGGCTCCAGCCGAAGAGGCTGCGCAGAAACGCAAGCACGAGAAATATGCCGACGCCGCCCGCAACAGAGAAGATAAGCACGGGATTCGGAACACCCGGAATCTGCCCCGCAAGTACCTGCAGGTCGGGCTCGGCAACGGTGACTATCGCACCTATAATAAAGCACGAGGCGGCAATAAGCCAGATTCTTTTGCTTTTGGCAAGCTGCACGCCAACCTGCTCACCTATCGGCATCATAGCCATATCGGCGCCCAGCGTGAAAAAACCCATACCGAGTATCAGCAGGAGCGCGCCTGTGAAAAACAGCAGAAGAAGCGCCGGCGGAATCGGCGTTATTGTCACACAGAGCAGAAAAACTATCGCCGTGATAGGCAAAACGGCGGAAAGCGACTCGCCGATTTTGCCTTTGAGTTTCGGATTCAATATACATCCCTCCCATTTTATTACATTTTTATTCTATTTTATCATAAAAAATAATCGAAATCAACATGAAATTTTGCGAAAATGCAAGATTTTCATTATATTCATATTTTATGCAAAAATGCGGTTTTGATAAAAAGCGGGGGATGATTTTTGCAGCGTGAATTCTGCAGGTGCGCTGACGGGACTAAGCCATATTTTATTGGTTATACTTGGATTTTGCGCGATAGGGGTCGATGTCGCTCTTGACTATATGTCGCCGATGTGATATCATATAGCTGAAATCCAATACATCGGAGGTACAAAATGGAGCTTGAAAGAAAATATGCGGATTTTGCCGCGGAAAAAGCGATAGAACTGATAGGGATAGACAGCCCCTCGGGCTTTACGGAAAAAGCCGCAGAATGGGTGAAAAATGAATTTGAGGCACTCGGATTTGCGGCGCGCATGACGGAAAAAGGCGGCGTTATTGCCGACCTCGGCGGAAGCGGCGAGGGACTTCTGCTCGAGGCACATACAGATACGCTCGGCGGGATGGTTTGTGAAATCAAAGGAAACGGCAGACTTCGCCTGACTGCACTCGGCGGTATGCGTGCCGATAACGGAGAGACGGAAAATGTCCGTATTTACACGAGAGGCGGCAAGATATATGATGGCACCCTCCAGCTTTGCAATGCTTCTGTTCACGTAAACGGAAGCTACGGAAGCACGAGCCGAAATTTCGATACGACAGAAGTCGTGATAGATGAGGATGTTTCATCAGCGGATGAGACGAGAGGACTCGGCATAGAGGTCGGCGATATTGTCTGCTTTGATCCGAGAGCGAAAATAACAGCCTCGGGTTATATCAAGAGCAGATTTCTTGATGATAAGCTTTCCGTCGGCATTCTGCTCGGCTTTGCCAAATATCTTGCAGACAATAAGATAACGCCCGAGCGCCGCATATATGTTCATGTGACGGTATATGAAGAGGTCGGACACGGCGGCTCGGCTTCTGTTCCGGCAGGCGTGACCGAGGCAATAAGTGTTGATATGGGTTGCGTCGGAGACGGACTCTCCTGCACGGAAAAGCAGGTTTCCGTATGCGCCAAGGACAGCGGCGGACCGTACAGCTATGATGTGGTAGGCAAGCTTATCGAGGCGGCAAAGAAGGAGGGCGCGGATTATGCCGTGGATGTTTATCCGCATTACGGTTCCGATGTTGAAGCGACGCTTCACGCAGGCTATGATATCCGCCATGGGCTCATAGGCTCGGGCGTTTATGCCAGCCATGGCTATGAGCGAAGTCATATAGACGGTGTGTATAACACGCTGAAAACAATAAAAGGTTATGTGAACGCATAAGAGAAAAGCAAAAAAGAACGGACGCTGTCCGCTCTTTTTTGATATGTTTTTTTCTCTTTATTACGTACTTTTCAGTGACGAAAAGTACCAAAAGTCATTTAAGAGAGCTTTCCGCCCTCTTAAAAATCTCCCCCCGTCGCCTCGCGGCGACCAGTGCGAACAAAGTGCCCCGACCGTCCAACCATAGCTTAACCATAGTTGCAGGTTCGAAACGCCCCGCGCCGACTCGGATTTACTGCTGTGCCATGTCAGGCTACGGCGAACCTCGCGGGAATTAACCAATGCACGCAGTGCGTTGGTTGGCGTCGCCGAGACAGGGTAAGGTTCGCAAGGAGGACGGCGCGAGTCCTCCTTGCTGACTTTTACCGCGCTTTTTGCCACTAAAAAGCGCGAGAAAAGAAAAAGAACTTTTGCTCACTCTATTAAGCAAAAAAGAACGGACGGCGTCCGTTCTTTTTATGTACAAGCGGCTCCGCACACCCCCATGTCGAAGCGCCTATACCCGTTAATATGGTAAAAGCTGTTATCTTTCCTTATCCTCTTCGCAGATATCCATGCCCTTGAGCCTGAAGAAATTGATGAAATCCTGTCTGTATTCGCCGAAAACAGTCACTCTGTGCCACATAGGCATCCAGTTTTCGAGGAGCGCACGGGCATTGCAGGAAGCAACGAGCTTGGAGCGGCATCCCGCATCTCCGCCGGCATTGCCTACGGAAACAGAGGAATGAATGCAAGCCCAGTTGTCAAGATTGCTCATGTTTATCGTGGTCAGCTTTTCGCCTGCGGGGAATATGACCTGAACGGAAGCGCCGAGCTGGTCTTCCGCATGACTGCGGATATAATAATCGCAGATTTCCGCGGACTTCACACCGTATACCTTGCGGCAGGCAACGCAGTGCGCATAGATTATTTCATTGCTCGAGGTATCTACCACAGGGTCGGAAACAAATCCGTGTCTGCCTGTGAGATAGAGTGTGATAAGCGAAGAAAGAGTGGAATCGATATCGGCTTCACAAACGCCGAGCTCGCCGTCATCTGCCATCTGGAAATGGGAGAGGCAGGGGTACATGTGGCGGCTCTTGCCGTAGATATCGTTATATGAAAGCTCGAGGCACGCTATGGTAACGGCATCGGCACCTGTATCGCGCATCATCTTCCTGATTGCGAGATAAATTTTCGCGCTCTCTACAATATCGGAATGAGAGGGTTCAACCGTCTTGACGGTGCCGCCCGTCCATTTCTCGGCAAGCGCAAGTGCCGCGCTCTCGTCTGCTTTATCAAATTCAGCCATCAGGTCGGCGGCGGTTTTGTTTATGAATTTACAGCCGAAACGCTTCTCGGCGGCTTCTTCGACATCGTTTTCAACATCGTTCTTGACTACGAGAACGGTGGTATTTTTCAGCTTTGCATTTACTATCAGCGTGCGGGCAAGTCTCGCTATATCGTTGAAATCGCGCGAAGCCTCGAGCGGAACGGGAAGCTTCTCGTTTCTTATCATCGGACTTGTGCCGGAGAGTGCCGAACCGCTTCCGCAGAAGGGAACATCCGCAACCGCGCAGGGAATACCGTCGACGGATTTTCTTGCATAAAACTCATCGAGTCTTATCCAGTTTGTCATCAGCAGTACGAGAACGCCGCCATAGATTTTTTTATCTTCTTCATAAGCCGCGGCGGCTTCGTCCTTGGAATTATATTTGAATACGTCAAATTCCGCATCGGGATTGTATGCGCGGACATACTGCATTATTTTTTCAGTTTCTCTCTCGTAGCCGAAGTTGATATGAGGCCAGCCGGGAACATTTTCCTTTTTTGCCTGAACCACAACTTTTATTTTTATCTTTTCTGCCATGTTTTCCTCCGTGTATCTGTGCTGTGCACAATATGATTTACATTTTTGATTTTATCATGGGGAAAGCGGTTTTTCCATTGAATTTTACGACATGAAATTGTATTATTCCGTCATAAAAAAGGAAGCGGCGGTTTACCGTCGCTTCCTTGAATTTATAATACGGTTCAAAGCTTGTCATGCTCTTCGAGCCATGCGGAGACCTTTGCCGCTATTTTGCCGACGCAGCCCTTCTCATAGGGGAGCTTCATACCGGCACAGGGAACAGCCTCGGCAAATGTTTTCGTGCCGCCGAGATTTGTATATTTCATATAGCTTTCCCAAGCTGCCTTTTTATCCTCAAGCATCCTGAGCCAGAATTGGAAAGCAACCGTCTGCGCCATGCAGTAGTCTATATAATAGAAAGGATTCATATAGATATGCGTCTGCCTCTGCCAGCCTGCACCGCGCGAATAGAAGGGAATATCGGCGAAATCCATGTAGGGGCGGTATTTCTTTTCGAGCTTCATCCATTCCTCGTTGCGCTCGTCGGGCGTGAGGGAGGTATTCTCGTAAACTATATGCTGAAATTCGTCTACCATGGAGCCGTAGGGCAGAAATACGAGCGCGTCCTCGCAATGAGCAAGCTCATATTTTGCCGTATTTTTGCCGAAGAAAAGATGATGATATTCCGAGGTGAGAAATTCCATGCTCATGGAATGAACCTCGCAACCCTCGAGTGTGGGGCTGAGATTTTCGGAAATATAGCCGTGCTTTGCCGCGATAAAGTAGGCGAAAGCATGACCTGCCTCATGAGTGAGTACATCTACATCGCCTGCGGTGCCGTTGAAATTCGAGAAGATGAACGGCGCATGGTAATCGGGAAGTTCCGTGCAGTAGCCGCCGGGTGCCTTGCCCTCCTTTGCGAGCACATCGAAAAGCTCGTTTTCAAACATGAAATCTATAAATTCCGCCGTTTCGGGAGAGAGCGCGTGATACATTTCCTTGCCTGCGGCGAGGATCTCCTCGGCTGTGCCCTCGGGTTTTGCGTTTCCGTCGGGGAAGCAGAAGCCGTCATCATAGAAATAAAGCTTATCGACACCGATTCTTGTGCGCTGGCGTTCCTTCGCGGCGCGAACGAGCGGAACTATCTCCGCCGCTATCTGCTCACGAAGACTTGCGACTTCTTTTGCTCCGTAGCAGTTTCTGCCGAGGCGGTCATAGCCGAGCTCCACAAAGCTCCTGTAGCCGAGCTTTTCGGCGATTTCACTTCTTATCTTCACAAGCTTGTCGTATATTTCGTCAAATTCCTTGCGGTGAGAATCAAAGCAGGCACCCTCGGCATAATAAGCTTTCTTTCTCGTCTCTCTGTCGGCACTTTCCTTATAGGGACGAAGCTTTGTCACGGGGAGCGTTTTGCCGTCTATTTCAACGGTGCAGGAAGCATATATTTTCTGATATTCGGAAACGAGCTTATTTTCCTCCTGTATCAGACCGATGACAGCGGGCGAGAATGTCCTGCGGGCAATCTCGATTTTTCTGAAGATAAGCGAGCCGAGCTTTTCCTCCAGCTCGGGACGGAATCTGCTCTCGAGCAGAGCCGTATAGAAAGCCTGAATTTTTTCCTGAAGAATCGGGGAAGCTTCATCCATAAATTCCTGCTCTGCCACGTAAAATTCATCCTTTGTATTTGTGGAATACCGGATGTACACGAGGCTGCTCAGCGTATCGATATGCGAATAGAGCTTTTCATGCTCGCCGAAAGCCGCGAGCTGCTCTGCCGCACTGCCTGCTTCAAGCACCTTTTTTGTTATTTTGTCATATTCCGCCGAAATCTCGGCGATATCGGGTCTCTTATAGGGTATCTCTGAAAAACGCATTTTTTATCTCCTTTTTTGTTTTATTTTTCTTCTATTTCTTCTATCTCACAGATATACATTTTATGAAAGTCTTTTTTGGGATAGCACGCGGAAATGACGGATTTATCAATAAAATCGCACTCTGCGAGCGTGGTGGCAAAGAGCTTTTTCGCCTTTATCGTTATTCTTGCCTCATCGAAGGTGACATAACCGTCTGCGGTGCGCTTTGTCAGACCCGTTTCTGCCGCCTTGTCATAGTCCCTTCCGCTCTTGCTTCCGCAGAAATTCAGCGCGGGGCGATATTTTTCGGAGAAGAACGAGAGTGTCAGTCTGTCGCTCTGCTCGCAGAATTCATATGTGTATCTCTGCGGGCGGACAAAGACAAAGCAGACATTTTTATTCCATAGGAAGCCGAAGCCTCCCCAGCTTGCCGTCATCATGTTGGACGAGCCGTCCGCCCTTGCCGCAGCGACAAGCATCCAGTCTTTGCCTATGAGACGAAAAGGATTTTCGTTCCAATTTTCGGGTGAAATTTTCATATCAAAACCTCCGTTCCCTGCCTGAAAGATTTCACGGCAGGCAATGATATTTTTTGTGGAAATTTTTCTGCGAAAACAAGGTGTTTTTCTATATAAGTATTGTGGGGTGCGGGTTGCTTGTTTATTGAGAAACTTTTCTTTTCTCGCGCTTTTGAGTGACCAAAAGCGCGGCAAAAGTCATATAAGAGAGCGTTCCCCTCTCTTATATATCTCTTCCCCTGTCTCGGCGACGCCAACCAACGCACTGCGTGCATTGGTTCATTCCCCGCGTGCACGAGTTAGTCGCACGAGCCGTGCGTGGCGAGTGCGTGCGGCAAAGGGCTAATGGTGCAAGTCGGTAGTTTCGCGCTCTCCGCAACTTCAACTATACCACGCGTGCGAACATAGCGCGCGAGAAAGCCGAGCAGATTCGTGCACGCATTGTCCGCACGCCCGCTGAAAGTGCATGGCGGACGTGAATTTAGCCCGTGCGCCGACGGAATGAAGTATATATTTTTCGCTTTGTCTGTTGGCTGTACTTGGGTTTTAGTTTGTAGGGGTCGGCGTCGCCGAGACGGAGTCAGCGGCGCATCATTCCGCTTTTTCTGCTTGTTTGCTCTCCGTCGCTTTTATTTTCTTCTGCTTTTTCGGTATCTCAAAGAAAAGATCCGATTTTATGAGCGCGGGACGGATTAGATTATAGACAATAACGACGAGAACCGTGCCTATGGCGGAATTTATCGCGGTGGAGCCTGCCGCCCATGTGGCGATTATCTTTGCCGCGTCGGCATCTATACCGAGGATGAAACGCTTATAGAGATAGCCTACCACAGGATCGAGTATGACATTCAGCCCGAGCGCAGCTATGCTTGCGATGAGCGACCACTTGACGGTATATTTTGTGCTGTTTTTCTTATCTGAGATACCCGCTATATTGTGAGCGATTAAGCCTGCCACAAGACCGATGATAAACTTGAGCACGAAGGTTTTCGGCGCACTGCTTATATATGCGGGATCGGTAAGGTCGGCTATGGTCATTCCGATAGCACCTGCGGCACCGCCGTAAACGCCGCCGATAAGCAGGGCACAGAGCACGCAAAAGGCATTTCCTATATGGAGTGCCGTCGGCTTTCCGCCCGGTGTGGGTATATTTATCTTCAGAAATCTGAATGCCACATAGCAGAGGGCAGCCATGAGTGCCGTGAGCACTATTTTGAGTAATTTTTGGTTTCTGACCGTTTTCATTGGTAAATCATCTCCGCGATTATATTTTGGTTATGTCAATTATACGATAAAGGCACGGATTTTTCAAGCATATTTTACAAAAACAGGCGCTTTTTTGCGAAAAATATGAAAGCTTATGGCTTTAACAAATTTTTAATAATAAAATGAGTCAAATATATTGACTTAAACGGGTTTTAAGTATAAAATATAAATAACACTTACTGCAGGAAAGGAGCGGACATTTGAAAAAAGTTGACTGGAATAAAAAATATACCACTATCGCAGTTTATGCGTTTCTCGTGATATTGCTTTCGATACTGTGTATTTTCTTCTTTCTGAATTACAGCGACTTCGGCGGATATATCAAAAATTTTTTTGCGATACTGAGCCCTGTGCTTCTCGGCATACTTTTCGCATATCTGCTCAATCCCGTAGTGCGTTTTTTTGAAAACAAGGCTTTTGCCTTCATCACAAAAAACGGCAAAAAACGCAGGCTTGCCCGTGCGCTTTCCGTTACCTGCACATATGTCATCGTGCTTCTTGCGCTGATAGGCTTTGTGGCGCTTGTCGTGCCTCAGATAGTTTCCGGATATGCCGACCTTTCCTCAAATATGTCAAACTATATAAAGACTATTCAGGGATGGCTTGCAAGCCTTGCCGGCACGAACGAATATATCTCGCAGATAGTGGAAAAGCTGACCGCATATCTCAGTGACCTGCTCGGGCGTCTCTCCGAGCTGATAACAGAGCTGCTCCCGAGCATTACAAAGGTGCTGTCAGGCGTTATCACGGTTATCAAAAATTCATTTATAGGTATCATCATGTCGATTTATTTTCTGCTCGCAAAGGAGCGCCTCGGTGCTCAGGCGAAGAAAATAGCCAAAGCATGTATGAGCGAAAAGAAATACGAGTCATTCATGAAAAATGTCACCGTGACAGATAAGAGCTTCGGAGGCTTTATCTCGGCAAAGATTCTTGACTCTATCATTATCGGCATCATATGCTTCTTCAGTATGGCAATGCTCGGCATGCCTTATTATCCTCTCATAAGCCTTATTGTCGGCGTGACAAATGTAATTCCTTTCTTCGGTCCTTTCATCGGCGCTATTCCGGGTGTTTTCATTATATTTATTACAAACCCCACAAAGGCGCTTTGGTTTATAGTTCTGATATTCCTCATCCAGCAGCTCGACGGCAACTATATCGGACCCAAGCTGATAGGTTCTTCCATCGGTCTTGAGCCTGTTTGGATAATCGTCTCCATCACGGTGATGTCGGGACTTCTCGGGTTTACCGGAATGGTATTCGGCGTACCGCTCTTTGCCGTTATATATGCTTTCATCAAAAACAGCGTGGAAAGCAAGCTGAGGGCAAAGGGAATGCCGGAGAGCACATCGGAATATTATACCACAGAGGCGGGAAAACAGCTATGCCGTGAGCGCGCCGAAGCCGATGCAAGGCATTCACGCAAGTTTTCCGAGACGAAGCTCGGCTCCGTAATAGCGGATGCTTTTGCAAAGCTGAAGCGCAGGAAAGCCGAGGCAAAGGAAGAGAAGACTGCCTGCGATGACGACAACGCAGCGGAAACGGCGGCAAGCGCAGAGGTTTCCGACGATTCCGAAAAGAATATCTGATAATTTAAAAAGCTTTCGGCGGGCTTGCCCGCCGAAAGCAAATATATGTTTCCGTAGCTCAGCAGGATAGAGCGACCGCCTCCTAAGCGGTAGGTCGGGTGTTCGAATCACCTCGGGAACGCCAGAACCGCGCTGAAAGCCTTTGCATTCCGAGGGCTTTCGGCTTTTGTTATAATTTCGGGATTTCGCATAATTTCGGGATTTCGCGGGCGGCAGGGAAGCGCCGCGTGAGCATATTACAGATAAGGAGCAAAATCGCATGACAAGACTGGGACTTTGCAAGGCAGGCAGTACAATACTGAAAATATTTATCGCCGCAGTGTGTATTTTCGGCGCGTTTTATCTCATTGATTTGTTTACTCCGCCGATAGGATTTTCGCTCTGGCGCGAAAATAAGACGCTTTTTATCATCGGGCTTGCGGCGGTCATACTTTTCTGCTCGTTGCTTTTCTGGGTCGGGATAATCCTCGTATATGCCTGCTGCAATCAGCTCCGCATCAAAAAGCGTGTGCTCGGTATCGTTTTTGCGTGGATTCCCGTGCTCAATATAATCACGCTTTTTGACATAATTGCCACTGCTGACAGGGAATACAGCTTCGAAAAGGCGAAATATCAACTGAACATGATGCGGTGCGGGGAGCGGGTATGCGCTGCAAAATATCCGATTCTGCTTGTGCACGGCGTATTTTTCAGAGATTTCAAGTATCTCAATTACTGGGGCAGAATCCCGAAAGAACTTGAAAAAAACGGCGCACGGATATATTACGGAAACCACAACAGCGCCTCCTCCGTGGAGGAAAGCGCAAAACAGCTGAAAGCGCGCATTCTTGAAATAACAAAAGAGAGCGGATGCGAAAAGGTCAATATAATCGCGCATTCCAAGGGCGGGCTTGATGTGCGCTATATGCTTTCCGACGGGGAAGCGGCAGAGCGCGTCGCTTCTCTCACAACTATAAATACGCCGCATCGCGGGTGCAGATTTGCCGATTATTTATTCGGGAAAGCGCCCGAAAAATTCAAAAATTTTCTTGCAAATACATATAATCGCGCGGCGGCAAAGCTGGGCGATACAGATCCGGATTTTCTCACGGCGGTTTTTGACCTGACTTATGAAAAATGCAGGGAGCGAAATATGCAGCTTGCCGACCCTGCGGGCGTATACTGCCGCTCTGTCGGCTCTTTTCAGCGAAAGCCGACCTCGGGTCGATTTCCGCTGAATCTGACAAACAGATTTGTAAAATACTTCGACGGGGAAAACGACGGGCTTGTGGGCACGGATTCCTTTGAGTGGGGAAGCGACTATAAGTTGCTCGTTCCCGAGGGAAAGCGAGGGATTTCCCATGCCGATATGATAGACCTGAACCGCGAAAATATAGAGGGCTTCGATGTGCGCGAATTTTATGTTCAGCTGGTGTCTGATTTGAAAAAGGCCGGATATTGAGTAAGCAATGCCGATATAACTACATATTACGACATGAAAAATTCGTTTTTTCGCCCGTATGCGGCATATTCGCTGTTTGTGGGGAAGAATTTTTGCCTGAACCGTGCTATACTTTTTTCGGAGGTGCATGAAAATGAATCAGATAAAAATAGGAAAATTTATAGCTGCCCTGCGAAAAGAAAAAGGCATGACGCAGGAGCAGCTCGGAGAGAAGCTCGGCGTGACAAACAAAACCGTTTCCCGTTGGGAAAACGGCAATTATATGCCCGATGTGGAAATGCTTTCTTTGCTGTCGGAAGAGTTCGGCGTCAGCATCAACGAGCTTATAAGCGGGGAGCGGATTATGGCGGAGGACTTCAGAAAAGCCGCCGACAGCAATCTTGTCACGGCACTGAACAACAGCACATTTACGCTGAAAGAAAAGGCAGCATTCTTCAAGAAAAAATGGTTGCGGGAGCATATTGCCACTATCGCTTTGTGCATTGCGGCATGGATAGGCATTATGATAATTACGGCGCTGAAACTGCATGGCAGTGACAGATACCCGCTTTTGGGTGCGCTTGGCAGTATGCTTGCCGTACTCTTATATCCGGTGCTGTATAACCGCATGATGATATATGTGGAGAGGCACGTATATCGCATGGATTCCGATGGCAGAGCGTGGAAGGATACATAATGTCACCACAGAAAGGGACTGCAAAATTGCAGCCCCTTTTTTGCGTAGGCAATCCGCACAAGCGGCGCGGCAGGAATTTATATAACATATACAAAGAGCAAAACGGCATCACGATGCCGTTTTGTTTTTCGCTCATGTTTTTTTGCTTTTATTACTGCAAGTCGGGCGGATACTTGACGGTGAAAATTTTGCCATGTAAAATGGAGATATAAAAAGTTAAGGAGAAAAATACAATGAAGAAATTTATTGCTTTGATTTTGGCTTTGGTCATGATACTCTCTGTGCTTGCACTTGTCTCCTGCGGCGATAATCCGCAGAAAGCGGAAACGAGCGATACGACCTCGGCTTCCGCCGTAGGCGTGGATGAGACGACAAAAGGCACCGACGGCACGACATCGGGTTCTCGGAAAGAAACAACGACAACGAAAACGACGGAAACGACTTACACGACAAAAGGCGAGGAGACGACCGACTCCGAAACCGTGCTGACCGGCAAGGAAAAGCATCCCGATTTCAAAGATGTCAACTTCGGCGGCAGAACATTCCATTTTGTCACGCAGAAGGGCTGGAGCGGCGGCTGGGACTGCTATGAGATATATGCTGAGGCGACAGGAAGCGACAGTATGATAACGGAAGCCATCATCACGCGAAATTCCGTTATCGAGAGCCTTTACAACTGCAAGATAAAGGAAACAAAGTCTGATGATACGCGTGTGCTCATAAGCAACGACCGCGCGACGGGACAGCATAATTATGATCTCTCTATGAGACTTATGTTTGAATACGGTATACCTGCATATAATATCGCATCGCTCGATATCGATCTTTCGCACAGCGGGTGGAATCAGGACTTTCTTGATACTTTCAGCTTCACAAAGAACGGCACGAAAATCGTTCATTCTCTCTCGGGTAAATTCAATCTTATCATGTATGATTCGATAATAACCATGTTTGCCGATATGGATATTTATGAGAGAGCAAAAGCCTCGGGCAAAACGGACATCGACCTCTATCAGACGGTAAAGGACGGTAAATGGACGGTAGACAAGATGCTCAAACTCATGGAAGCCGCAAAGGTCGATGTAAACGGTAACTCCACGATAAGCTATGATGACGGCGATATATGCGGACTTCTCATAAATCCGAATACGAGATGCCAGTACGGGCTTTTCTACGGCTTCGGTCTCAAGACGGTTATCAAAAATGAAAACGATGAATACGAATGCATTGATTCAAACAATACAGACCTTTCCCGCATAAGCAGTCTTATTGACCTTGCTTCTTCCGTTTATAAGAGCCCTGCGCTCGGGCAGACAGGCGAGCTGAAATCCGTTCAGGCACTTGCGGACGGACAGTCGCTTTTCAATGTTCAGTGGCTGATAAGACTTCATTCCGATGAAGAGCTGGAAAACTACGGCATAGATTTCAGCGAAAAGCGTCTCTCCGTGATTCCTTTCCCGAAGTATGACGAATCGCAGGAAAATTACGGTACATATGTTTCTGCACGCGGCTACGGAATCCGCGTGCCCGATACGGTAGTTGACCTGAAAGAAATTTCACAGTTCCTTGAAGTATTCGGTTATCATTCCGAAAAGCTTCTTTATCCGCAGTATGTCAAATCGCTGAAAACGCAGAGCCTCTGCGATGAGGGCGCGGGCGAAATGCTTGAGATAGTGCTGAATTCGCTCAATTTCGACTATGGCAATTTTGAAGAGAATACGGGCTTTATCAGCAGAATCGGCGAGATGATAATTTCCGGCAAGAATAATCTCTCCAAGGCTGCCGCATCTGCCGCAAAAGCAGCCAATGCCGCACTTGAAAATGCGATGAATGTTTCTTATGAAAAAATGAACAGATGAGCAGCGGATTATAATGAAAAATCGCCCCGAAAAGGGGCGATTTTTTCTGTATCGGGATCAGTTTTCGGCAGGCGACTCATGAACCCGCGACAGCCATTCATCTGCATACCGCATGGCATCATCGGGGTGAATGTACAGCTCCGATGAGCAACCGAAAAGTGCGCGTGGAAGATTATGAAAAGCGTGAAGCAGACAGTACAGCTCCCGTCGCTCGCTTTTTCTTATGCGGGGTTTCGATAAAATTGCTTCTATACTATATAAAAGGGAAGTCATCTTTCCGAGTATTTCTCCTTGCTTTTCGGAATAATCCGTGCCGCAAATCGCCTCGCGGCGATTGCAGTCAATCGGGAAGATTTTTCCTTTGTTGCTTTCTATAAATGCGTTTATTCTTTCCTCATCGCAGTTGCCGCCTGCGAGCCCGCACAGAATGGCTGACATTATATCCGTCGATGTTTTCAGTCTTTTCTTTTCTCCGGCTGAAATCGGTTTTGATGTGCATAATCTTGCTTTTTCATAATTTGAGATGATATAAAGGTTCATTGCATTTGCTTCTGCGGCGTTGACCATAATTTCACCACCTTTGCGATAGCTCTGCCAGACGGTATGCTTCATGGAGCAAGCGAAAAAATGAATTTATAATAATTTAGATGGCTTTTATTCGGAAAGTCCTGTGGAGACCTCAAATTTCAGCGTGGACATGACTATCGCCGTTCTTGTATAGGAAACCCCTTTGACTTCCTTGAGGTTATTCAGTATCTTTTCAAGCGACTTTGTGCTCTCCGTGACAACCTTGAGCAGAATATCGCTGTTTCCCGTGACGACATGACATTCCAGTATCTGCGGACAATTGCGCACAAATTCCTGAACGCCGCTTATCACCTCGTTATATTTATACTGCTCGGTGCTGACCTCCACGAAAGCAAGAACATCATTTCCGAGCTTTTCCTCATTGAGGCAGACGGTGTATTTTTTTATCACGCCGGAATTTTCAAGCTTTTTGATGCGCTCTATGACGGCGGAAACGGACATATTCACAGCCTCACCGATAGCTGAAGCATTCATGCGGGAATTGTCCTGAAGGCAACGGATTATTTTTTTATCAACACTATCGAGTGCCATATGCTGTTTACCTCGCTCAAATAATCATTTTTCTTTATTCTATCATATGGTGTTGCAATTGTCAAATATTTTTCGGTTTTATTTTGAAAAATTTTCGGCAAACGCATTGCCAACAGGAAAATTTTTTGCTATAATTAGAGAGAAGTTTTTGGGCGGTGGAAACGCACATGCTCTGCATGTGTGTTAATTTCCATCGACCTGAAAAGAAACATAAAGAAACTTTTCTTATATCGTACTTTTCGGTGACGAAGAGGAGGGTTCAGGGTGGCGAAGCCACCTCTGAACGGCGTCGCCGAGACGGAGTATACCAAAAGTCAGCAAGGAGGACTCACGCCGTCCTCATTCCGAACCACTGGCGGCGTGCACGAGTTAGTCGCGCGAGTCATGCGTGGCAAATATGTGCGACAAATGGCAAAGCGAAAGTCGGCAGTCTCACGCTCTCCGCAATCTCACCTATACCACGCGAGCGAACATATCACACGAGAGAGCCGAGCAGATTCGTGCACGCATTGTCTGCACGCCCGCATATATAGGTGGGAATTGACCGATTCGCGAAGCGAACGCGGTCGGCGTCGCCGAGACGGGGCAAGCGGGCGTGGATTTAATATGTGCGCTGACGGGACTATCAAAACAAACCCCATCTCGCTATGTTCGCACTCAAACTTTTGCCAAAAGCTCAACCGCGAGGTTCGCCATAGCCTGACATGGCACAGCAGTAAATCCGAGTCGGCGCTTGAGCGTTTAGAACCTGTAGCCGTGATTAAGCTATAGCGGGACGGTCTGGGCACTTTGTTCGCACCGGAGGGCGATGGTTGTTTGAATAGAGCAAGGCGGGAAGATGCAGGGAGGATACATAAGGCAGGAACGACCTTATGTGACTTTTGCCGCGCTTTTCGTCAGTGAAAAGCGCGAGAAGAAGAAAAGTTACTTTAAGTATCTTCACGGGCGAACGATGTTCGCCCCTACCATGTGAATTTAAAGTACAGCATGTAGCCAAAAGAAAAAATCAGATGCTCTTTTCGCTTTTTCTTTTGCTGATGCCGCCGCAAAAGAAAAGCTATCAAAAAGAAAACGCCGAGTGGAGATTTCGCGCTCTGCGGAGCGCGACAAAAGCTCCGCGCTTTTGATAGCGCCGCCTTCCCCAAAAGGCGGGCGAAAACTTCAAATTTTGCCGAAAAGCAGAAAATTCCGAAGAAGTGTGCTTCTTCAAAATATATAATTTAAAGAACAAATCTCGGAGGTCAAAACCATGAATATCAAATCACTCTGTGAAAGCAAAACCTTTGCCGCTCTTTACAAGAGCAACGCGGCGCAGGCAAAAGCCCGCTATGAGCGTGCGCTTGCCGCACTCGGAAGAGACGAAGCCGATTTCTTTTCTGTCCCGGGCAGAACGGAAATCATCGGCAACCATACCGACCACAATCACGGTATGGTTATGGCGGCATCTGTAGGGCTTGATATCATCGCTGCGGTTTATCCCACAGATGATAATATAGTCCGCATAGAAAGCGAAGGCTTTGGCAGGGAAGAGATAGATATCTCCGACCTTTCCGTTCATGAGGAGGAAAAATTCACTTCTGCGGCAATCGTGCGCGGTGTTGCCTCCGCTATAGCGGAAAACGGCGGCAAGACAGGCGGCTTCACCGCATATATCACCTCCGATGTTCCCGGGGGCTCCGGACTTTCCAGCTCTGCCGCATATGAAAATATGATAGGCACTATTCTCAATTCGTATTATAACAACAATAAATTTTCACAGGTTGATATTGCCCGCATGTCGCAGAGAGCGGAAAACCGCCATTTCGGCAAGCCCTGCGGGCTTATGGATCAGATAGCATGTGCTGTCGGCGGGCTTGTGTTTATCGATTTTGCTGACCCCGCCGCTCCCGTAGTCAAGAGAACGGACCTGCATCTCGACGGTTATCGTCTCTGCATTATCAGAACAGGCGGCTCTCATGCCGATCTCAATGAAGATTACGCTTCCGTTCCTGCGGAGATGAAGGCTGTTGCCGCTTATTTCGGAAAATCGGTGCTCCGCGAAGTCTCGGAGGACGAGCTGATCACCGCCGTTCCCGCTTTGCGCAAAAAGCTCGGCGACCGTGCGATTCTGCGTGCGCTTCATTTCATGAGCGAAAACAAACGCGTCGAAAAAGCGCTTGCCGCCGCCAAAGCAGGCGACACGGATGCATTCCTCGCGGAAATCAATGCTTCGGGCACATCGAGCGCCATTGCTCTCCAGAATTATTTCACCTGCAAGGCACCTGCCGAGCAGGGCATAACACTGGCAGTCACGCTCGCCCGCGAGATAATGGGCGGAAAAGGCGCGGCAAGAGTACACGGCGGCGGTTTTGCGGGAACAGCGCAGGCTTTTGTTCCCGAAGAAATTTTCGATAAATTTGTCGCCGCCATGGAGGGTGCTTTCGGCAAGGGTGCAGTTGTTGCACTTGAAATACGCAACGAGAGCGCTACCCGCATCTCGGACTGAACGGAGGATAAAAAATGTTACCTCCCGTCAAAAGACCGCCTGCGCCGACAAAGGTGCAGTGGCGGCTGATAATCCGATTTTGTGCGGCGCTCCTCTGCGCCGGCGTATTCATGGCAGTCTATTTCGGCTTCATAGCGCTCTCCGAGGAACTGCGCATATACATACCGATACTTGAGATATATTGCGGGCTTGCGGGTGCCTGTGCCATTGCTGTATGCATAGTGTGCCGCGGGCTCGGAAACGGTATTTTCGAGCATCCCGAGAATTACTTCGGCGCAGATTGGAATGAGGCGAAAAGGCAGAAATTCATGGATAGCCTTCCGAGGCGCAAAAGAGCCAGGAAGGCACTCTCCGTCGTGCTTTTTTCGCTCTGTCTCTCTATCGCGGCTGACCTTGTGAAGCTGTATTTCTTCTGATTTCGGTGGTATATGAAAACACAGATTTTTTCTCTTTTTTCCGGTTCAAGCGGAAACTGCACACTCGTGCGCCACGGCGGCACTGAGCTTCTGATAGATGCAGGTGTCAGCTGTCGCGCAATATGCTCTTCGCTCCGTGCGGTCGGTTCCGCACCGGAAAATATAAGCGCAATCTTTGTAACGCATGAACATATAGACCATGTGCGCGGACTCGATGTTTTCTGCAAAAACAGAAAAATACCCGTACATATCACGCGCCCAAGTGCCGAAAATCTGCCTTATGCGGCAGGAACGGCACTCTGTGATTGCTTTGTAATGCATAATATATTATTCTCCGAAAATGTAGGAGATGATATAAGTATACATTCTTTTGCTGTCTCGCATGACAGCGTCTGCTCTGTCGGCTACAGACTTGATTTCGCCGATACGGGGGAATCGTTTGCGCTCGCGACGGACACCGGATATGTGACGGACGGCATGTGCTCGGCTATGTGCGGTGCAGATTACTGCGTTCTGGAAGCAAATTATGATGAATCCATGCTCATGTGCGGTCCGTATCCATACCCGCTGAAGCGGCGTATACTTTCTTCTTCAGGACACCTTTCAAACATCGACAGCGCAGATTTTGCCGCAGAGCTTGAGGCATCGGGCACAAAGGGAATAATGCTCGCACACCTCAGCCGCGAAAATAATTATCCGCCGCTCGCCGAAAGGACTGTTGCGGCAAAGCTTTGCGGTGAAGCAAGGCTTACCGTTGCCGCGCCGAGTGAACCTGTGCTTCTTGCGGAATTTTAAGCGGAGGGAATATGAATATAACCGTAATATACGTAGGCGGCGCAAAGGACGGATATATTTCCGAGGGTTGTGCCGAATTTGAGAAGCGCATCGGCGCTTATGCCAGACTTTCGCAGATTGAGCTGAAAGAATTTCGTGTAGGAGATGAATCGTCGGCGGCTTCACGCAGGCTGGCGATGGAAAACGAGGCAAAGCGGATAATCGAGGTTCTGCCGAAAAAAAGCCGCAGGATAGCACTATGCGTCGAGGGCAAGCAGATGAGTTCGCCTGCCTTTGCCGAGAGGATAGAACGCATGAAGGACGAGGGCTGTTCGCATATTGTTTTCATCATCGGCGGTCCTTTCGGGTTGGATGAAAGCGTGAAAGCACTGTGCGATATGCGGCTTTCGCTCTCGGAGATGACTTTCAACCACAGGATTGCGCGGCTTCTTTTGCTTGAGCAGATTTACCGCGCACTGAATATATCTTCCGGCGGCAACTATCATAAGTGATGGGATGCTGAAAAACACTTGCAATTTGCAAGTGTTTTTTTAAAATTGTCGGATAGCTTTCGGGTAAAAGATAGGTTGTTTATGTCGATTGAAGTGACTTTTCATTTATCGTACTTTTCTGTGAAGAAAAGTACCAAAAGTCATTTAAGAGGATTTTCCATCCTCTTAAAAATCTCCTTC